>JADMIO011246933.1_pt1 | contig 18167 bp, 16 predicted proteins | sample 8958161 | NCBI WGS metagenome assembly JADMIO01 (sample SAMN16585339, study PRJNA669376) | soil metagenome | isolation source: Crop rotation soil | place: USA: Cullars Rotation, Alabama | collected 2011 | reverse complement strand
GCCGCGACTTCAAGTCACGTGAATTCCAAGCTTCGGATCCCACTGTGCTGGAAAGGTCAGGTGCTCGAGCTGCTTCTCCAGCTCCTGCCGGATGTCGTCCACCCGCAGCAGGTTTTCCCGCGTGTCCTTGAGGCGCAGCTCGGTCTCGCGCCGCCGCTCGCGGTACTTGGAGACGCCGGCCGCTTCCTCCAGGAATACGCGCAGCTCCTCGGGCTTGGCCTCGATCACGCGCGAGATCATCCCCTGCTCCATGATCGCGTAGGCCCGGGCGCCGAGGCCGGTGCCCAGGAAGATGTCCGCCACGTCGCGGCGGCGCACCCGCACGTTGTTGATGTAGTAGTCGGTCGACTCCCCGTCCCGCTCCAACACGCGCCGGATGGAGATCTCGGAGTAGGTCGACCACTGCCCGGCGGCCCTGCCGAGGCTGTTGTCGAAGATGAGCTCCACGCTCGCCCGGTTTACCGGGAGGCGCTGCCCCGAGCCGTTGAACAGGATGTCCTGCATCGTCTCGCCGCGCAGGTGGCGCGCCGAGGTTTCACCCAGCACCCAGCGCACGGCGTCGATGACGTTCGACTTGCCGCAGCCGTTGGGGCCGACGATACCTACCAGTTGTCCGGGGACGGGGATGTGAGTGGGATCTACGAAAGACTTGAAGCCAGCGAGATTGATCTGCTTGAGTCTCAAGGTGGGGATTCTTATGTGAGTAGTGCGGGTTTGTGTGAGGTTATAATCCGCGGCTATTTGGGAGAGATATTTTAATTAGGTGCTCGCGATAATGCCAGTTAAACCGAGCAAAAAGCTGGAAACGTTCGCCAATCCGCAGCCGGCACGCGACTACCGCATACACATGGAGCTGCCCGAGTTTACCTGCCTGTGCCCGCGCACGGGCCAGCCCGATTTCGCGACGCTCACGCTCGACTACGTGCCAGACCGCCTCTGCGTGGAGCTGAAGAGCCTCAAGCTGTACATCTGGTCGTACCGCAACGAAGGCGCATTTCACGAGGCGGTCACGAACCGCATACTGGACGATCTCGCGCGGGCGACGCGCCCGCGCTACATGCGGCTCGCAGCGAAGTTCTACGTGCGCGGCGGCATCTACACGACGGTGGTCGCCGAGCACGCCCGGCCGGGCTGGAAGCCGCGTCCGCCGGTGGATCTTTCCGTCCTGCCGGAAGCCGCCGGCGCGCGCCAGGCGCATTGAAGGACCTGGTCGGCCGGGCCCCCGAAAGCGGCGGGCCATCCCTTCTCGAGTGTTTTGGCGGAAGGAATGACGCCGCCACCGGGTGCGACGAGGGATTTTCCTCCAGGATCACTATAATGCACGACTTTTCCCGCCCGTTCCGCCGCTACGCACCGTGAATCCCGATCTCGAGCGTCTGCAAAGCTACCCGTTCCAGAAGCTGAGCGCGCTGCTGGAGGGCGTGACGCCCGACGCCGGACGCGCGGTCGTCGCGCTCTACATCGGGGAGCCGCGTCACCCGACGCCGGAATTCATCAAGCGCGCCCTGGTCGAGCACCTGGACGGGCTCGCCAACTACCCCTCGACCCTGGGCGGCGAAGGGCTGCGCAGCGCCATCGCCGCGTGGCTGATGCGGCGCTACGGGCTGAAGGCGATCGATCCCGCCACGCAGATCGTCCCGGTAAACGGGAGCCGCGAGGCGCTGTTTGCCTTCGGCCAGGCCATCATAGACGGCGCCCGCGGGGACGCCGTGGTGGTGTCCCAGAACCCGTTCTACCAGATCTACGAGGGGGCGGCGCTGCTCGCCGGCGCAGAGGCGCACTATCTCAACAACCTCCCCGAGAACGGCTACGCCTGCGATTTCGGCCAGATACCGGAAGAAGTCTGGCGCCGCACCCAGCTCATTTACGTCTGCTCGCCCTCCAACCCCACGGGATACGTGATGTCGCTCGCCGACTGGCAGCGGCTGTTCGAGCTTTCCGACCGCCACGGCTTCGTCATCGCTTCCGACGAGTGCTATTCCGAGATCTACTTCGACGAGACCCGGCCGCCGCTCGGCGCGTTGCAGGCGGCGCAGCACTTCGGGCGCGCGGGCTACCCTCGGCTGGTGATGTTCTCCAGCCTGTCCAAGCGCTCCAACGTGCCCGGCATGCGCTCGGGCTTCGTGGCCGGAGACGCCGCGATACTCAAGAAATTCCTCCTCTACCGGACCTACCAGGGCTGCGCGATGAGCCCGCCCATCCACATGGCGAGCATCGCGGCCTGGCAGGACGAGGCGCACGTCGTCGAGAACCGGCGCCTGTACCGGGAGAAATTCACCGCCGCGCTCGACATACTGCGCCCGGCGCTCGATGTGCAGATGCCGGCCGGCGGCTTCTATTTCTGGCCGCGAACGCCGATCGACGACGCGGAATTCACGCGCCGGCTCTATCGCGAGCAGGCCGTTTCGGTCCTGCCCGGAAGCTACCTGGCGCGCCAGGCGCGCGGCGTCAATCCGGGCGTGAACCGCGTGCGCATCGCACTCGTGGCCCCGACCGCGGAATGCACCGAAGCCGCGCAGCGCATACGCGCCTTCGTTCAATCGCTCTGAGTCATACTCGCAACCGGGGGATCTGATCATGGACCAGCTGAAATCCGCAATCGAAGCCGCGTGGGAACACCGCGCCGACATCACTCCCGCCAGGGCCGACCCTGCCGTGAGACAGGCGGTCGACGCGACGATAGACCTGCTCGACGGCGGCAAGCTGCGCGTCGCCGAGAAGATCAAGGGCAACTGGGTGACGAACGAATGGGCCAAGAAGGCCGTGCTGCTGTCGTTCCGGCTGCAGGACAGCTACGTCATGCGCGACGGCACCCATCAGTACTACGACAAGGTGCCGTCCAAGTTCTCGGGCTACACCGAGGAGACGTTCCAGAAGGGCGGTTTCCGCGTGGTGCCTCCTGCCGCGGCGCGCAAGGGCTCGTACATCGGGAAAAACGTGGTGCTGATGCCCTCCTTCGTGAACATCGGCGCTTACGTGGACGAAGGCACGATGGTCGACACCTGGGCCACGGTGGGCTCTTGCGCCCAGATCGGCAAGAACGTGCATCTTTCGGGCGGCGTGGGCATAGGTGGCGTTCTCGAGCCGCTGCAGGCCAACCCCACGATCATCGAGGACAACTGTTTCATCGGCGCGCGCTCGGAGGTCGTGGAAGGCGTGGTGGTCGAGGAAGGCTCCGTGCTCTCGATGGGCGTTTTCATCGGACTCTCGACCCGCATCTACGACCGGGAAAGCGGCAAGATCCTCTACGGGCGCGTGCCGGCCGGCTCCGTGGTCGTCCCCGGCAATCTGCCCTCCCCGGACGGGCGCTACAGCCTGTATTGTGCGGTGATCGTCAAGCGAGTGGATGCTCAGACCCGCGCCAAGACCAGCATCAACGAGCTGCTGCGCAGCGATTGACGTGCCGCGGAAGGCCGCGTGCGCGTCGCGCACGCTGGCCAAGGTCCCGGGGAGTTGGCACAATTATCGGTTGAACCAGCCGGCGCGGCAGTCGGATGGCGCGCGCGGCGCCACCGGCGTCATTTGGCGTAATTGGCGTGATTTTGCGTCCTGGTGTCATGGCGTCATGACATCACTATCAGGGGCCCGAATCGGGTCCGTATAACGGGAGCCAGGCCATGTTCGTAACCCCGCTCTTCAAGCTGATGTCCGACAAGCAGGCGTCGGACATGTTCTTCACCGCGGGCGCGCCGATCCAGATCAAGATCAACGGCGCGGTGATGCCGATCAACAACCAGTCGCTGTCTCCCGACCAGGTCAAGAACATCTGCTACGAGCTGATGAACGAGGCGCAGATCGCCGAATTCGAAGCGAAGCACGAGATGAATTTCGCGCGGCGCGGCGAAGGCGACGGGCAGGCGGCGCTCGGCAACTTCCGGATCAATATCTTCCGGCAGCGCAACACGGTGGGGATGGTGATCCGCTTCGTGAAGCCGGACGTGCCGGCTTTCGACAGCTTGGGGCTGCCCTCCATCCTCAAGGAAGTCATCATGGAGAAGCTGGGGCTGATCCTGGTCGTCGGCTCCACCGGCTCGGGCAAGTCCACCACGATGGCCTCCATGATCGACTACCGCAACGCTTCGCGCAGCGGCCACATCCTCACGGTGGAGGATCCGATCGAGTTCGCCTTCCGGCACAAGAAGTCGATCGTGAACCAGCGCGAGGTGCGGGTCGACACGCTGAGCTACCAGGAAGCTCTCATCAGCGCCATGCGCGAGGCGCCCGATGTCATCATGATCGGCGAGATCCGCGACCAGTCGACGCTCGTGAACGCCCTCCTGTTCGCCCAGACCGGGCACCTGTGCATGTCGACCCTGCACGCGAACAACAGCTACAACGCGCTGAACCGTATCATCAATTTCTTCCCGCGCGACCAGCGCGACGCGCTGCTCTCGGACATCTCGATAGCGCTGCGTGCCGTGATCTCGCAGCGGCTGGTGAAGACGGTGGACAACAAGCGCATGCCGGCGGTCGAGGTCCTGCTCAATACCAAGCACATCCAGGAGCTGATCAAGCAGGGCGATTTGAGCCAGATCAAGGACGCGATGGAGAACAGCCTGGCACCCGGCTCGCAGACCTTCGAGCAGGCGCTGTTCCAGCTGATCGCCACGGGCAAGGTCAGCGTGGAAGAAGCGATGGCGAACTCCGATTCGCCGACCAACCTGCACTGGCTGCTGAACAACGCGCCCAAGGCGACGGCCGATCCGAACGCATCCCAGGCGCAGCAGCAGGCCGGCAAGCCCAAGCCGGCTGCGCCGGACGACATCTCGAGCATCAAGCTGAACCTCGACGCGCTCGGCTGATCCCCGGCCGCGCCGCGCGTACCGACTGCCGGCGCATCGGTCCCGGCGCACCAAGCGTCGGCAAGCAGTCACATGCCCGTTTCTCCAGCACGGACCGTCGCCGAGCTCCTGCGCCGTGCGACCCGCCGCCTGCGTCAGGCGCGCGTAGTCTATGGCCACGGCACTGCAAATGCCGGCGAAGAAGCGGCATATCTCGTCGGCCACGCGCTCGGCGTAAGCCCGGATCACCTTGCCGTCATGCTCGAGGCGCAACCGTCACCGCAGCGGCGCGCCCGCGCGCTACGGCTTGTCGAGCGCCGCATCGCAGAGCGCAAACCCGCAGCCTATCTCGTGAGAGAAGCATGGCTCGCCGACAGCCGGTTCTACGTGGACGAGCGCGTCATCGTGCCGCGCTCCCACATCGCGCCCCTGCTGCGCGAGCAGCTCGCGCCCTGGATAGGCGATCCGGGCGAGATCCGAACGGCGCTCGACCTGTGCACCGGATCCGGCTGTCTCGCGGTGCTGCTCGCGCGTCATTTTGCGCGCGCGAAGGTAGACGCAGCCGATATCTCCGCGCAGGCGCTGGCGGTCGCGCGCATCAACGTCCGGCTGCACCGGATGAGCAGGCGAATGCGCCTCGTTCGATCGGATCTGTTCGCCGGGCTGCGCGGCAGGCGCTACGACCTCATCGTCTCCAACCCGCCCTACGTGACGGCCGGCGCCATGCGCCGCCTGCCGCGCGAATACCGTTACGAGCCGCGCATCGCCCTCGCCGGCGGAGCGGACGGGCTCGCGGTAGTGCGCGGGATCGTGCGCTCGGCGCGTGCCCACCTGAATCCCGGCGGCCTGCTGGTCGTTGAAGTGGGCAGCGGCAGGCGGCGCGTGGAGCGCGCCTTTCCGCGCAGCGAATTCTTCTGGCCGGAGACCGGCCCCGGCAACCCGGTGTTCATCGCAACACGCGAGCAGCTGCCCCAGGGGCCGGAGCGTTCGGTCGGTTAGTTCTGCCTGCCTCTGCGCGATCGATTTCGTGATCTTTGCGGCTGCTCCGGCCGGCCCTGGCGCTCTGAGCGGCGCGGCTGTTCGGGGCGCCCTTGACGCTCTGAGCCCTGGCGCGGCGGACGGCTCTGGTGCTCCGGACGGCCCTGGCGCTCCGGGCGGCGTGGCTGTTCGGGACGCCCTGGACGCTCTGAGCCCTGGCGCTGTGGACGACTCTGGTGCTCTGGGCGACCTTGACGCTCGGGACGGCCTTGGCGTTCCGGACGGCTCTGGTGCTCTGGGCGGCCCTGACGCTCCGGGCGGCGCGGGTGTTCGGGACGTCCCTGGCGCTCCGAGCCCTGGCGTTGTGGACGACTCTGGTGTTCTGGCCGACCTTGCCGCTCGGGACGGCCTTGGCGTTCCGGACGGCTCTGGTACTCCGGTCGGCCCTGGCGCTCCGGGCGGCGTGGCTGTTCGGGACGCCCTTGACGCTCCGAGCCCTGGCTTTGCGAACCACTTTGTTGCTCTCGGCGACCTTGGCGCTCAGGGCGACGACGGCCTTGGCGGTCCGGACGGCTTCCATACTCGGGACGGCCCTGGCGCTCCGGACGTCCCTGACGGTGAGGGATCGGCTGTTCCGGCTGCGCCACTCCGACCGCGGCAAGCAGCTCAACCACTTCCGCTGGTTGCAACTCCAGGTAGTGGCCGCGCGTAAGACGCGGCGGCAGACCGAGCGGGCCGAAGCGAACCCGCATCAGGCGGCTCACGGTAAGACCGAGCGCTTCGAACACACGCCGGACTATCCTGTTGCGGCCTTCGCGCACCTCGACGCGGTACCAGCAGTTGGCGCCTTCGCCGCCCTCCTCCTCTATGACGTCGAAGCGCGCTTCACCGTCTTCGAGATGGATGCCGCGCCGCAGCCGTTCCATGTCAGCGGGCGCGACCCGTCCGCGCAGACGCACGGCGTACTCGCGCGCCAGCTCGTAGCGCGGGTGCATCATCCGGTTCGCCAGCTCGCCCGACGTCGTCAGCACGAGCAGCCCGCCGGTGTTGTAGTCGAGGCGGCCCACCGCCAACCACTTCGCTTCCCTCAGCGCCGGCAGCTTGTCGAACACGCTGGCCCGCCCCTCGGGATCGTCGCGGCTGACGATCTCGCCTTCCGGCTTGTGATAGAGGAGCACTCGCGGCAGCCGCGACTCGGCGCGGCTGCCTACCACGCGCCCGTCGACTTCGATCTCGTCCGCGGGCCCAACCCGGGCGCCCAGCAGCGCCTTGGCGCCGTTCACCGAGATCCGCCCGGCGCGTATCCAGTCTTCCATCTCGCGCCGCGATCCGAGGCCGCGCCGCGCGAGCACTTTCTGCAGCTTCTCGGTGGGTCCCTGCGGACCGGCGGTGTATTCGTTGCTGTTCATGGGGTCAGGCCCTGCCGGGATCCGCCCGGGCCTCGGGCACTCACACTTCGCGGCGCTCGACGACGGCCTGGGCGAGCGTCCCGCTGTCCACGTGTTCCAGCTCCCCGCCTACCGGCAGTCCGCGCGCGATGCGGGTCACCCGGAGCCCCCGCTGCCGCAGCAATTCGCCGATGTAGTGCGCGGTGGCTTCGCCCTCGACCGTGAAGTTCGTGGCGAGGATCGCCTCGCGCACCGTGCCGTCGCTCGCGCGCTTCACCAGCCGATCGAGGTGTATGTCGCGCGGTCCGACGCCGTCCAGCGGCGACAACGCGCCCATCAGCACGAAGTACATGCCGCGATAGCACTGCGCCTGCTCCATCATGAGGAGATCCCCCGGCGACTCCACGACACAGAGCAGCGTCGCGTCGCGGCGCGGCGAGTGGCAGAGCTCACACACTTCGGCTTCGGCAAAATTATTGCACCTCTCGCAGTGGCGTATGCCCGCCAGCGACCGCCCCAGCGCGCCCGCCAGTACGGATGCGCCCTCGCGATCCCGTTGTAACAGATGGTAGGCCATGCGCTGCGCCGACTTCGGCCCGACGCCGGGCAGGCAGCGCAACGCGGCGATCAGCTCCTCGAGGGCCGAAGGCGTCTTCATTGCGCGTGTTTCGTGAGCGGCAAGGGGCGAAGCGAAGACATGGGCCTTCCGGCCACGCTACACGATTTACGCTTGCCCATTTACCATTCATGCCTCTCAGAAGGGGAGCTTCATGCCCGGCGGCAGCGGCAGCCCCGCGGTCACGCCAGCCATCTTCTGCTGCACCGTCTCTTCGACCTGCCGCGAGGCGTCATTGAATGCGAGCGTCACGAGGTCCTCGAGCATTTCCCTGTCGTCGCCCATCAGCGCCTGGTCGATCGTCACCCGCCTGACCTCGTGCTTGCAGGTCATCAGCACCTTGACCTTGCCGCTGCCGGCCTGCCCTTCGACCTCCATGGAGGAGAGCTGCTCCTGAAGCTTCTTCATGTTCTCCTGCATCATCTGGGCCTGTTTCATCAGGCCGCCGATTCCACCTTTCATCTCGTCGTTCCTCCGGGTGAGCAGTGAGCGGTGAGCAGTGAGCGGCGGAAACCGAAAGCACCTCGGGGTTTCCCGCTTGCTGCCCGCTGCTTACTGCTTACCATTCTCCAGCGGTTTGATCGAGGACTCCACCACCCGCGCATCGAGGTTCTCCACCAGCTCGCGCACGAACGGGTCCTGCTCGATGCTCGCGATCGCTTCGGCCTGCTTGTGCTGCTTCTCTCTGTCGGCGATCGCTGCCGGAGAGCTGCCGGCGGCGTCGGCGATGGCTATCGTCAGCCGGACCGGCTCGCCGAAATACTCGTCGAGTGCCGCCTTCAGGCGGTCCTGATAGGTTTTTTCCACCAGGTGCTGGTGAGCCTGCGCGATGCGCAGGTCCACGCGCGCCCCGTCCCGCGCCGCCAGCTCGCAGTGCTGCGCCAGCATCCGCGTCATGCCCGACACGCGCAATTTCTCTACGAGCTCTGTCCAGGCCGGCGCGGCGGCAGCTTTTTTCGATTCGGCCGGGGCCGCGCTTTGCGTCGGTCGCGTGCGCGGCGCCGCCGGCGATTGCGGTGCCGGGGCGGGCCGCGCGGCGGCAGGCGCCTCCTGCGGCGCGAACGCCAGCATGCGCAGCACGGCCATGGTGAAGCCGGCGTATTCGTCCGGCGCGAGGCCTATCTCGCCGCGCGCCTGCAGGGCGATCTGATAATAGAGCTGCACGTCCTCGGGTGCGAGCAGTCCCGCCAGCTCGGCGAGCACGGCCGCATCGGGATCGTCATCGCCGGCGGCCCCGGGCGCCACCTGCATGAGGGCGAGACGGTGGAGCAGCGTGGCGAGGTCCTGCAGCGCCGTCTCGAACGACAGGCTGCGGCCTGCCATCCGATCCGCCTCGGCGACGAGCGCCGCGCCGTCGCCGCGGGCGAGCGCCCTCACGATCGCAAACAGGTAATCCCGCTCCACGACGCCGAGCATGGCGCGCGTGGATTCTTCCGTGACCCCGCCGCCGCCGTGGGCTATCGCCTGATCGAGCAGGCTCAGGCCGTCGCGCAGGCTGCCCTGCGCCGCGCGAGCAAGCAGCGCGAGCGCCGGCGCCTCGTGCGCAATGCGCTCTTCTTCGAGCACGTGCTGCATGCGCTCGCGGATCTGCTGCGGCGGGATCTGCTTGAGGTTGAACTGCAGGCAGCGCGAGAGCACGGTCACCGGCACTTTCTGCGGATCGGTGGTCGCGAGCACGAATTTCACGTGCGCCGGCGGCTCCTCCAGCGTCTTCAGCATCGCGTTGAACGCATTGCGCGAGAGCATGTGCACTTCGTCGATGATGTAGACCTTGTAGCGGCCGGCCGTGGGCGCATACATCGCGTTCTCCAGCAGCTCGCGCATGTGGTCGACCTGGGTATTGGAGGCCGCGTCGAGCTCGAGCAGGTCGACGAAGCGGCCGGCGTCGATTTCGACACAGGCGGTGCAGCGGCCGCAGGGCGCGTCGGTTACGCCGGTCTCGCAGTTGAGCGCCTTGGCGATGATGCGCGCGAGCGTGGTCTTGCCTACCCCACGCGTGCCGGTGAAAAGATAGGCGTGGTGCAGGCGCTGCTGCTTGAGCGCATTGGTGAGCGCGCGCACCACGTGCTCCTGGCCGACCAGCTCGGCAAACGTCCTGGGGCGCCACTTGCGGGCGAGAACCTGGGTCATGGAGCTAGGCGGTAGGCGGTGGGCGGTGAAGGGGCACGCGTATTCTACCGCCTGCCGCCCGCGGAACAGCCGGACAAGCCGCCCTGATCCCCTGATCGCCCGCTAGAAATGGTACTGCAGGCGGATCTGGTGGAAGTTGATGCCGTTGTTGGGCTTCTTGATGCCGGCGTTGGACAGGTGCTGGTAGCGGTAGCCGACGTCGTAGGCGCCCTTGGCGCCGAAGCGGTAGCCGAAGCCCAGATGGTCCCCGAACTGGAACGCGGTGCTGAAGCGCTTGCTGCCTATGGTGGTCTCGGAAAGCAGGTGAAACCCTATTCCGACCTCGCCATAGAGCCCCTTGAGGTCGTTGCGCTGCAAGCGCAGCACGGGCGTGAGTCCGAGGTCGAAGATCTCGTCGTTCTGCGTCGGCAGCGCGTCCTTCCACCGCCAATAGCCGGCGCCCAGGTCCCAGTAGCCACCGAGGTGCCATTCGCTCCCCTCCAGCCAGCGCCTGGACCAGTCCCACTGGATCGCGACGCGACCCATGTCGGTGCCGTCGCCGTGCCCGCCTTCCACGGCGATACCGTCCACTGCCGAGGCCGTCGTGCTCGCGACCGCGAGCAGCAAAGCCAACATCCCTTCCGTCCAGTTCTTCTTGTGCATGCGTCTACGCTCGAATCCGCATCCGGGCGCGGCTACCCGCCCGGATGCCCACACCAGGATGCCCACACCCAATAGGGAGGCGAGCCTTACCCCCGGCACTTGCAGAGAATAGCTGTGGCTGCTTCCTTCCGGACCTGACCAGGTTCACTACCGTGCAATGCGGGGAGGCCCGCCATAAGAGGTTCGTAGCACATTATTATGCCCCGCTCCGCCCGGCCGCGCCAGACGATCGAAGCGGCACGCACGCGTCGGCCGCGCCCACGGCGCGCGCCTGCCGATGGCTTTACAACAGGGGCCTTTAGTGTTTCCATTTACCGCTGACAACTCGTGCCCCCGGACGGCGGGCGCGCAAGCTACGCACGTGTGCAGGGGTGCACGTATACGAGTGCGCAAGTGCATCGTACAAGCGTACAAGCGCATCATCCCGCCGCCACCCGACTATGAGGGCAATCCATCTCACCGGAGGAACGCATGCCCGCCCAGACGATTGAATCGGTGTTGCAGGAGAATCGCGTGTTCCCGCCGAGCGAGGCCATGGTCAGGCAGGCCAGCATTCCCGGCATGGACGCCTATCGCAAGCTGTGCGCGGACGCCGAAAAAGATCCCGAAGGATTCTGGGCGCGGCTCGCGAAGGAGCACGTGCTGTGGCAGAAGCCCTTCACCAAGGTGCTCGACGAAAGCGGCGCGCCGTTCTACAAGTGGTTCGAGGACGGCAAGCTGAACGCATCGTACAACTGCCTCGATCGCCACCTCCAGACGCAGCCCGACAAGATCGCCCTCATTTTCGAGGCCGACGACGGCAAGGTGACGCAGATCACCTACCGCGAGCTGCACCGCCGCGTATGCATGCTGGCGAACGGGCTCAAGTCGCTTGGGATCCGGCAAGGCGACCGGGTCATCGTCTACATGCCCATGTCGATCGAGGTGGTGGTTGCGATGCAGGCCTGCGCCCGTATCGGCGCCATACACTCGGTCGTATTCGGCGGGTTTTCCGCGAAGAGCCTTCAGGAACGGATCATAGACGCCGGGGCCGTGGCGGTGCTGACTGCCGACGGTCAGTTCCGCGGCGGGCGCGAGATTCCGCTCAAGGCCGCGGTCGACGAAGGGCTCGCGATGGGCGGCTGCGAGTCGATCAGGAAAGTCGTCGTCTACCGGCGCAGCGGCAGCGAGGTCAAATGGGATGCCCGGCGGGACGTGTGGCTGCACGACCTGATGCAGGGCCAGGCCGAGACCTGCGAGCCCGCGTGGGTCGACGCGGAGCACCCGCTGTTCATCCTCTACACCTCGGGCTCCACCGGCAAGCCGAAGGGCATACAGCATTCCACCGGCGGCTACCTGCTGTGGGCGGTGCTCACCATGAAGTGGGTGTTCGACTACAAGCCGCAGGACGTGTTCTGGTGCACGGCGGACGTGGGCTGGGTCACCGGGCACTCGTACGTCTGTTACGGACCGCTTGCCTGCGGCGCGACCGAGATCGTGTTCGAAGGGGTGCCCGTCTACCCGGACGCGGGGCGGTTCTGGAAGATGATCCAGGACCACAAGGTGACGGTGTTCTATACGGCGCCCACCGCGATCCGCTCCCTGATCAAGGCCGGCGGCGACCTGCCGAAGAAATACGACCTGAGCAGCCTGCGCATACTGGGCACGGTCGGCGAGCCGATCAATCCCGAGGCGTGGATGTGGTACCACGAGACCGTGGGCGGCGGGCGCTGCCCGATCGTGGACACCTGGTGGCAGACGGAAACCGGCGGCCACATGATCACCCCGCTCCCCGGCGCGACGCCGACCAAGCCCGGCTCGGCCACCTTCGCCCTGCCCGGCGTCGTCGCCGACATCGTGGACGAAACGGGCCACTCGGTCGGCAAGGGCAAGGGCGGCATCCTCGTGATCAAGCGGCCCTGGCCGTCGATGCTGCGTACGATCTGGGGCGACCCGGAGCGCTACAAGAAGACCTACTGGCCTGAAGATTTCCATGGCAAGTACTACCTCGCCGGCGACGGCGCGACCTACGACGCCGATGGCTACATCCGGATCATGGGGCGCATCGACGACGTGCTCAACGTCTCGGGACACCGGTTGGGCACCATGGAGATCGAGTCCGCGCTGGTCGCAAACTCGAAGCTCGTGGCCGAGGCCGCCGTCGTCGGGCGCCCGGATGAGCTCACGGGCGAGGCCATCGTCGCGTTCGTGGTGCTCAAACGGCAGCGCCCGAGCGGCGAGGAGGCGAAACAGATCGTGAAGGAGCTGCAGGACTGGGTGGGCAAGGAGATCGGCGCGATCGCCAAGCCCCGCGACATACGCTTCGGCGACAACCTGCCCAAGACCCGCTCCGGCAAGATCATGCGCCGCCTGCTGCGCTCGCTCGCCAAGGGCGAGGAGATCAAGCAGGACGTCTCGACCCTGGAGAATCCAGCGATCCTGCAGCAGCTCTCCGAGACAGCCGGACATTGAGATGCAGTAAGGCGGAGCCGGCGGTGACGAGCAAGCACGCAGGCCCCGCTCGCAGTCCCGGACGGCGGGTCGCCGCGCCCTCCTCCCGTCTCTCCCCTTTCCGGCTCCGGAAGGGGGCCGCATGATCCGGCCCGGCCTCAAGGGACCGCGCCTGGCGGCGCTGTTCCTGCTCGGGTTCCTGCTCTTCAACTACCCGCTGCTCAATCTCTTCGCCAGGCCGGAGGACGTCCTCGGCATCCCGCTACTCTTCGCCTACGTGTTCGCGGTATGGGCGCTGCTCATTGCGCTGATGGCCCTCGTGCTGGAAAACAGGAGCAGCGAATAACTGACCGGGGCGGCGCTCCGGCCGGCTACTGACCGGGCGTGCGCTGCAGTCGATTTCAAAGTGAATGATGGCTGCGCTGCATAGAACATCGAAATTGCCGGAACCGGGCTCGCGACGCGACGCCAGCCCTGTCGTTTCCGCTCCTGCGATTCCGTGCAAGGAATCGTCGCGCGAACGCCCGGCATGTTCCTCATGCTGACCGCTTCGCTCATCGTTCTCACCTCTTTCGCCTACGTCGGGCTGCTGTTCGCCATCGCTTATTACGGCGACAAGCGCGCCGACGAGGGGCGCAGCATCATCGCGAATCCCTACATCTACGCCCTGTCGCTCGCGGTCTACTGCACGACCTGGACCTTCTACGGCAGCGTCGGGCGCGCCGCGACGAGCGGCATCGGCTTCCTGCCGATCTACCTGGGGCCGACACTGATGGCGGCACTGTGGTGGTACGTGATGCTGAAGATGATCCGCATCAGCAAGGCGAACCGCATCACGTCGATCGCCGATTTCATCGCCTCCCGCTACGGCAAGAGCCAGACCCTGGGCGGGCTCGTCACGGTCATTGCCGTGGTCGGGGTCATTCCCTACATCGCGCTGCAGTTGAAGGCCATCTCCAACACGTTCTCCATCGTGCTGCAGTATCCCGAAGTGGCGATGCCGAGCAAGCAGGGCGCGCCGCTGTTCCTGGGCGACAACACCTTCTATATCGCCATGCTGCTCGCGGCGTTCACCATCCTCTTCGGCACCCGCCACCTGGAGGCGACCGAGCGCCACGAAGGGCTTGTCGCGGCGATCGCCTTCGAGTCGGTGGTGAAGCTCCTTGCGTTCATCGCGGTCGGCGTCTTCGTCACGTTCTGGATGTACGACGGCTTCGACGACATCTTCAGCCGCGCGCGCGAAGCGACCCAGCTCACCGCCCTGATCACGATGGGCGGCGAAGGCGGCAACTATGCCGCGTGGGGCTCGCTCATGTTCCTGTCGATGGCGGCGATCATGTTCCTCCCGCGCCAGTTCCAGGTGACCGTGGTGGAGAACGTCGACGAGCGTCATCTCAACAAGGCGATCTGGCTGTTTCCGCTCTACCTCCTCGCGATCAACGTCTTCGTGCTGCCGATCGCTTTCGGCGGGCTGCTCCATTTCCCGACCGGAACGGTGGACGCCGATACCTTCGTGCTCACGCTGCCGATCTCGCAGCAGGCGCCCTGGCTCGCGCTCTTCGCCTTCATCGGCGGGCTGTCGGCGGCCACCGGCATGGTGATCGTCGAGACGATTGCGCTCTCGACCATGGTGTGCAACGACCTGGTCATGCCGGCGCTGCTGCGCACGCGCTGGCTGTGGATCACGGCGCGCAGGGACCTGTCTGGCGTCCTGCTCGGCATCCGCCGCGGCGCCATCGTGCTGATACTGGTCCTGGGCTATCTCTACTTCTATCTCGCGGGCGAGGCCTACGCGCTGGTCTCGATCGGGCTCATCTCGTTCCTCGCGGTAGCCCAGTTCGCCCCCGCCATCATCGGCGGCATGTACTGGAAGGGCGGAACCCGCGCCGGGGCGGTGTGCGGCCTCGGGGCGGGCTTTCTCGTGTGGATCTACACCCTGCTTCTGCCCTCCTTCGCCAAGTCCGGCTGGCTGCCCGTCACCTTCCTGACGACCGGTATCGCCGGATTCGACCTGCTCAAGCCGCAGCAGCTCTTCGGGCTTTCCGGGCTCGACGACATCACGCACTGCCTGTTCTGGAGCATGCTCGCGAACGTCGGGTGCTATATCGGAATCTCCCTGCTCAAGGCGCCGAGCGCGGCCGAGCACGGCCAGGCGACCGTGTTCGTCGACGCGCTCAGGCACCCGGCGGGAAGCGCCGGATCGCGTTTCTGGCGCGGCAGCGCCTCGGTCGAGGAGCTGCTCCAGCTCGTCGGGCGGTTCCTCGGACCGGAGCGCGCGCGGGAGGCCTTTCTGACCTATGCCCGCAGCCGGGGAGCGAGATCCATCGCCACTCTCACCGCCGACGCGAATCTGGTGCACTACGCGGAGTCGCTCCTCGCGGGGGCGATCGGCAGCGCCTCCGCCCGGGTCATGGTCGCCTCGGCAGTCGAGGAGGAGCCGCTGGGAATCGACGAGGTGATGAACATCATCGACGAGGCATCGCAGGTGCTCGCCTACAGCCGGCAGCTCGAGCAGAAGTCGCGCGAGCTGGAGGCCGCGACGAACGAGCTGCGCGGCGCCAACCAGCGCCTGCAGGAGCTCGACCGGCTCAAGGACGATTTCGTTTCCACCGTCACGCACGAGCTGCGCACGCCGCTCACCTCGATCCGCGCCTTCTCCGAGATCCTCAGCGACAACCCGGAGCTCGACGGGGAGCAGCGCGCAAAATTCCTCGGCATCATCATCAAGGAGTCCGAACGCCTCACGCGATTGATCAACCAGGTGCTCGATCTTGCGAGGATCGAGTCCGGCAACGCCGAATGGCAGTCGGCCGAAATCGACATGAAAGAGGTGATCGAGGATTCAAGCACGGCAGTCAGCCAGTTGTTCAAGGACAGGGCCGTCGCGCTCGAGCTGGACGCCCTGCCCGAGGTGCCGCTCATCATCGCCGACCGCGACCGGCTGATGCAGGTGATGCTGAACCTCCTGTCCAATGCCGCCAAGTTCTGCGAACGGCCGGACGGCCACGTCAAGGTCGGACTGTCGCGGCACGGCGACTCCCTGCGCGTGGACGTCGCCGACAACGGGATCGGGATCAGCGCAGCGGACCAGAAGATGATCTTCGAGAAATTCCGCCAGGCGGGCGACACGCTCACGCAGAAGCCGCAGGGCAGCGGACTGGGGCTCGCCATTTCGCGTGAGATCATCCAGCACTTCGGGGGCCGGCTGTGGGTCACGAGCAGCCGCGGGGCCGGTTCTGTCTTCTCGTTCACGATACCGGTGAAGCCCGGCTCCGGCTTTCACGCTGCGGCCGTCCCGGTGCAGCGCAGAGTCTCTGCCTGAACAGCGTTTCCGCCTGGAGATGCCAACGGAAATGGGCAGCCATCCAGCCGGGAGCGTGTCCGGCGCAACGCGCCAGACCCGCAGCCAGAAAAGGGTCCTGATTGCCGAGGACGAGCCGAGCATAGTGCTCTCGCTCGAGTTTCTGCTCGCCGGCGCGGGCTACCAGGTTTTCGTCGCCCGCAACGGGAGCGAAGCGCTGACCCTGATCGAGCATGCCCGCCCCGATCTGATCGTGCTCGACATCATGCTGCCGGCGGTGAATGGACTCGAGGTCTGCCGCAGCGTCCGCGCCAACGCGGCGCTCCGGCACACGCGCATCCTGATGCTCACGGCACGCGGGCGCGAAGGGGAGATCCGGAAGGGACTCGCGCTCGGGGCCGACCGCTATATGACCAAGCCATTCTCCACCAAGGCGCTCGTCCGGATCGTGCAGGAATTGCTGGGCTCGCCGCGGCAGGGCGATGAAGTGAGGGAGTGACGCGGCGATGGGGTAACGCGCTTTCGGTCCGGCGCGTCCCCACTTCTTCACTTCTTCACTTCTTCACCTCTTCACGTTCACCGTTACTCGACCTGCTTGTAATCGAGCTGATAGCCCCGCCCGTAGTACGTGCGCAAGGTGACGCCGGCGCCGGAGATCTTCTTGCGCAGGCGGTGCACGTAGACCTCGATCGCGTTGTGGCTCACTTCCTTGTCGTAGTTGTAGAGCTGCTCCACGAGCTGCTCCTTGCTCACGATGCGGCCGAAGCGCTGAAGCATGACTTCGAGCACGCCGATCTCGTGCGATGACAACTGCAAGGTCGTGTTGTTGACGCTTACCGTGCGGTCCAGGGTGTCGAAGCTCAGCCCGGCGTAGCTGATCGTCGGTGCGACGCCGCCCTGACCGCGGCGCAGCAAGGCGCGCACGCGGGCCTGGAACTCGTTCAGGCTGAAGGGTTTCACGAGGTAGTCGTCCGCCCCGAGATCGAGCCCCAGCACCTTTTCCTCGGGCTTCTCCCGACCCGAAAGGATCAGCACCGGCAGCGCCGTGTTGCGCCGCCGCAGGCGCCGCAATACCTCGAAGCCGTCGAGCTTGGGCAGTCCGAGATCGAGGATCAGCAGTCCGAAGACATTGCCCTTGAGCGCCTCGTCGGCCGCGGCGCCATTGGCGACCCAGTCAACGGCGTAGCCCGCCTGCTTGAGAGAGAACTGCAGCGCTTCCACCAGCGACGCATCGTCTTCGGTGATGAGAATTCTCACGCCGCTCCAGTCCGATCCGTTTCGTGTCCCGATCCGTTCTGTGCTTTTGTGCGCTGGATGAATTTGCGCATCCAGACCGTGCAGCGCTCCCGCCCACTCGACTGCACCATTCTATGCGCGGATTCAGGATTTTGTAAGGATTGTTCTTTAGTATGACAACCGCTGGCACGCTCAGGAAAAGAAGCGGCACGCGAACGGCATATTCTCGCTAAGGGAGGACGCATGGCTACATCCGCCACGACGCACGGCAATCCTGACTTCAAAACCGAGGAGAAGCGCGTCATATTCGCTTCTTCGCTCGGCACGGTCTTCGAGTGGTACGACTTCTATCTTTACGCCGTGCTGGCGCCGTTCTTCGCAGCCTTGTTCTTTCCGCCGGGCAACCAGACCGCCGCGTTGCTGTCGGCCTTTGCGGCCTATGCCGCCGGTTTCCTGGTGCGCCCCTTCGGCGCCCTGTTGTTCGGCCGCATCGGCGACCTGGTGGGACGCAAGTACACCTTCCTGATCACCATCGTCGTCATGGGTGGATCGACCTTCGCGGTCGGCCTGCTGCCCACCTACGAAACCCTGGGCTGGGCGGCACCGATCCTGATGGTCAGCCTGCGACTGCTGCAGGGCCTGGCGCTGGGCGGTGAATACGGCGG
>JADMIO011367218.1_pt1 | contig 18168 bp, 15 predicted proteins | sample 8958161 | NCBI WGS metagenome assembly JADMIO01 (sample SAMN16585339, study PRJNA669376) | soil metagenome | isolation source: Crop rotation soil | place: USA: Cullars Rotation, Alabama | collected 2011 | reverse complement strand
GCCGCGACTTCAAGTCACGTGAATTCCAAGCTTCGGATCCCACTGTGCTGGAAAGGATAACGATTTAACACCAGTTCGATGGCGAGTTGGTCAAATTCGATAGGAATCGCAATATGAACGACAGCACGTTTGGCATCGTTTCGATGATCGTATTGACGCTGGTTCTTACGCCGGTCGTGCTTTACGCGCACGAAGCGTTTCAAAAGCTCGTCGGCCGCTTCCGCCGAACCTATTACTACCGGCGCTTTCCGCCAATCAGCGAAGCCGAGTTCGTCCACCGCTGTAATCCGGGCGTCGATCGCGCCGTGGCGCTCTGCGTGCGACGAATTATTGGCGAGTCGCTGGACATCGCCTACGATGAAATTTATCCGGAGCATCGATTGTCGCCGGACTTGGGTTGCGATTGACTCCCCTGCCCCGCTTCGTGGAAAATTGCGCCATGAGCAACCTCTCGATCGTCATCACCTTGATCCCCGTTTTGCTTGCCGTTGCGGTCATCCTGAGTTTTTGCTTGGGTAAACGGCAATTTAACGATCGCTTCCCGCCCATCGATGACGACGAGTTCATTCGCCGCTGCCGGTCGGGCGTGAATCGAGACGTTGCGATGCGCGTTCGGCGAGTCGTTTCGGAACAACTGGGCATCGAATACGCGCGAGTTTATCCGGAACAGCGATTCGTCCAGGATTTGGATTGCTGAACGAAAACTTGCTGCAACTCGAAGGCAATACACATGGCAATTACCGAGAGCGATCAACGTAGTGCGGAGCGTCGAGCATGCCACCAGCAAATTGCGGACGAACCCAAGTTACCGGCGCCAGAGGCCCGGACGTTAGCAGATTGAAAAAAAGACGGAGCTTTTGCTATGCTGATTCGAGACAAATACGCGCTTAAATGTATGGTCCTCGTGCTGGGATGTTGCCGATGTTCGATCGCGCAAAATCCCGTGGCGGATGGCAAGAGCAATCAGATAAGCCTTCAGGTTAAGCCCGCGTCCGAGTTCGATCTTAAGCGACTGGAATTGGCTGCAACAGTTCATTGCTGTGCGGGAGATTTTCGCGCTGCATCGCATGAATTGCAAGAACTATCTGCAATTCATCGCAATGACCTGCATGCAAAATGGCCCGCTACATATTTGGCACGGCTTGCTAATGATGCACGACTCATGAGCGAGCGTAACGATGAGGCGCAAAAGACTTTCGCAGATACACATACAAATATTTTGCTGGCAAAGAAGTCGCTGGAAGCAGGAGAGTATAAGACTGCTGAAGAACTAGCGCATACCTGCGTCAAGTCGATGACTGCAATTGGCAAGGAATACTTGCTTTACTATGAATGTTTGGTTGAATTGGGCGCAATTCAACTTGAAATGGGCAGAATCCCGGAAAGCATCAATAACTTTGAGACTTGTAAATCAAGAATGCACGACGCATCCCTTACGGATTCGGCAGTATATCCCACGCTGTTATTCTTGTACGGTGCCGCCTTGGGCAGGAATGGTGATTTGGAGAAGTCCGAAAAGGTGATCAGGGAATCTATTCAACTATTCGAGGAGAATCTTGACACATCGTCCCCTGGTTTTTTTCAAGCCCATTCAGAACTTGCTCGTACACTCTTCGTTGCCAAGCGGAGCGACGCTGCTGCAAGAGAATGCTTGTTTATTATTCCTGCCTGCCGGAGGGATTTAGGCAAGTTATCTCGTGAGTATGCCGTCGCGTGCAAGATCTGCGGCGATATAACAGAACGAAATGGGAATTCGGACAGTTCCCTATTGCTCTTCCAAGAATCGATTAACACATTTGAGAGGTTGTCCATGGGGCGGAACGACTTACTCGAAGCGGAGGCGCTTGAGTGCTATTTGGCAGTGGCGGAAAAGTTGAAAACAGATGCGGAACAGTTGGCCCAAGCACGGCTGCGACTTACGAAATTGCAGGAGCGATCAAGGGAGAAAGTCGCCGACCGGAGAAAATGATCGATTTACTCGTTCTGTGTGTTGTGTACCGCTTGCACTTGTAGTCATGGTGACCTTCCTTTCAACTCCCCTGCCCTGCCCCGCCACATTTCCGTAGGCTCCTCCCTGCCAGCACCACTCTGCGGCCAACCGCACCACGCCCTTGATGCCGGGCGACGGATTCTTATAATTGCAGGCATTACTATTCAAAGTCTGCATACTTACTTCGGCCGACGCCCACCACGGTCGAGATCGCAGTCGGTTTAGCTGAGAAGGAGATTTCCCGTGGCAATTCGTGTTGGCATCAATGGTTTTGGTCGCATCGGGCGGCTGGTTTTTCGCAATCTGATCGAGCGTGGCGATGAGTTCGAAGTCGTTGGCATCAACGACCTTACTGCCAACAAGATGTTGGCCACGCTGCTCAAGTACGACAGCACCCACGGCCGCTTCGACGGCACCGTCGGATACGACGAGCACAATCTGATCGTCAATGGCAAGAAGATTCGCGCGATGGCCGAACGCGATCCGGCCAAGCTACCCTGGAAGGAACTGGAAGCGGATGTCGTGGTCGAAAGCACCGGCATCTTCACCGCCCGCGCGAAGGACGGCAAAGCTGGTTACGATTCGCACCTGCTGGCCGGCGCCAAGAAGGTGGTTTTGAGCGCCCCGGCCAAGGACGGCGCCGATCTGACCTGCGTTCTGGGAGTGAACGACGACAAGCTGACCAAGGACATGAAGTGCGTCAGCAACGCAAGCTGCACCACTAACTGTCTGGCCCCGATCGCCAAGGTGCTGGACGAGGCGTTTGGCATCGAGCGCGGCCTGATGACCACGGTGCACGCTTACACCAACGATCAGAACGTGCAGGATTTCCCGCACGCCGATCCGTACCGTGCCCGCGCGGCCGGCCAGAACATCATCCCGACCTCGACTGGCGCTGCGTCTGCCGTCGGTTTGGCATTGCCGAACCTCAAAGGTAAGCTGACCGGTATCTCGCTCCGCGTGCCGGTTCCGACCGGTAGCGTCGTCGATCTGACGGCGGTGCTGAAGAAGAAGGTCACCAAGGAAGAAGTCAACGCCGCCATGAAAAAGGCCGCAGAAGGTCCGCTCAAGGGCATCCTGTGCTATACCGAAGACCCAATCTGCTCCAGCGACATCATCGGCGACTCGCACAGCTCGATCTTTGCCGCCGACTGGACCGACGTGATGGACGGCAACATGGTCAAGGTCGTCAGTTGGTACGACAACGAATGGGGCTATAGCTGCCGCACGGTCGATTTGATTGCCAAGTTCGGCAAGATGTAGGCGGCAGAGGCTAGAATTTCAGGATTCAGGTGTCAGGGAAGACAATTTGAAAAAGAAAAGCCGCCTTCGGGCGGCTTTTTTTGTTGCGCGGCGTTGGAGTTGCCGTGATCTGGTTGATTGGTTGCGGTTTTAGGCTGCGAGTTTCGACGGATGTCCGTCCCGATCCCAAATAACGTTATGCTAACAGTGACATCAACGCTATTTCCGGGTAACCAGTTCGCTATCTGACGGAGTTCGATCATGTCTGGGCGATTTTTCCGCGGGTCGTCAGTTGTTTGTTCCATCGTGCTAGTGCTGGCTGCCATGCTGCAGGCACAGCGGGCGGCTGCGGCCGAGCCCTCGCAGGAAAGCGTGCAGCATCAGATGATGCAAGTGGTGCCGTCGATTACCAAGTTTTTGCACAGCAAGGGCTACAAGAACGTCGGCGTGCTCAAATTTCGCATCAAGAAAGGCAACGAGCCGGTCAGCGACCGTGTCGGCACGCTCAACACGCTGTTGGCCGACCAGTTGGAACTGGCGCTGCTGCTGAAGATCAACATCAAAGAAGACAGTTCGCTGGGCATCATTCACAAAGCCAGCGACGTGGCTGCCAAAATTCCCGGCGCTACGCACCTGACGGCCGACGGCCGCAAGAAGCTGCTCGACGGCAAGTATCCGCTGGCCTGGGGCGACGAAAAAGTTACGCCAGACGCGCTGATCACCGGCGTGGCAATCGTTTCGGCCGATCTGCGGGAAATGAGCGTCAACCTGTTGTGCGTCAGCCGCAGCAGCGGCGAGCTGGAAAAAATCGGCACGCCTTTCTCAGCCAAGGTCGACGCTGCCGCACTTAGCGAACTGGGCGAGAGTTTTGCTCTGCGCGGAATTGGCGATGGTGGCGAAGTCAAGCTGACTGAAACCGAGGCTGTGGAGACTGCTGCCAAGGTCAAAGCCAAACAAACCAGTTACCCGCTCAGCGATCCGACCACGCCGATCAAACTGGAAATCTATTACGACGGCAAGCTCGCACCGATCAACATCAAAGATGGTCAGGCACAGGTGGCCGAACCACGCGATGGCCAAAAAGTCACATTGCGAATCAAACGCAACTCCAGCGACGGCAAGCGTTACGGCGTGGTGCTCAAGGTCAACGGCGAGAACACACTGTTCCGCGAAAAGAATCGCGACATCGATTGCCGCCGCTGGATCATCGAAAAGACTCAAACGCATTCCGACATTATCGGCTATCAAAAGGACGACAAGAAAACCGAAGAGTTCAAAGTGCTCTCGCGGCAGGAAGCTCAGAAAAACGACATTTATTACGGCGACGACGTTGGTCTGATTTCGATGACCGTGTTCGTCGAACGGACGACGCCCGAGCCGGCAGCCAAACTGACTGATGCCGAAGACGCCGACATGCTGGCCATCAGCCGCGGTGTTTTCCCGGACCAGCCGGCCAATCAGCCGGCTGCGCCAAATCTGGCCGCGCTCCGCAACCGCATGGAGTCGCTGGGCACCCGCGGACCGATGGCGCCGGGCGTTTCGAAAGAACAAGGCATTCAGCTTGTGAAGTTTTCGCCGGACCCCACGCCGGTGATGTCGGTGGTGGTGCGATACTTCAAACCGTGACGTAGACGACGCTGCCAGCGTCGTTAGCTACTTGGATAGATCTCCGCCTTTCGCAAACGCTCACCAGCGAAGCTAGACGCGCAGTAAACGCTTACGGAGCATGTCAGCCCAACGCGCAAGCGAGTGAACTTGATCGAAACACCGCGCAAGGATAGAAGCGTACTCCATCACGCGCGAAGCGTACACATAGGCAAACCGAAAGGGGTCAGGAGTCAGTTCGCCGCAATGTTTTATACAGGTGGTTTCCGTTTAGGGCGAACAGACTCCCGACCCCGATGCAGCGTCGTCTACACTACAGCTTCACGTAAAATTCATCGCCCAGGACGGAGCGGAGCGTGTAGCCGTGCGCGATGAGCAGATCGAACGGGCGGCCGTCGCGATAGTTGTTTTCCAGCCCGATCACGCGGACGTGGAAGCGCGAAAAGTCAAAGCTCTGCAAGATGGCCAGCTCCGCGCCTTCGGTGTCGATGGACATGTAGTCCACGTGGACGAAGTTGTGCCGGGCGAGCAATTCGGCCAGCGTGTAGACTTCGACGGGAATCACGCGCCGCTGTCCGCCGCGGGCAGATTGCTCGCGCTCGATTCGCTGTAAGTGCCGCGGGTCGTATGTTTCTTGCAGTCCGCTGAGCATTTCCGCCGCACCAGTCAGCACTTGGAATTGCGCCTGACCGCGGCGCGCGCCCACCGCGCCTTGCACTTTGTGGCAGCGGCGGTTGCGATCGAGCTCCGCAAACACTTCGGGGATCGGCTCGATGCACAAACCTTGCCAGCCCAGGTTGCGTTCGAAGTAGCAGGTGTTGCTGAGCGACACGCCGTCATGAGCGCCGATATCGACAAACACACCTTTATCAACGTCCGGCAGCAGTGTTTCGTGCACCAGTTTGTCCTGGCCGTATTGGCTGCGGTAACCTTCTGCGCGGAGTTGTTGTTCAGGATACGCGCGAATCTTGCCGCGGCGAGCGGTCGATTCGTAGGCCGTCGGCCAAAGTTCGCGGCGGATGCGATGAAAAAGTTTGGTGGTGCGTTGTGCAAGCATACGCGCAAGACTCGCGATGGGAACGTGGCATGTAGTTCGATGGAACCGAAGCAGATGTGCTCTGCTATCCTCGGCAATTTGCCCAACCGTCATGCACGGTATTTAGGGAAAACTGGCGATGCAGAATGCTAGCAGCCAGGTTTAGTTCGAGCGTTCCATCTGACATTCTGCCAGTTGTTCGTATTCCAACTGGATGGTGGCGTGATGGATGCCAAACTCATCGTGCAAGCGGCGGTTAAGTTCCACCAGCAGAGTTTGCCCGCGATCGGCGGCTGCACTTGGCAGCAGCACCACGTGAGCGGACAGCACTTCTTGCCCAGCGCCCAGCGTCCAGACATGCAGGTCGTGCACGTCGGAGACGTCGGTCGCGCGGCGAATGGCCGTTTCGATGTCGGCGATGTTAAGCCTTCGCGGCGTGCCCTGCATCAGGATGTGCACCGATTCGCCAAGCAGCCGCCAGGTGCCGCCGATGACCAAAATCGAAATCACGATGGCAGCGACCGGATCAGCCCAGATCCAACCGCGCCAGGCGATCAGCGCCGCAGCGACGATGGCTGCCACCGAGCCGAGCGCGTCGGCCGCCAGATGCAAAAACGCGCCGCGCATGTTCAAGTCGTGCTGATGGCCGCCATGCAACATCGCCGCGGAGACGCCGTTGACCACCAGTCCGCCGATGGCGATGGCCAGCATCGGTCCGCTGGTCACCTCTTCTGGCGCGCGCAGGCGAATCAGCGATTCGACGACGATGTAACCACAAAGCACGATCAGCGCCGCGGCATTGGCCAGCGCCGCCAGCGTTTCAACTCGTAAGTAGCCGAACGTGCGTTTGGGATCGGCCGGCCGCGAACTGAACCAAACCGCAAACAGCGACAGCGCCAAGGCAGCCACGTCGGTAACCATGTGTCCGGCATCGGCCAACAGCGCCAGACTGCCGGTATACCAGCCGCCCACACCTTCGACCAGCGCGTATATTCCGTTAAGAGCCAGCGCCACGCCTAACGCCCAGCCGCGGGTACCGGCGCCGTGTTGGTGGGCGTGACTGCAATGATCGTGAGAATGGGACATGCTGGAATTGTACGAAACAGTGACGTAGATCGAAGCCCCTCGCCGCTATTTCCGTGCCGCTGCTTGCTTCTTACTTTCACTACCGATTAAACTTGACACTTCTGAGTCGCTCAACCGCCGCTTCTATTTTTCGAGAGAGTGCTGCCATGCGTCGCGTCGTCTGGTTTGTTTGCGTCGTTTCGATTCTGACTTTATCGCTCACGCTCCATGCGGCCAGCAGCGATCCAGCAAAGCCTGCTGCCAAAACAGTGACTGCCCGCGTGAGCAGCAGTTTGAAGACGGAGAAGGCCAACATCCGGCAGCTTGCCATGGATGGCGACGACAAGACCTGCTTCATCTCCGACAAAAATCCAACCAAGGACGACCACTTCACCGTCACACTGGCCGAAGCGGTCGAAGTCAAATCCGTCAAAGTGCAGACCGGCAAGCCGGACGGGAGCGACAAGCTGGAAGGCGCCGAGCTCGAATGGTCCGCCGACGGCAAAGAATTCAAATCGGCCGGCAAGTTTGCCGACGGCATCTGCGACGCCAAGCTTGGCAAGAAAGCCAGCGTGCTGCGAATCAAACCGACTGACGACGCCAAGCATCCACTGACGATTGCCGAAATCACCATCGACAGCTCGCCCGCGATTGCCAAGTACGACTATCCGGTGGAATTCACGCTCGACGTAAGCGACGCACCGGAGATGCAAGAGTGGGGGGACAAATGCGTGGCGGTCTGCGAAGAACAGTATCACATGATCAACGAGCAGCTCAAGTCGCCCGGCTACAAGCCGGCCAAGCAAGTCTCGATGACGATCAAGAAAGACTATAACGGCGTGGCAGCCACGGGCGGCAATAAAATTACCGGCGCGGTGAAGTGGTTCAAGGAACATCCCAAAGACATTGGCGCGATGGTGCACGAAACGGTGCACGTGGTGCAAGCTTACCGGGGCCGCGGCAATCCGGGCTGGCTGGTTGAAGGCGTGGCTGACTACGTCCGGTTCTTTCAGTACGAGCCGGGCAATATCGGACCGATCAACGCTCAGCGAGCCAAGTACGATGGCAGCTATCGCACCACGGCCGCGTTTCTAAACTACTGTGTCACCAAGTACGACAAAGACCTGGTGCTGAAGCTCAACGAGGCGATGCGGACCGGCAAGTACAACGAAGAAATCTGGGAAAAAGCGACCGGCAAGAAGGTTACCGAGCTGGACGAAGAATGGCGGGCGTCGCTCAAGAAGTAAACTGCTGAGCAATTATGTCGGGGTCGGGAGTCGGTTCGCCATTTAACACTTACCACTTGCGTGGCGGGTACGGCGAACCGATTCCCGACCCCCTTTCGCGTTAATCCTGGTTCACGCGTCACCCTGCTAACTCGTTTCAGACCGCATTAAACTGACAATCCTCACGATCGCTAAACTCGCGGTTTCGCGCACATCGAGCATCACTGCGCGAAACTTGGCCGATTCGCCCGGAATTGCCCCGCGGGGGATTCCCTCAACTGCGCCTAAGCAACTATCGTAAAGGAATGTGTCCGCGCGGATGATTTGCGGCGAAAGTCTTGTCGTAACTTATCTTAGCGACGTTTGCGGATCACCTTTTTCCGTTTCGATAGGACCTAGCGTGGCCCGTTTGCGCACGATGTTGGTGTTCGGCACACGACCCGAGGGCATCAAGCTCGCGCCGGTCGTGCATGAATGCCTGCGCAGACCTCAAGCCATCGAGACGCTGGTCTGCCTGACGGGACAGCATCGCGAAATGCTCCGCCAGGTGACCGATTATTTTGATATCAAGGCCGATTGCGACTTAGATCTGATGCGACCGAATCAAACCTTGGCTGAACTGACCGCGCGCTGCGTGGAAGGACTCGATGCGGTCTTCGCGCGCTATGCGCCGGACTGCATCGTGGCCCAAGGCGATACCACAACCGTGATGTGCGCTTCGCTGGCCGCGTTTTACCGCCGTATGCCGTTCGTGCATGTAGAAGCGGGATTGCGGACCGGCAACCTGCAATCGCCCTGGCCGGAAGAGCTCAATCGCCGCATCGCCGGACTGACCAGCGCGCTGCACTGCGCGCCAACTTCGCGCGCGGCCGATGCCTTGACGCGCGAAGGCGTCGATCCCGCGACGATTTGCGTGACCGGCAACACGGTGATCGATGCCCTGCTCTGGACGCTCGATCGCGAACGCCGCGACGATGTCTGGCGCGAAAAATACCAGATGCTGGGAGATCGCCGGCTGGTGCTAATTACCGGCCACCGCCGCGAAAACTTCGGCCAGGGTTTCGAGAACATCTGCCGCGCTCTGGCTTCGCTGGCCGAACAGTTTGCAGACGTGGAATTCCTCTATCCGGTGCATCTGAATCCCAGCGTGCAAGAGCCGGTGAACCGGATCCTTAGCGGGCGGGCGAACGTGCACCTGGTGCCGCCCTGTCCGTATCCGGAGTTCGTCTGGCTGATGGATCGTTCGACATTAATCGTCAGCGATTCTGGCGGCGTGCAGGAAGAAGCGCCTTCGCTCCGCAAGCCGGTGTTGCTGATGCGCGACACGACCGAACGGCCCGAAGCGGTGGAAGCCGGCGCGGTCGAGATGGTTGGCACATCGCAAGCGGCGATCGTGGCCGGCGTTTCTCGATTACTAACCGATCCGGTCGAATATCGCCGCCGCCAAATCGATCAAAATCCATACGGCGACGGCCACGCCGCCCGCCGCACCGTGGATTTCATCTTGCAAAAACTCTCAAATAATAACTAAACGGTTCTTGTCGCCTCTTCCAAATTCATCCTTCATCCTTCCGCCTTCATCCTTTTCCCATGTCCGCCCACGCTCACAAGTCGATCTCTCCTGCCACCACCTCCGTGTGCGTGATGGGCTTGGGCTATATTGGCTTGCCGACGGCCAGCATCCTGGCCAACAAGGGCTTTCACGTTTTTGGCGTGGATGTGCAAGCGGATGTGGTGGCTACGATCAACCAGGGCCGCATTCATATCGAAGAGCCGGACCTGGATATTCTGGTCCGCTCCGCAGTAAACAGCGGGCAGCTTAAGGCCGGCACCGAGCCGCAACCGGCTGATGTATTCATCATTTGCGTGCCGACGCCGATCTTGCCAGACAAAACGCCGGACCTGCGTTTCGTCGAACAGGCGGCCAAAGCCATTCGTCCGCATGTCCGTAGCGGCAACTTGATCATCTTGGAATCCACCAGTCCGCCAAACACCACGTCGAAGATTGTGGCCGTCGAAGCTGTTGCGAACGAGCTGACGATCGGTCGCGACGTGTTTGTCGCTCACTGTCCGGAACGCGTGCTGCCGGGCCGCATTTTACTGGAAGCGGTGCAAAACGATCGCGTGGTTGGCGGCATGACGCCGGCCTGCGCCGCGCGAGCCAAGCAGTTCTACGAAACGTTTGTCAAAGGCGATGTGGTGGCCACCAACGCCGTCACGGCTGAAGTGACTAAGCTAGTCGAAAACGCCTATCGCGACGTGAATATCGCGTTTGCCAATGAGCTGTCGATGTTCGCCGACGCACTGGATATCGATCCGTGGGAAGTGATCGCGCTGGCCAATCGTCATCCGCGCGTGAATATTCTTTCGCCTGGTCCGGGCGTCGGTGGACATTGCATCAGCGTCGATCCCTGGTTCCTGGTGCATGCGTCGCCGCAAACCACGCCGCTGATTCGCACCGCCCGCGAAGTAAACGACCGCAAGCCGCATCACGTGGTCGAAGATATTCGCCGCCTGGCTAAACAGTTTGCCGCGCCCAAGATCGGTTGCCTTGGTCTGACGTACAAAGCTGACGTCGACGATCTACGGGAAAGCCCCGCGCTGGACGTGGTGCGCGAATTGCAAAAACATTCCGCCGGCGAACTGCTGGTCTGCGATCCGTACGTTTCGCCGGCCAGATTCAACGAATTTCCGCTGTTGCCGCTGGCCGAAGTGCTGGCCAAGTGCAACTTGCTGGTGCTGCTCACAGATCACAGACAGTTCCGCGACGTGCCCAAGAAGATTTTGCAAGAGAAGATCGTGGTCGATACCCGCGGAATCTGGCGATAGTTATTTTCAATTCCTAATCGAAAAGTCCAGCTCTCGGCGAGAGAGCGCAACACAGCCGGTCGGAAGAGTTCGTTTGAAGTTATGAAGCAAGTCGTTCAAAACTTGAAGTCCGGCGAATTGGAATTGCTCGACGTGGCCTGCCCACAGGTCGCTCGCGGGCAAGTTCTGATCCAGTCGCGCGCCAGCCTGATTTCGTCCGGCACGGAGCGATCGCTGCTGGCATTCGGTCAGGCAGGTTGGATTTCCAAAGCCCAACAGCAGCCCGAACGCGTCCGGCAGGTGCTCGATAAGATCAAGACCGACGGCTTGATGCCGACCGTGGAAGCTGTGATGGCCAAACTGGATGAGCCGATGGCCGTTGGTTATTGCAATGCCGGTCAGGTAGTGGAAGTGGGCGCGGGCGTCAGCGACTTTGCCGTGGGACAACGCGTGGTCAGTAACGGCAACCATGCCGAAATGGTCGCGCGGCCGGTCAACCTCTGCGCGGCGATTCCGGACGACGTGAGCGACGAAGAAGCGCCGTTCGCTGTCCTGGGTGCTATTGGCATGCAAGGCGTGCGGTTGTTGGAACTGAGCATTGGCGAAACCGTGGCTGTCTCCGGCTTGGGACTGATTGGCTTACTGGCTGCGCAGATTCTGATGGCCGGCGGCATGCAAGTGCTTGGATTGGACGTCGATCCACAGCGATTGAAACTGGCCGAATCGCTCGGCGTAATCCCCGTCGATCTGGCCGCAGGCGCCGATCCGATTGCCGCCGCTATGTCCGTAACCCATGGGCATGGCGTAGACGGCGTGCTGATTGCCGCGGACGCCAAGAACGACCAGATTATCAGCCAGGCTGCACGCATGTCGCGAAAGCGCGGCCGCATCGTGCTGGTCGGCGCAGTGAACATGGAGCTCAATCGCACCGATTTCTACGAGAAGGAACTTACGTTTCAAGTTTCTTGCTCTTACGGCCCGGGCCGCTACGACAAAATCTACGAAGACGGCGGCGTCGATTACCCGATCGGCTTTGTTCGCTGGACTGAGCGGCGCAACATCGAAGCTGTGCTAGCGCTGATGGCGGCCGGCAAAATCCAAATCCAACCACTGATCAGTTCGCGCGTGCCGCAGGCCGAAGCAGTTCGCGCGTATCAATTGCTGAGCGACGATCGAGATCAACTAGGCATCGTGCTGGAGTACCCGCACGGCACCGCGCCGGTCAACCGCCTGGTGCCATCGAAGTCGGTCGTAGCGGCCGGCGCCCCGACGGGCAACACGGTGCTGGGAATCATCGGCGCTGGAACTTTTACCAAAGGTGTGCTGCTCCCAGTGCTGTCGCAGAGCGGCGCTAAGCTGGCATCCATCGCCAGCGCCAACGGGATCAGCGGCGCGATTTGCGCTCGCAAATTCAACATCGCCGCTTCGACCAGCGACTATCGTACGATCTTGCAAGACCCGGCCATCAATGCGGTGGCCATTACCACGCGGCACAACCTGCACGCACAGATGGTGGTCGAATCGCTGGACGCCGGCAAGCACGTGTTTGTCGAAAAACCGCTGGCCATCGATCAGGCCGGGCTCGATCTGGTAAAGTCCGCTGCCGCGCGCCATCCGAATTTGCAATTGCTGGTTGGCTACAACCGCCGTTTTTCGCCGCAGGCCGTGCAGATGCAAAAACTGCTGGCAGGGCGGAGCCAGCCAGCTTGCCTGACGATGCTGGTCAACGCCGATCGTTTGCAAACCGGACATTGGCTGCACGATCCCGTCGTGGCCGGCGGGCGGATGGTCGGCGAAGGCTGCCACTGGTTCGACCTGATGAGCTACCTGGTTGGTTCGCGGATCGCCGCCGTGCAAGCCATGAGCACGGCGAACATTTCCGGACCGACCGGGGTGGATAATCAAGTCAGCGTGAACTTGTACTTTGCCGACGGTTCGCTCGGCACGTTGCAATACTTTGCCAACGGCCATCGCTCGTTTCCCAAAGAACGCCTGACGGTATTTTGCCAAGGCACAATCTTGGAACTCGATAACTTTCGCAAACTGTACGGTTACGGCTGGCCCAAGTTCAGTAAACTGAATTTGTTCCGGCAAGACAAAGGACATCGCTCTGAATTGCAGGCGTTTGTCGAGCGTGTGACACAGGGCGGCCCGCAGTTGATCGATTTTGCGTCGTTATATAACGTCACCGCGGCCACATTGGCGGTGCAGCAATCGGCCAGTTCCGGGCAACGTGTGGAAGTTGCAAACGGTTAGACGTTTGAGTTCGTATTCAAATTATGGTCACGTCACCTGCACAGTTTTCGGTTGGTCCGCATGGCATCGGCCCGGGTTGCCCCGCGCTGATTGTGGCCGAAGTTGCGCAGGCGCACGATGGCAGCCTGGGTACCGCGCACGCTTATATTGATGCCGTGGCCCGCAGCGGCGCGCAAGCGATCAAATTTCAAACGCACATTGCGGCGGCCGAGTCGACGCCCGGCGAGCAGTTCCGCGTGAAGTTCTCGCCGCAAGACGCCACGCGGTACGACTACTGGAAGCGGATGGAATTCACGCCAGATCAGTGGCGCGGGCTGGCAGATCATGCCCGCGCTGCGGGACTACTGTTTCTGTCGTCGCCGTTTTCGATTCAAGCTGTCGAACTGCTTGAATCGCTCGACGTGCCGGCTTGGAAAGTCGGCGCGGGCGAAATCGGCAGCCTGCCGATGATCGATCGCATCGCGCAGACCAAGAAGCCGGTGCTGCTTTCGAGCGGTATGTACGATTGGGCCGGACTCGATGCGGCTGCCAACTGCGTGCGCCGCCACGGCGCGCCGCTGGGCATGCTGCAATGCACCACTGCTTACCCTTGTCCGCCGGAGAAGGTGGGGCTGAATGTACTGGAGCAATTGCGGCAGCGCTACGCTTGCCCGGTAGGTTTATCGGATCATAGCGGCACGATCTTCGCCGGCCTGGCGGCAGCCACGCTGGGTGCGAATATCATCGAAGTGCACGTCGTCTTCTCGCGCGAGTGCTTTGGGCCGGATGTGCCGGCCTCGCTCACGACTGCCGAACTCAAGCAACTGGTCGATGGCGTGCGATTCGTCGAAACGGCGCTGGCTAACCCTATCGATAAAGATGCCGCCGCCGCCGAACTGAGCGACGCGCGGCGACTGTTCGGTAAAAGCATTGTCGCGGCACGTGCATTGAAGGCCGGTCATATAATTTCAGAGAACGATCTTGCCTTCAAAAAGCCAGGCACCGGCATTCCGGCGGCACGCGTGGATGAACTGGTGGGCCGCAAGCTGCGGCGCGATGTGGCGCCCGATACCCTATTGGCGGAGGAAGACTTTGAGTAGCCCATCGCGTCGAAAAGTGTGTGTCGTGTTGGTCGATCGAGCCAACTACGGCCGGCTCAAGCCGGTGATGCAGGCCATCGCCGCGCATCCGCAGCTCGAATTGCAAACGCTGGCGGCCGGCACGATGTTGCTCGAGCGATTTCAACAGCCGGTGGACGTGGTCCGCAAAGACGGCTTTACGATCAGCGGCGAAGTTTACATGGAGCTGGAAGGTTCGACGCCCACGACGATGGCCAAGAGCGTGGGGTTTGGCGTCGTCGAGTTCGCCAACGAGTTTCGCCGGCTACAGCCGGATTTGGTACTGCTGATTGGCGATCGCTACGAAGCCCTGGCCGCGGCGATCTCTGCGGCGTACATGAATTGCTGCCTGGTGCACGTGCAAGGCGGCGAGGTGTCCGGCTCGATCGACGAAAGTGCCCGGCATGCGATTTCGAAGTTCGCTCACTTTCATTTTCCCAGCACGCGGCGGGCTGCGGACTATTTAGTTCGCATGGGCGAGCGCGCAGATACGATCCTCGGCGTCGGCTGTCCGAGCAGCGACATCGCGCGGATGATGGATCGCACTCTGTCGGCCGACGTGATCAACAACCGCGGCAGCGGAGCAGTGATCGACGTCAAATCGCCCTATCAACTGGTGCTGTTTCATCCGACGACCACCGAATTTGGCGGCGAACGCACGCAGATGGAAGCGCTGCTGGCCGCGCTGGGCGAAATTCGTCAGCAAACGCTGCTGCTCTGGCCAAACATCGACGCCGGCAGCGATCACATCAGCAAGGCAATCCGCACATTTCGAGATCAGCACAAGCCGGACTGGCTGCGGGCGATCACGAACCTCTCGCCGGAAAACTATCTTAAGGTGCTGGCCAACGCGGCTTGCGCGATCGGCAACTCGAGCAGCTTCGTCCGCGACGCAGGCTACTTCGGCACGCCAATCGTACTGGTCGGCAACCGCCAGCGCGGCCGCGAGCGCGACCAGCATGTTACGCCAGTCGATCCGCTGAAAGAGAAAATCCAAGCCGCCATCCAGGCGCAACTCAAACACGGCCGCTACGCACCCAGCACGCTCTACGGCGACGGGCATGTGTCACAGCGCATCGCGGACGCGCTGGCAGAATTAACTCCATATGTGCAGAAACAACTCGATTTTGTGAATGAATAAATTTTCACGCAGATGAACGCAGATGAAACAGATGGGACTCAGATGAGTGAGATAAGATGAGAATTCAAGCGAATTAAATAGATTGAAACTCAAAGTGACCAAGAGATAAAAGGGTTGGCAGAGTGAAAGTGTGAAAGAGGAAAGGGATTAAACGCGAAGAACGCAAAGGACGCAAAGAATAGGAATTAATTTTGACGAACAAAAACAGTTCTTCAAAATCCCCTTCCTCTCCTTCCCTTCTTCTTAGCGATCTTCGCGTTCTTTGCGTTTAATTCTTTTCTTTTCCATGTTTGGTTTTTTCATTATCTGCGTCCCATTTTGCGTTTATCTGCGTTCATCTGCGTTTTGTTCTGTTTTGAATTATGAAAGTCCTCGCCATCATCACCGCACGCGGAGGGTCGAAAGGCATTCCGCGGAAGAACCTGGCGCTGCTGGCCGGTAAGCCGTTGTTGGCTTATACCACCGAAGCAGCACTTGCAGCGCGGTCGCTGGCGCGGGTGGTGCTGTCGACCGATGATGACGAGATTGCCGAGGTCGGCCGCAAGCTGGGCGTGGATGTGCCGTTCATGCGGCCGGCGGAACTGTCGCGCGACGATACGGCGACGCTGCCGGTGCTGCAAGATGTCGTGCGGCGTTTGGACGAGCAGGGCGAACGCTACGACGCGATCTTCACGCTGCAGCCGACTAATCCGCTGCGCCGAACCAGCGATATCGACGGCGCCGTCGAACTGTTGTCCAGCAGTGGCGCGGATTCGGTGATTGGCTTTGTCGACGTCGGCGAACGTCATCCGGCCCGCATGAAATTCATCGACTCGGAAGGCCGCGTCGTCGATCCGCCGTTTGCCGAGGCGTTCGAAGGCCAACGCCGGCAGGATTTGCCCAAGATGTATCTGCGCGACGGCTCGGTCTATCTCACCCGCCGCGAAGTGCTGATAGAACAGAATTCGATCAAGGGCCGCGATTGCCGCGCGTGGCTGGTTCCCGCAGAGCGAGCGTGCAATGTCGACGTGCCACTGGACTTGGAAATGTGCGAGTGGCTGCTCGAGCGCCTCGCCCGGTCGGAACAGAGTTGATTCAGCCGCCTATGCACATCTTGATCGCCGAGTCCGCCGGTTTCTCCGTAGACGCTCTCGCGCGGCTGCGCGCATGTGCGGATGTGACCGCCCGCGACTTGCAGCGCACGGAGCTTCTGACTGCAGTTCCAGCGGCCGATGTACTTTGGGTGCGGCTGCGAAATCGCATCGATGCCGAAGTCTTCGACGCGGCGCCTAATTTGAAAATTGTGGTCACCAACACGACCGGCTTGAACCACATCGATCTGGACGAAGCCCAGCGCCGAGGGATTGAAGTCCTGTCGCTGCGCGGCGAGCAGGAGTTTCTGGCCGACATCCGGGCGACGGCCGAATTGACCATCGGTCTGATGCTGGCGCTGTTGCGAAAGATTCCGCAAGCTGCCGCGCATGCCCGCGATGGCGGCTGGCAGCGCGATTCGTTCAAAGGGCGCGAGCTGTATGGCAAGACGGTGGGCATAGTCGGTTATGGCCGTTTGGGCCGGATCGTCGCCCGCTATCTGCAAGCTTTCGACGTACGCGTGCTTGCCGCCGATCCGCACGTCGATCACGATGAGCGGCCGGACTATGTCGAACTGCTACCGCTGGAGGACGTGTTGGCGACAGCGGACATCGTCAGTTTGCACGTCAATCTCTGTGAACAAACCCAGGGCTTCTTCGGCCAACGTGAGTTGTTCAAAATGAAGCCGAGCGCGTGGCTGATCAACACCGCGCGTGGCGAACTCGTCGACGAAGCGGCGCTGTTAGCCGCCCTTGTTAGCGGCCACATCGCCGGCGCTGCGCTGGACGTGATTTGCGACGAAAACGAGCGCAGCACGCAGCCCGGCAATCCACTGGTTCGCTACGCCCAGGAGCACGACAACCTGATTTTGACGCCTCATATCGGCGGCAATACGCACGAATCGCTGGAAAAAACCGAGATATTCCTGGCCGACAAGTTAGCGGCGCGTATCGCGCAGCTTGGGCGGCTATCATGAGTACGGACAGCACCGAAAACCCGGATTCCGGTCCGATCACGCCAGCCGAAGCGGACGCCGTCATAAAGCCTGCCGGCCCCACTGCAGCGCGCAGTTCGATGTGGACGCTAGTGACGCGGGTCAGCACCATGCCGATCGGTCTGCTGACTTCGGCCTTGATGTTCCGCTATCTGGGTAAGGAAGACATGGGCAACTATGCCTACCTAGTGCTGTTGGGCGCGCTGGTGCTGCCCTGTCTTTCGCTGGGCTTTGGCGGTTCGATCGTCTACTTCATCAGCAGCAAACGATATCGAATAGGTGACGTTGTCGTGAGCTGCCTGACGTTTGGCTTGCTGCAAGGCCTGGCCAACACGCTGATTCTCTGGCCCCTGTGGAAATACAACCTCCTGGGTTTGACGGCCGCAGCCATGCCAAGCGCACCCATGATCTTGACGCTGGTCAGCTTGCCGTTGCAGGGCGCCAACCTGATGCTGCAACGCGCAGTGCTGGGCAATTCCTGGTTTGCAATCAGCAATTGGCTGGTGTTTGCAACCAACATTTTGGGCAGCCTGCTGTTGCTGGGCTTTGTCATCGTTGGTAACGGCGGCTTGTTGGGTGCGGCGATCGCCACGCTCTGTATGAACGGACTGGTATTCGCGCTGACGCTGGCGGTGAT
>JADMIO010826463.1_pt1 | contig 18168 bp, 20 predicted proteins | sample 8958161 | NCBI WGS metagenome assembly JADMIO01 (sample SAMN16585339, study PRJNA669376) | soil metagenome | isolation source: Crop rotation soil | place: USA: Cullars Rotation, Alabama | collected 2011 | reverse complement strand
GCGACAACTTGTCCACGTGGAATTCTAAGCTTAGGATCCCAATGTGCTGGAAAGGTGGACATTCCGCGCCGCACGCGCTGCTCGAAGCGGAGCTTGCCGAGTTCGTTCGGCCGTGCGCCGGCGCGAGAGCGCTCAGCTTTTCGTCAGGTTATCTCGCCAATCTCGCGATCCTCACCGCGCTGGCAGGCCGCGAGGACGCGATCTTCGCCGATCGGCTGAATCATGCCTCCCTCAACGACGGAGCGCTTCTATCGCGCGCGGAATTCGTCCGTTATCCGCATGCCGACGTCGCGGCGCTCGCGAAGCGGCTTTCCTCGTCGTCGGCGCGACGCAAGCTGATCGCGACCGACGCGGTGTTCAGCATGGACGGTGACATCGCGCCGCTGTCGGAGCTCGCCGCGCTCGCGTCCGCGCACGATGCGTGGCTCGTCGTCGACGATGCGCACGGCTTCGGCGTTGTCGGAGACAGCGATGCGCACGGACGCGGTGCGCTCGCGCATTGCGGCGTCGAGTCGGAGCGGATCGTCTATATGGGCACGCTCGGCAAGGCCGCCGGCGTTGCGGGCGCGTTCGTCGTTGCGCATCCCGTCGTCATCGAAACGCTCGTCGAGACGGCCCGCTCCTACGTGTTTACGACGGCGGCTCCGCCACTCCTGGCCGAAGCGCTACGGGCGAGCCTGAAGCTGATTCGCGATGACGCGGAACGTCACGCGCATCTGCGCCGGCTCATCGCGCACTTCCGCGAGCGGATGTGCGAGCTGCCATGGCGTCTGCTCGATTCCTCCACTGCGATTCAGCCCGTCATCGTCGGCGAGAATGCGGCAGCGATCGAGCTCGCCGCGGCGCTATGGACGCGCGGATTCTGGGTGCCCGCGATCCGGCCGCCGACGGTGCCGAAGGGCACCGCGCGGCTGCGGATCTCGCTGAGTGCCGCGCACTCGCTCGCCGATGTTGACGCGCTGGTGGATGCGCTCGCGGAGCTCAAAACGATAATGGGAAAGCGGCGCGCAGCCAATGAGTGAACGTCTCCACGTCGAAGCGGTCGGCGTCGGTCCGCCGCTCGTCTTGTTGCACGGCTGGGCGATGCACTCGGGCATCTGGGGACCGCTGGTCGGCCGGCTCGCCCGGCGCTTTCGCGTGCATGCGGTGGATCTGCCCGGGCACGGCCACAGCGCGCTCCATGGGTCGTTCACTCTCGACGGCACCTCGACCGCGGTCTCCGCTTCGATTCCATCGGACGAGGGCCCGCTCATCGTGTTCGGCTGGTCGCTCGGCGGTCTCGTCGCGATGCGCTGGGCGCGGACGGAGCCGAAGCGCGTGCGTCGCCTTGCGCTGGTGGCGACGTCGCCGCGGTTCACCGCCGCTGCAGACTGGCCGTATGCAGCGTCCGCCCAGACGATCGCGCGCTTCGGCGACGAGCTGCAGGTCGCGTGGAAGCTCACGATTCAGCGCTTCCTCGCGCTGCAGCTGCAAGGAAGTGAACACGGCAGGGCGACGCTCGCAGCGGTTCGCCGCCAGGTCTTCGCTCGAGGCGAGCCGTCGCCGAAAGCGCTGCTCGGCGCGCTCGACACGATCGCCACAGCCGATCTGCGCACGGAAGTGACAAGCATCGTGCAGCCTGCCCTCGTCGTCGCGGGCAGTCGCGACATGCTCGCGTACCCCGCGGCGGGCCAATGGCTCGCCCAGCACATGCCGGATGCGCGCTTCGCGTCGATCGACGGCGCTGCACACATGCCGTTTCTTTCGCATCCGGAGACCTTTGCCGCGGCGCTCGACCCTTTCCTCGATGGCCGCTGATCCGCCGCGTCGCTCCGATTCGGGCGCGATCGACCCGCGCGCCGTGCGGCGCCACTTCGCGCGCGCCGCGTCGACGTACGATGCGGCGGCGGTTCTGCAAAGGGAGATCGGGACGCGCCTTGCCGAACGGCTCGATGCAATGAAGCTCGCGCCGCATTCGGTGCTCGACGCAGGTTGCGGCACCGGCGACGCGCAAGCGGAGCTCGCGGCCCGCTATCCATCGGCGCGTTACGTCGGGCTCGACGTCGCGCTGCCGATGGTTGCCGCCGCGCGGACGAAAGCGGGATTGCGCCGTTCGGCACTGGCGCGTATCTTCGCGCCGTTCGCCGGCGGACGCTCGGCGAGCGGACCCTCGTTCGTGTGCGCCGACATCGCGACGATGCCATTCGCGGCCGGAACGTTCGACCTCCTGTGGAGCAATCTCTCGCTGCAATGGGTGGGCGACCTTCCGTCGGCGCTCGCAGAGATGAATCGGGTGCTCGCCGTCGAGGGACTCGCGATGTTCACGACATTCGGCCCCGACACGCTGAAGGAGCTGCGCGCCGCGTTCTCCGAAGTCGACGGGAACGAGCATGTGAGCCGTTTCGTCGACATGCACGACGTCGGCGACATGATGGTCGCGGCCGGATTTGGCGATCCGGTGATGGAAATGGAAATGATGACGCTGACCTACGCCGCCGCCGGCGCGATGCTGCGCGATCTGAAGGCGATCGGTGCGACGAACGCCGCGGTCGCGCGGCCACGCGCGCTGATGGGCCGTCGCCGCTGGGAGCGGGCGCTCGCCGCGCTCGAGGCGATGCGGCGCGACGGCCGGATTCCGGCGACGTTCGAGGTGATCTACGGTCACGCATGGAAGGTTCCCCCGCGTCGAACCCGCGACGGTGACGCGATCGTTCGCTTCGAGTCGCGGCGACGGGCGTAGTCTCTTGCGCAGCTGGGTCATTCACTTGCTCGCTCGCGATGAGGCATGCGCTCGCAAGCGAACGCGCCCGGCTGCCCCTGCGCTCGCGAGCGAACGTGCCCGGCTGCCCTCGCACAAGCGTCCGCCGGCTTCCAAAGCCGCAACCATTGTGAGAAACTGCCCCGCACGACCGTGCCCTGCCCGTGAGCGGAGCGTCGGTCGGAGTGTGCACCGATGATGTCGCGAATTCGACGGACTTCGACGGGAAGAAGAGCCCGCTGCCGGGCCGCCGTCGACATAGGGGGATGGTAATGCGCTGTCTGTACTACCTCTCGCCATCGCTGGAAAGCACGCATCAGATCACCGACGATCTGCATGCGGCGGGCGTCAAGGACTTTTTTCTCCACGTCATTGCGAGAGACGAGTCCGCGCTCGAGGACCAGCACATCCATTCGAGCAACTACCTCGAAACCCTCGACATCCTGCGCGACGGCTTCATCGGCGCCGGAATCGGCTGCCTCGCGGGGCTCGTCGGCGCCGGATTGCTGATGGCGTTCCGGCCGTTCGGCGACGTCCCTCATTACGTTTATTTCATCATCGTGGCGGTGGCGACGATGTTCGGCGCCTGGGAGGGAGGCCTCACGGGCATCGCGACCGAGAACAACCGGCTCAAGAAATTCCACCGCGACCTCGAGGCCGGCAAGTTCCTGATCCTCATCTACGCGCGCAAGGAGCAGGGCGCGATGGTTCGGCACCTGATGCGCGACAAGCATCCCGAGGCCGAGCTCGTCGCGGTCAACAAGCATTTCATCAACCCGTTCAAGCCGGTGCGGCGCCGGCACCACCGGCCGACCAAAGGAACCGAAGCGGCACTGTAAAAGGATTGAATCTATGGTGATGGCGGTTGTGTTGGTGGTGCTGGTCGTCGGCTCGGTTCTCTTTCACTATCTCAGCCCTTGGTACTTCCTTCCGATCGCGTCCAACTGGGGCACGATCGACGACACGGTTTCGATCACGTTCTGGGTGACGGGATTCGTTTTCGTCGTCGTCAACCTCTTTATGGCGTGGTGCGTACTCCGCTATCGCAGCGGAAAAACGAAGGTCGCGCACTACGAGCCCGAGAACAAGAAGCTCGAAGGTTGGCTCGTGCTGCTCACATCGGTCGGCGTCGCAGCGATGCTGACGCCGGGCCTCTTCGCCTGGGCGAAATTCATCGACGTGCCGAAGGATGCCGCGGTGGTCGAGGTCATCGGCCGCCAATGGAACTTCAACTATCGCTTTCCGGGGGAGGACGGCGTTCTGGGCACCGTCGACGCCCGCTTCGTCACTGACGCGAACCCGTTCGGCATCAACCCCGACGATCCGCACGGAAAAGACGACATCCTGATCGCGACGCAGGAGCTGCACATTCCCATCAACAAGCCCATCAAGATGGAGCTCCGCTCGATCGACGTGCTGCACGATTTCACCGTGCCGCAGATGCGCTCGAAGATGAACATGGCGCCGGGGCTCGTGACCTATCTGTGGTACACGCCGACCCGCGCCGGCAAGTTCGATGCGTTCTGCGAGCAGCTCTGCGGGATTGCGCACTACGCGATGCGCGCCACGGTGGTCGTGGACGACGAGGCTGCGTTCCAAAAGTGGAAGGCGGGGTTTCCGACGTTTGCGCAAACGCAGTCCGAACCGCCGGGCGACGAGACGGCCGGCGCGCCGCTCTACGCAGTGTGCGGGGCGTGTCATGGCGCGCAGGGCGAGGGCAATCCCGCGCTGAACGCGCCGAAGCTCGCCGGCCAGCAGGACTGGTACCTCAAGCGGCAGCTCCACAATTTCAAGGCGGGCGCGCGCGGCGGAAACGACAAGGACACATACGGCAAGACGATGGCGCCGATGGCGCAGACGTTGCCCGACGACGCGGCGATCAACAACGTCGTCGCCTACATCAAGACGTTGCCGGACACGCCGGCTGCGCCGACGGTCAAGGGCGACGCGAAGGACGGCCACGGCGCCTGGGAAAACTGCGCGGCATGCCACGGCGCACAAGGACAGGGAATCAAGGCGACGAACGCACCGCGCCTGAAGGGAATGAGCGATTGGTACATGCTCACGCAGCTCAAGAACTTCAAACACGGAATCCGCGGCGGTGATCGCAGGGACAGCTACGGTCCGCAGATGGCCAACATCGCGGCGATGCTCGACACGGATCAAATGACCACGAACGTCATTGCCTACATCAATTCGCTGAAATGAGCGCCGGCCGGAGCGAACGACCGGCAACCGAAGTGAAGAGGACACATCGATGACCTACGTAACGCACGACGAGACCGAGTTCATCCCTCCGATGGAGGTCGAGGAGCCCGAGCTCTATCACCCGAAGACATGGATCGGCAAATACGTCTGGAGCCAGGACGCGAAGGTGATTGCCGTTCAGTACGCGCTCACCGCGATGTTCGTCGGACTCGTGGCGCTCGTGCTGTCGGGGATCATGCGCCTGCAGCTCGGCTGGCCGCATACGTTCTCGTTCATCACGCCGAGCACGTATCTGCAGTACGTGACGATGCACGGGATGATCATGGTGATCTATCTGCTGACGGCGCTCTTCCTCGGGGGCTTCGGCAATTACCTGATCCCGCTGATGGTCGGCGCGCGCGACATGGTGTTCCCGTACGTCAACATGATCAGCTACTGGGTCTATCTTTTCGCCGTGCTGCTGCTGATCGCGAGCTTCTTCGTTCCGGGCGGCGCCACGGGCTCGGGCTGGACGCTCTATCCACCGCAGGCGATCCTCGATGGCACTCCCGGGGCGGGCTGGGGGATCATCCTGATGCTCGTATCGCTTGCGTTCTTCATCATCGGTTTCACGATGGGCGGCCTCAACTACGTCGTGACCGTGCTGCAGGCGCGCACGCGCGGGATGACGCTGATGCGGCTTCCGCTCACCGTGTGGGGGATCTTCATGGCGACGATCCTCGCGCTGCTCGCATTTCCCGCGCTGTTCGTCAGCGCGATCATGATGATTCTCGACCACACGCTTGGCACGAGCTTCTTCATGCCGGCGGTCGTCTCGAGGGGTGAACACCTCGGCTACAACGGCGGCAGCCCGATTCTGTTCCAGCACCTGTTCTGGTTCTTCGGGCACCCCGAGGTCTACATTGTCGCGCTGCCGGCGTTCGGCATCGTGTCCGACCTGATCAGCATCAACGCGCGCAAAAACATCTTCGGCTACCGGATGATGGTGTGGGCGATTCTCGCGATCGGCGGCTTGAGCTTCATCGTCTGGGCGCACCACATGTACGTGAGCGGGATGAATCCGTACTTCGGCTTCTTCTTCGCGACGACGACGCTGATCATCGCAATCCCCACGGCGCTCAAGGTCTACAACTGGGTGCTGACCTTGTGGCGCGGCAACATTCATTTCACCGTCCCGATGCTGTTCGCGATCGGCTTCGTCTTCACGTTCATCAACGGCGGTCTGACCGGACTGTTCCTCGGCAACGTTCCCGTCGACATCCCGCTGTCGGGAACGATGTTCGTCGTCGCCCACTTCCATATGGTGATGGCGGTGTCGCCGATCCTCGTCGTCTTCGGCGCGATCTACCACTGGTATCCGAAGATCACGGGCCGGATGCTGAACGATGCGATGGGCAAGTTCCATTTCTGGATCACGTTCATCGGCACCTACGCGATCTACTACCCGATGCACTACCTCGGCTTCATGGGGGTGCCGCGCCGCTATTACGCGCTCGGCGATACGCTGTTCATCCCGCAATCCGCGCACAACCTGAACGAGGCGATCTCGATCGCGGCGCTCGTCGTCGGCGCGGCGCAGATGGTGTTCCTGTGGAACCTGATCTGGAGTTATTTCCACGGCGCGCCGGCCGGCGGAAATCCGTGGCGCGCAACGACGCTGGAATGGCAGACGCCCGACACGCCGCCGAAGCATGGCAACTTCGGCCCCACGCTGCCGATCGTCTACCGCTGGGCGTACGACTACAGCGTTCCGGGAGCGCCGCAGGACTTCATTCCGCAGAACCAGCCTCCGGGCAAGAAACCCGGACCGGCGAGCGGCGTCGGCCTGCGTCCCGCATAGCGCGACCAGGAATTCTTTGCGACGAGCGCGATCGTGACGACCGCACTGGTGCTCCTGAGCGCGATCATGGCCATCGTGGTCGGATGGCTCGTGCGCAAGACGCTGAATACGTCGCCGTGGGTCGAGCAGCGCACCGTCGATGCGGCCGGCCGCGACGGCGCGCTATCGATGCTGCCGGTGCAGGTCGGCCTGTGGGTTTTTCTCGCGGTAGCGACGTCGCTGTTCGCGCTGCTGATCACCGCGTATCACATGCGGATGGTCGAGGCGGACTGGACGACCCTTCCGCTGCCGAGCGTGCTCTGGCTCAACACGATGGTGCTCGTGCTCGCGAGCGTCGCGATGCAATGGACGCTCCTCGCCGCGAGGCGCGGCGAGGCCGAGGTCGTGAAAATGGGCCTCGTCTCGAGCGGCGTGTTCAGCTTCGCGTTTCTCGCCGGGCAGATCTGGGCATGGCAGCAGCTCAACGCTTCGGGACATTACTCGATTGCGAATCCGGCTTACGCGTTCTTCATATTGCTCACCGCCGTGCACGGCCTGCATCTGCTCGGCGGGCTCGTCGTGTGGGCGCGAGCGACAATTCGCGCGGCGCGCGGCGCCGACTTCAACAAGGTTCGGCTGAGCGTCGAGCTCTGCACCGTGTACTGGCACTTCCTTCTCGTCGTCTGGGCGTGCCTGTTCGCCGTGCTGCTGTACAGCCATCGTTAGAGAGGATCGAGCGACATGTCGCAACCGGCACCGACCGCAAACGCAGAAGCGCTTCCGCTGGCCCCCGGCCTCGAAGGAGTCGTCGCCGACTGGTCGTCGGACCAGCGCGCGTTCAAGAAGGTGCCGTGGGGCAAGGCGATGATGTGGATCTTCCTGCTCTCCGACACGTTCATCTTCAGCTCGTTCCTGATCTCGTACATGACGGTCCGGGTCTCGACGACGGTGCCGTGGCCGAACCCGAGCGAAGTGTTCGGACTCGAAGTCGGCGGTGTCAGCGTTCCGCTGCTCCTGATCGCGATCATGACGTTCGTGCTGATCAGCAGCAGCGGCACGATGGTGCTCGCCGTCAACTATGGCTACCGCAAGGACAAGGTCAAGACGTTCATCTTCCTGCTGCTGACCGCCGCGCTCGGCGCGACGTTCGTCGGCATGCAGGCGTTCGAGTGGTCGAAGCTGATCTTCCAGGAAGGCATCCGCCCCTGGGGTAACCCGCTGGGCGCGGCGCAGTTCGGCGCGTCCTTCTTCATGATCACCGGCTTCCACGGCACGCACGTGTCGATCGGCGTCATTTTCCTGATCATCGTCGCGATCAAGGTGCTGCGCGGCGATCTCGACAACATGCGGCCGGGATTCATGACCGGCAGGAAGGGCACGTACGAGATCGTCGAGACGATGGGCCTGTACTGGCACTTCGTCGATCTGGTCTGGGTATTCATCTTCGCCGTTTTCTATCTTTGGTGACGACAAACATGGCGCACGCAGAAGGACAGCATCACGCCGCGGCCGCGGGGCACCATGCCGCTGCCGTGGCCGGAGACGCTCACGTCGAGGGTCAGCAGCATCCGCTCGGCATCTATTTCAAGATCTGGGGATTGCTGTTCGTTCTCAGCACGCTCTCCTATCTGGTCGACTATTTCCACCTCCAGGGTCTGCTCAGGTGGACGCTGATCATCATCTTCATGCTGCTCAAGGCGGGGCTGATCGTCGCCGTCTTCATGCACATGATGTGGGAGCGCCTCGCGTTGGTCTATGCGATCCTGCTTCCGCCGTTGCTGCTGATGGTGCTGTTGTGGATCGGCTTCGGCGAAGCCGACTACACGTTCCTCACGCGGACGACGTTCTTCGGCAAAGCGGAAGCGACGCCCGCGGCGTCCGCGACGCAGCATCCACCGCCGGCGCCGGAAAAAAAGAAATAACCTCGCGTGCGGTGCGCGACGAGAGGACTGTTCGTCACCGGCACCGACACCGGCGTAGGCAAGACGGTGGTTTGCGCAGCGCTGCTCCGGGCGCTCGGGACAGCTTGCCGCGCTGTCGGGATGAAGCCGGTCGCTGCGGGCATCGATGACGGTGTAACGCTCAATGAAGACGTGCGGGCGCTGCTCGACGCGGGGAACGTCGAAGCGCCGCTTTCCGACGTCAATCCGTATGCGTTCGCGCCGCCGATTGCGCCGGAGCTCGCCGCGCAAGCGGCTCGAGCGACGATCGACATCGACGTGATCGCCACGGCTTACGGGCGCCTTGCGGAGCGCGCCGACTGTGTGATCGTCGAAGGCGCGGGCGGTGTGCTCGTGCCGCTGACGCGGCACACCGACATGCTCGACATCCCGCGGCGTCTCGGGCTTTCCGTGCTGCTCGTCGTCGGCGTGCGCCTCGGCTGCCTCAATCACGCGCTTCTTTCCGCGCTCGCCATCAGCGCGCGCGGGCTTCGTCTCGCCGGCTGGGTCGCAAACCGGATCGATCCGGCAATGCTCGAAGGCGATGCAAACATTGCGACGCTCGCCGAGCGCCTCCCCGCGCCGCTCGTCGCCGATATCCCGTGGAATGCGGGCGGCTCTCGGCGTATCGCCTTTCGCGACGACATCCTGAGGCAACTCGGCCTCGGCGCTGCTGCGTCGGCTTAGCGCTCGAACTTCCGGCGCGGAGGCGATCCGTGCTAACATCTCGCGCGTTTTGCGCCAACCAGGCGCTCTCGCGCGGGCATCGCAGCCAACTTTCGGCAGGCAATCCGGCGTGGGCGGCGCCGCCATTCCCTGTCCGACCGCACGAACGCGATCGTCGCGGGGCACGAGCAGCTTCCCTCGATCTCGTTTGCGTTCGAGCGACGGGGCGCGACGTGGCAGCGGCATCGCGGCAGTGCCACTGACGCAGGACGTCGAGACGAACGCTGTAGACGGTAATCGAGGAACGCATCGTGCGCATCGCATCCGAGGGAACTCTCGTGGCCAGGATCTTGACCGCGGCCCTCGCGGTCCCGGGTGTCGCCGAGGCCGCGCGCGAATACAACCTGCAGCCTCCGGTCACGCCGGTCGCGCGCCAGATGTACGACCTGCATTCGTTCATCTTCTGGATCTGCGTCGCGATCTTCGTCGTCGTCTTCGGCGTGATGTTCTATTCGATCTACCGGCACAGGAAGTCGGTCGGCCATCCGGCGGCGCATTTCCACGAGAGCGCGACGGTAGAAATCATCTGGACGGTCATCCCGTTCCTGATCCTGCTGTTCATGGCGTTTCCCGCGACAAGGACGATCCTCGCGCTGAAGGACACGTCGACACCCGACATGACGATCAAGGTCACGGGCTTCCAGTGGAAATGGAATTACGACTACCTGCAGGAAGGATTCGGCTATTACTCGAATCTCGCGACGCCGCTTGCGCAGATCGAGGGGCGCGAGCCGAAGGGCGAGAACTATTTGCTCGAGGTCGATAACCCGCTCGTCGTGCCCGTCGACACGAAGGTGCGGCTGCTGATCACCGCCGGCGACGTGATCCATTCGTGGTGGGTGCCCGCATTCGGCGTCAAGCAGGACGCGATCCCCGGATTCGTTCGCGATGCGTGGTTCCGGGCCGAGAAGGTCGGCACCTATCGCGGCCAATGCGCGGAGCTCTGCGGCAAGGAGCACGGCTTCATGCCGATCGTCGTCGAGGTGAAGTCGAAGGACGACTACGCGAAGTGGGCGGGCGACCAGAAGACCAGGCTCGCCGCCGCGGCCGCCGATCCGAACAAGGTCTGGGGGCGCGCCGATCTGATCGCGCGCGGCGCGATCATCTACGCCGCCAACTGCGCTGCCTGCCACCAGGCGAACGGCAAGGGCGTGCCCGGAGCATTCCCTGCGCTCGACGGCTCGAAGATCGTCAACGGTCCGAAGGAGGCACAGATCGCGATCGTGCTCCACGGCAAGCCGGGCACCGCAATGCCGCCGTGGACGCAGCTCTCCGACGTCGACCTCGCGTCGGTGATTACGTACACGCGCAACAGCTGGGGCAACAAGACGGGCGAGGCGGTGCAGCCTTCCGACATCAAGAGCAACCGCAAGTAGCGTCCGGCAGAGATACCGTGGAGAGATCGAGATGAGCACCATCGCCCCACCGCATGCGCCTGACGTCGGGCACGACGAACACGCGCATCACCCGAGCGGCATCACGCGCTGGCTCACGACGACCAATCACAAGGACATCGGCACGATGTACCTGTGGTTCTCGTTCACGATGTTCCTGGTTGGCGGCAGCATGGCGATGGTCATTCGCGCCGAGCTCTTCGAGCCGGGGCTGCAGATCGTCAACCCCGAGTTCTTCAACTCGATGACGACGCTGCACGGGCTCATCATGATCTTCGGCGCGATCATGCCCGCGGCGGTCGGATTCGCGAATTGGCAGATCCCGATGATGATCGGCGCGCCGGACATGGCTTTTGCGCGGATGAACAACTGGAGCTTCTGGCTGCTGCCGCCCGCGGTGATCCTGCTCGTTACGTCGCTGTTCGTCCCCGGCGGCGCCGCGTCGTCAGGCTGGACGATGTACCCGCCGCTCGCCGTGCAGATGGGGATGAGCATGGATCTGACGATCTTCGCTGTCCACATCATGGGGGCGTCGTCGATCATGGGGTCGATCAACATCATCACGACGATCCTCAATCTGCGCGCCCCCGGGATGACGCTGATGCGGATGCCGATGTTCTGCTGGACGTGGCTCATCACCGCGTATCTGCTGATCGCGGTGATGCCGGTGCTCGCCGGCGCGGTGACGATGCTCCTTACCGATCGCCACTTCGGCACGTCGTTCTTCAACGCGGCGGGCGGCGGCGACCCGGTGCTCTTCCAGCACATCTTCTGGTTCTTCGGCCACCCCGAGGTTTACATCCTCATCCTGCCGGCGTTCGGCATCATCTCGCAGATCATTCCGACGTTCTCGCGCAAGCCGCTGTTCGGCTACGCGTCGATGGTGTACGCGACCGCGGGCATCGCGATCCTCTCGTTCATCGTCTGGGCACACCACATGTTCACGACCGGCATGCCGACCGCCGGCCTGCTCTTTTACATGTACGCGACGATGCTGATCGCCGTGCCGACGGGCGTGAAAGTGTTCAACTGGCTCGCGACGATGTGGCGCGGTTCGATGACGTTCGAGACGCCGATGCTGTTCGCGATCGGCTTCCTTTTCCTGTTCACGCTGGGCGGCTTCACCGGCCTCGTGCTGGCGATCGTGCCGGTCGACGTCCAGATGCAGGACACCTACTACGTCGTCGCGCATTTCCACTACGTGATGGTCGCGGGCAGCCTCTTCGCGTTCTTCGGCGGCGGCTATTACTGGATCCCGAAGTGGTCGGGAACGATGTACAACGAGACGCTCGGGAGGATCCATTTCTGGTCGTCGCTCATCTCGTTCAACGTTGCGTTCTTCCCGATGCACTTCCTCGGGCTCGCCGGAATGCCGCGACGCATCCCCGACTACGCGCAGCAGTTCGCCGACTGGAACATGGTCTCGTCGATCGGCGCGTTCTGGTTCGGCGCCTCGCAGCTCCTTTTCCTTTACTCGATGATCCGCTGTGCGGCGGGCATCGGACCGAAGGCGCCGGCAAAGCCGTGGGAGGGCGCCGACACGCTCGAATGGACGGTGCCGTCACCGGCTCCGTATCACACGTTCGAGACGCCGCCACGGATTGTGAGACCCGTGCCGGGCGGGCATGTATGAAATCCGCGATCGATCACGCGAGCGCGACATCCGCGACCGACGGCGCGCAGCGTCAGCGCGCATCGAACCGCAGAATAGCGTGGACGCTCTCCTCGATCGCGGCAGTCTTCTTCGCCGGCATCATCGCGACGCGATGGGTGGGCGGCGGAACGGTCGGCATCGCGGTGCTGGGCGCTGCCATCATGCTGTTCCTCGTGATCGCGATCGGGCGCAATCTCTTCGGCGCTGACCAGCGCGATGGTCCGGACGCAAACGGTGCTTCGGCGCGCCGAACGACGCACATGGATGCGCAACCGCGCGACATCTCCGGCGAAGCCCGCGAGGCCCGGCGATGAACGCAACGCAGCTTCGCGACAACCGCAACTTGCTCACGAAGCTCGTCGTGATCGTCGTCGCGATGTTCGGCTTCGGCTTCGCGCTCGTGCCCTTCTACGAGAAGATCTGCCAGGTCACGGGCATTCGCGACATCGCGCAGCCCGACGCCGTGGTGAACACGCAGGTCGACGCGGCGCGCGAAGTGCGGATCGAGCTCGATTCCAACGTGCGGAAGCTTCCGTGGCAGTTTCGCCCGCTCACGCCGGTGATCGGTGTCCATCCGGGCGAAGTTCGGCAGGTGATGTTCGAAATCGTCAACACGACGGATCGGCCGCTTACGGGACAGGCGGTGCCGAGCTACGGACCGCGCGAGGCAGGCGACTACTTCAGGAAGCTCGAGTGCTTCTGCTTCACGAAACAGACGCTGCAGCCGGGCGAGAGACGACAGATGCCGGTCGTGTTCGTCATCGACACGAAGTTGCCCGCGGATATTTCGACAATTACGCTTTCGTACACGTTCTTCGAAGTCGAAGCAGCTGACAAGACATAAGTAAAATGTCCGGCGCGATTCATCCGCGCCGGAGGGTCCATCAGAGGTTTTATGAGCGCCAAGCCCTATTACTTCGTTCCGCAGCCCTCGTACTGGCCGCTCGTCGGCTCGTGCGCGCTGTTCCTGCTCGGACTCGGCGCCGCGCTGTGGTTCAACTCGATTGCCGCGGGCCCATGGCTTGTGCTCGCCGGTTTCGCGGTGCTGCTCACGATGATGTTCGGCTGGTTCGGGACGGTGATCGGTGAATCCGAGCAGCGGCTCTACAACCAGAAGGTGGACATGTCGTTCCGCTGGAGCATGGGCTGGTTCATCTTCTCCGAGGTGATGTTCTTCTCCGCGTTCTTCGGTGCGTTGTTCTACGTGCGCGTTCAGTCGATTCCCGATCTCGGAAGCCCGACGTCGAAGCAGCTGCTCTGGCCGGATTTCGTTGCGTCGTGGCCGACGAACGGCCCGTACATCAACGAGCAATTCACGCCGATGGGGGCGCTCGGCATCCCGCTGCTGAACACGATCATCCTGCTGACCTCGGGCTTCACGCTGACGCTTGCGCATCATGCGCTCAAGACCGGACATCGCACGTCGCTCAAGCTGTGGCTCGCAGCCACGATCGCGCTGGGCTTCACCTTCCTCGGGTTCCAGGCCTACGAGTACTTCCACGCCTACCACGCGCTCAACCTGAAGCTCTCGACGGGCGTCTACGGCTCGACGTTCTTCATGCTGACCGGGTTCCACGGCGCGCACGTGACGATCGGCGCGATCATGCTCTCGGTAATGCTCGGCCGCGCAATCGCGGGTCACTTCGACAAGCAGCACCATTTCGCGTTCGAGGCCGCCGCGTGGTACTGGCACTTCGTCGACGTGGTGTGGCTGTTGCTGTTCGTGCTGGTGTACTGGTTGTAGCGGTACGACATTGGCGGTTGAAGCTGCCGCGCCGCATCGATCCGTGGGACAGGCAAGCGCGATCGCCCGCGGGCCTAGCGTGCCGCGATTCTCGTCCGTTTACGCGTCCCGACGCGTTCGACGGGCGGACACACACCTCCGCCGCTTGACCGCGTCACCCGTGACGACGGACCGCGGCACATGCGCCCGTGAGCGGATCGCGCTTACCCTGTGTCGACAACCGCGCTGTGCGCCGCGCTAAGCCGACAAGCGGGTCGCACTTGAACCATCTCGGGGCGCATCCGGTCGAAACCGCGCAGCGTATTCACCGCAACCCCGTCGGGGCGATCCATCCCATGAAGTACGCGACGACGAGAAAGATCACGAGCGTTGCCGAGAGTCCGACACGGATCGCGAGAGCCTTTACCATCCGGTCGCCGCGACCGCGATCGCGGTAGAGGAAATAGAGCGCCGAGAACAGGCTCGCGATGACGGCAATGAGCCCGGCGATGACGATGATCTTCACGCAACACGCTCCGAGTCGGGATTCTAGCAGTCGGCTTCGGGACGCACGATGAATCGCAGCGAAGCTCCGAGCGGTTCCGGCGACGTTCGATCGACGATCGACACGCGACGCGAGCGAACCCGCCGCGGCTTTCGGCCACGGGCATTGCCTACGCTCGCCGCGATTGCAACCGTCATCGTTTGCGTCGCGGCGGGCACGTGGCAGCGCGAGCGGTATCACGCGAAGGAGTCCCTGCGCGCCGAGTTCGAAGCCGCCGCCCGCGCCGAGCCGGTTCCGCTCGCGCGCCTCGCCACCGACGGCAACTGGTTGGCATTGCGTTATCGGCCGGTGACCGCGACCGGCGAATTCGATGCGTCGCGGCAGATTCTGATCGACAACAAAGTGCATGCGGGGCGCGCGGGATACGATGTCGTGACGCCTCTCAGGCTCACCGATGGCCGCGCCGTTCTCGTGGACCGCGGCTGGATCGCGCAGCGCGAATCGCGATCCGAGCTTCCGGTCATTCCACCGCCGACGGGCGTCGTGACAGTGCACGGACGCATCGCCCTGCCGCCCGACTATGTCGAGCTGGGACGCGCGGAGCCTGCGGGCGCTGTCTGGCAGAACCTCGATCCGGCTCGCTACGCCGGCGCGACAGGCCTCGGCGTTCTGCCGGTCGTCATCGAAGCCACCGCGGCTCCCTTTGTCGACGACGGGCTGGTTCGCGAATGGCCGCGCCCCGACTTCGGCGCTGAGCGCCACGAGATCTATATGGTGCAGTGGTACGCGTTCGCGGCGCTCGCCGCGGCGCTCTGGATCTGGTCCCATCGGCCGCGCGCGGTGCGCCGCGACCCCGATGCGTGATGCGACCCCGCGTCCCGGCGCCACATCCGCGCCGGCGCCACGCGACCGCGGTCGCAGTCGCGGGATCGTGTTCCTGATCGCGGCGCTCTCCGTGGCGCCCGTCGTCGCTGCCTATGTCGTCTATTACCATTTTCCGCGGCAACCCGCCGCGAACTACGGCACGTTGCTGCCCACGGCGCCTGCGCCGCCGATCACCGGGACCCGATCGGATGGCTCGCCGTTTCGTCTCGACGAGCTTCAAGGCCACTGGGTCCTTCTATGGAGCAATCCCCCGGACTGTGGTCCGGCGTGCGACAAGCTTGCCTACGCGAGCCGGCAGGCGCGGACGATGCAAGGCAAGGACCAGGACCGGATCGTCCGCGCGGTGCTCGTCACCGGCGACGCGGACTTGCCTGCCCTTCTGCCGCCGCACCCGGACCTCGTCGTCATCAGGGTCGCGGGGAACGCGCTTGCTTCGCTGCCCGGTCGAGCGGGAACGCTCTACGTGATCGACCCGCTCGGCAATTTCGTGCTGCGCTATCCAGACGATCCGAACATCCGGGGCCTCGCCGACGACCTCGGGCGGCTGCTGAAGGCATCGCGCATCGGATGAGCCGCGCGCGCTTTCGTGCTGCTAGAATCACGCGTCGGATGCGCTCGTGCCGTTGCAAGGGCTCTGCGGGCGATCTGATCGAAATTGCCCGATGACGTCGCTCGCCCTTACCGAATCCCGCGTCAAGAGTTTTCTCGCGCTCACCAAGCCGCGCGTCGTCTCGCTGATCGTCTTCTGTGCGGTGATCGGGATGTTCCTTGCGACACCGGATTTTCCGCGCGCCGGCGTTGTCTTCTTCGCGACTGTCGGCATTGCGCTCGTCGCGGGCGCCGCGGCCGCAATCAATTGCCTCGTCGAGCGCAAGATCGACGCGCGAATGGCGCGAACGCGCAGACGCCCGCTTCCGAGCGGCGAGCTCACGTCGGCGCAGACGCTCGTCTTCGCGTGTCTTCTTGGGGGACTCGGCCTTTTTCTCCTCTATCGCCAGGTGAATGCGTTGACAATGTGGCTGACGCTGGCGACGTTCGTTGGCTATGCGGTCATCTACACGGTCGTGCTGAAACCCGCGACGCCGCAGAACATCGTCATCGGCGGCGCCTCCGGTGCGATGCCGCCGGTGCTCGGTTGGGCGGCCGTTACCGGCGACGTCTCCGCCGAACCGCTGATCCTGTTCCTGATCATCTTCCTGTGGACGCCGCCGCATTTCTGGTCGCTCGCGCTCTATCGAACGAGCGACTATGCGCGAGCGGGGTTGCCGATGCTTCCCGTCACGCACGGTCCGCGCTACACCAAGCTGATGATCGTGCTCTACACGTGCGCGCTCGTTGCGGTGACGCTGCTGCCGTTCGCGATCCGGATGAGCGGCACGCTCTATCTCGTCGCGGCGCTCGCGCTCGGCGGTGTGTTCATCTGGTACGTGGTCGAGCTCTATCGCAACTACAGCGACTCGCTGTCGCGGGCGACGTTCAAATACTCGATCTTCTACCTCGCGGCGCTGTTCTCGGCGCTGCTCGTCGATCATTACTGGCGCTGATGCGCGCAGCTCGTCACGCGGCGATGTTGCTCGTCGCCGGCGCGCTGGCACTTTCCGGCTGCGGCGCTGGCGCTCCGAAGTTCAAGGCCTCCGACATCACCGGCGCAGGCTTCGGCCGCGATTTCGCGTTGACCGACCCCACCGGCAAGCAGCGCACGCTCGCCGATTACCGCGGCAAAGTCGTCGTGCTGTTCTTCGGCTACACGCAGTGTCCCGATGTGTGTCCGACGACGCTCTCCGCGCTCGCCGAGACGATGAAGGCGCTGGGCCCGGATGCGGAGCGCGTCCAGGTCATCTTCGTCACCGTCGACCCCGAGCGCGACAAGCCCGAGCTCGTCGCGAGCTACGTCACGGCGTTCAATCCTTCGTTCGTGGGTCTGCGCGGCGATGCCGACGCAATTGCGCGGACGGCGAAGGAATTCAAGATCCTCTACCAGAAGCAGCCCGGCAGAACGCCCGAAAGCTACACGGTCGATCATTCGGCGGGAACGTTCGTGTTCGACACGCAGGGCAGGCTGCGCCTGTATGTCGGCAACGGACAAGGGCCGGACGTCTTCGCACACGACATCCGCGAGCTCCTGAAGTCACAGGGCTGACGCTCGATACGGCGATCCTGATCGCGAACCGGCGAGAGGCTTCGGCGCGCGTGCGCGCGTTGCATTGACGGGAGCCGAAGGCACGAAAGATGCAGATCACGCTCGCCGAGGCCTTCGCCCGCGCCTTTGCGCACGAGCGTGCCGGCCGCACGGCCGAGGCTCGGTCGATCTACACGGAGATTCTCGCTGCGATGCCCGATCATCCGGGCGCGCTGCTGAAGCTCGCCGACCATGAGATCGATGCCGGTACGCTCGATGCTGCGCGCGTGCGACTCGATGCGGCGCTCGCTGCCGCCGAGGCGCAGAGCTTGCCGCTCGCGGACATCTGGTTCGCTTATGCGCGCTTGCATGTGCGCGCCGGCGACGCCCGCGCGGCGCGCGACGCCTGCGAGCGGGCGGTTGCACTTGCGCCGAGCAGATCCGCACCCGGGGGAAAG
>JADMIO010991058.1_pt1 | contig 18171 bp, 13 predicted proteins | sample 8958161 | NCBI WGS metagenome assembly JADMIO01 (sample SAMN16585339, study PRJNA669376) | soil metagenome | isolation source: Crop rotation soil | place: USA: Cullars Rotation, Alabama | collected 2011 | reverse complement strand
TCTTTCGGAATCACGAATCCGAGCTTTTCGAATTCCACGTCGGAGATGAACAGCATGTTGGCGCCGCCATATTCGCGCTCGCCATAAATGTGCGGCACATACTTCGCATCGTTCACTACTCTCTTGCGCGCTTCTCGCAGGATCTCGTCGCGATCACCGAAGATGGTCGCTTGCACCGGGCAGGCTTCCGCGCACGCAGTGGGTTTGCCGGCCGTTACTCGCTCGGAGCACATGTCGCACTTCTTCATATACGGAGCCAGTTTCGACCACTCGTACCGAGGAATGCTGTGCGGGCACGCCATCATGCAGTACCGGCATCCCACGCACTTGCTCTTGTCGTAAACTACGGGGCCTTCTGCGCTCTTGGTGATCGCACCCACCAGGCACGCGGAAGCGCATGCCGGTTCCTCGCAATGCATGCACTGCCTACGAACGAACTTTCCATCTCTTTCGGTTACGACGGTCAACGCCGTCTCTGATAGTCGGGGCTCCGGATCGCCAGGCGTGCCGTGCGCCTCCTTGCACGCACTCGAGCACGTCTGGCACCCGATGCATTTCGTGATATCAATCAACAGGGCTTTTTGTATGGTCGCCATGGTTCTCGTGTGTCCTCTCAACTGAGCTAGTCTTCTTTGTCATTCCGAGCGGACTTCTGTCCGCGAGGAATCCCTACCCAAACAAAAGAGCTAGTTCAGGAAGAATTCGTGGATCATTTCGCGCCGGACATTGGGCTCAACATGCGCCAGAATCCCGTCCACCGGAAAGCCACCATCGGCAGCCGCCGCACCCAAAGGCGCCGCAAACGTGTGCAGCCGCTTCATGGAGTTCTGCATCCACACCGGCACCATGCCACCTTGCAGCAGGTTCTTCGTGTTGATTTCAAGATCAGGAGCCTTGATCACGCACACCCAGCCGTTCTTATACGGGTCCTTCATGATCAGATTCGGGTCTTTCAGAACTTCATGGTTCACCGATACAACGACACCCTCAACCGGAGAAAGAATGTCTGCCGTAACGCCATCGCGTGTAATCGTGCAGACCTTCTGTCCCTGACGCACCCAGCGATTCAGGTTCGCCACTTCAATGCGATCGATCTTGCCAAACAACTTGGCGCCGAAACTGTCGAGGCCAACGCGCGCGTTCTGGCGGCCTTCGTCGTAAACCCAGGTGTGTCCGGGATGGAAGCAGAAACCCTTCGGCACTTCCATGCCGGCTTCCTTCATCATGATGGGTGAAACGGGCATCGCGTCCGCAGGAACATCCGCAACCTGCGCCGGCAACTGCGCATGACGAGCAAAATAACTGACGGTGATCACAACCAGGAAAGTCAGCAGAACGAATAGGATCGACATAAATGCCTCCGAACTCTTAAGTGCACGACTACGAATGAATTCACCCGTACTAGTGCACGCGGAGGGCAAAACCGGCCAATCTGTGAATTGATTGAGAGATAAAGACTTAGCGAAATTCCACCGTCCCCACATCACAACCGAAACTGCACTTTGCAGGGACCCGATGCATTTCGCAGCAGTGCGAATCGTGCGTGATGACTTTAGTAGTTGGACGTTAGCGCAGCGATGGGTCAGCCAGATGAGCCGGGCTGTTCGTAGCCGAGGCACTTGAGCCAAGCGCTTGAGCGCTGGGTGGAAGCTTGGAAAATCTCCGGACCCGTGGGGAGGTTCTTAGCGCGACACAACCTGCCCGATCTACTAAAATACTCAGTCGCAAACGAGTATGCGTCTCGCCCTCGTAGTTCTTCTCGCGTACAGTTTCGTTGCGTCCGCTCAGTCGAAACCGCCCGACTGGCACGTTCGGTTGGCAGACGGCACGAACTCTGTACTATCCGTCTCCGCTCATTCCGGACAAATCGAGTTCCGTGACGCGAGTAACCTCGTTCTCGAGTTCCCGACGGGGTCAGTCACGGAGATCCTTTACATGACTCAGCGCTATCGTCGATCAACGAAAGCGTTCAACTACTTCGACCAAAAGTGCTGCCCCGAAACGCCCATAATCCCGCCGCAACAAACAAGTGCCGTCGAAACAAATTTGTTGCCACTGCTCGCTGCTGCAATTACATCGCCCTTGGGGCAATCGAAAGATCACTACGTCGAGCTTCGTTGGTTTCGAAACGGTGAAGGAATCACAATGCTTACGGTCGATAAGCAGGACTATCTTCCCTTTCTCAACTGGCTCTCGCACGAGACGGGAATTCAATGGGTCGACATCGACAAAGAAAGAGCGCAGATGATCGAGCAGGTTCAGAACCGCGCTGGCCAGGCGTTCTATGTCGGGTTCCTCGACCATGCTCCGCAAAGTGACCGAGCCCTGTCTATTTCCCGATTTCTGGTTCTGCCCGTTGAGGTGCACAACCACATGCAACTGTTGTTGTTTCGCGATCAGGTTAAACCTAAGAATCTCGCCGGCATATTGCCGGTCACGCGGGTGTGGTCCGACAACAGGTGCGTGAGCGATTCCGAGGTCTTATACCGGCATTGCGTCCAGGACCGCTGTGATATTGAAGCGATCCTTCTTCCAACCGCCACTTATCGCGTTGAGGCGCCCCCATCAACGACTATCGATATGGCAAGCCAGAACACCAATGACTGCGCCAAGCTTCATGATCAACAATTAGACTTCGGGATCGTGTGGCGCCCTAATAATTCAGACGTGCGCCCCACCCTCAAGGGGCGCGACTAGCATCTTTCTGCAAACGGCACAAACCCTTCTTAGCCTTCTCTATTTATAGAGCGCTCCAAATCATGGTCCCATTCTGACTTATGCACGACGATGTGTGACGGCAATCACATTCTTTTCGTGGATGTCTGCGCAGGATGAACCGCAAACGTTTTCGTTGAGTCCTCGGCAGGCTGCCGCGGTCACATCGATTCTTATCCGTCGCAAGCACGCTCGTGACGGTTTGCTAACTTGGCGAGATGCGCGCTGAGCACGTTTTGCCACCCATCAAGCCAGCGAAATTTCCTGGCCAAGTAGTTGGGCTCCCTATTCCCCTTTTGGGATAACTCTGGCGTTAAAGGCGCGGTGAAGTGGAAGATGCTTGGCCAATGGGTGAAAAATTTTGAACCACCCGTCTCCGTCAACTTCGGAAGTCACTGCAATGACTGATCTTGGTATGGCGCTCCAATTGCAAAAAATCGATTTAGGCGAGGACAAGGCGCCGATCGGACACACCGCATTTGTTGACGACTTCCCTGTTATGACAGCAGGAAAGCCGCGCTGACTTCGGTTCCGATCTGTTACACCGCCTTATTCATCTGTCAGCCGTAACGTAATAAATGGGCCGGGCTCTTAGAAGCAGCTTGAAAGATAGCCTGATTTAGTTCTTGTCGCGAACTAATGCAGGTTTTCAAGCTTATATCGCAAGTACGTAAGTGACGGTGCACAAAACGGCGAGGCGCAGCTCACCACGTTTCGCCACAATCAGGCTCGTGGGAGAAATCCCCGGCCGACCTTTATAGAGGAGCAACTCATGAAATACCTTGATCCCCGAGGAAAAGCTTTAATCAATGTTTTGCTGATGTTACTGCTGTTCGTCTCGGCTGGGGCATTCGCACAGGCCGTTCCCCCGCTGGTCTACAACGTTGAGAACACCGGCGCCAGCTTCGCAGCTCCTGTGTTCCCCGATTTCGCCCATGCGCCCATCAACCGGGCTCTACCTGATCCGTTCCTCTTCTTCTCCGACGGAAGACGCGACACCTCGTTCGGAAGCTGGGCGGAACGCCGCAATGAGATCAAGGCTGCCATGGAGCACTATGAACTTGGCCCGAAGCCTGATTGTTCCGACTGCACCATTACTGCTACGTACGTCCCCGCGACAGCTCCCACCAGAGGCACGCTGACGATCAACGTTACCCGCAATGGCGTAACCATTACGATGGCGACGCGCTGCTACATTCCAGCCGGAACACCACCCGAGGGTGGATACCCGGCAAATATCCCCATGGCAGGTTCTGCCGGCGGCTCCAATCTGGGTATGGGAAGTCTGGGAGCCGCCTCTTTTGCGGGTCTCACGATGGCGAGTTGTGACTTCCCCCATAACACCGCCACCACTTACGGCGGACCGAGAAGGACAGATAACTTCTACAAGCTTTATCCTGAGCTTTGCGCTGGAGCTGCAGCAGCATCGAATTGCAATGCTGCCAATGGCTTCCCGGACGGCAGCAATTCCGGGCAATATGCCGCGTGGTCCTGGGGCGTCAGCCGCATCATCGACGGCATGAAGATCGCTACTCAACAAACGACCAATCCGCTGCCGATCAACATGAACAAACTGATGGTGACGGGCTGCTCCTATGCCGGAAAAATGGCCATGTACGCTGGCGCGTTCGACGAGCGCATTGCTCTCACGGTCGCGCAGGAAAACGGTGGCGGTGGCGCACCCTCGTGGCGTGCCAATACCCAGATCGAAGCTGACGACATGGTCGAAAATCTGGATCATACCGACACGAACTGGTTCGCCAGTTTCATGTGGAAGTATGCGGCCAACAATGTTTACAAACTCCCGCATGATCATCACGAACTGATGGCCATGGTGGCGCCCCGTGCCATGCTGGAAACCGGCAACACGGATTTCCTGTGGCTATCCAATCAGGCCAACACCATCTCGGCACGCGCCACCCAGAAGATTTACGAAACGCTGGGTATCGGCGACCGCTTCGGCTTCTACATCGACGGTGGACACGGTCACTGTGCCATGCCGGCGACGCAGGCTCCGACCGTGAACGCGTGGATCAAGAAGTACCTCTTCGACGATACAACGCAGAACACGGATACCAAGGTCACTCCGTACACCAAGATCGACACCGACCGCTGGACTGCATGGTGGGGCACCAACAGCCCCGTCTTCCCGAACGACTGGAACCCGGGCAACGGCACCGTTGTTCTGTCTTCAACCAGCCCTCAACTGACGATCAATTATGGTGACACCCTTTTCGCAGGCTATGATTTCAGTCTCCCTGGCGTCCATCCACCACAGACAGTAACGGTACCCTCGTATCAGCAGACGCAGGGCGGAAGCGTACAGGCGGACATCTCCTGTCCGGATGGCACTTCCTACACCCTCACGGTTCCGATGCCAGAGCAGGCTTATTCGGTCCCGGCCGATGACCATTCCTGGTATCCATCAGACGACCCGACCAGCCCATTGGTCTATCAAGGATATTTGGCTAACACCGCAGCCACCGCTTGCAATGGCGGCGTTGTAACGAACTACGTCTTCACCGCGTTGGGCAAACAAACCACCCGCGGCGCCGGCAATGGTTCAGGGCCTGGTTTCGTCATCACCCCACGTGAGGATCCTCTTGTTGTGCGGTATCACTACAACGTCGGAAGCCCGGATGCCGCCGGTGCCACTTGGAGCCAACCCACCACAGTTGCTCCCACGGCAATCCAGATAGTGGTCACCGCTAAACTCACCAAGAACACTAACGGAACCTATGCCGCTGCCCTGACCGTGAAAAACAACGGTACGGGAATCGCGCAAGCCGTCAGAGTGACGTCCGCAGTGCTTGGCACCGTAGCCCCGACAGGTACGTTGCCGGCGCCTGGCGATCTCCTGCCCGGCGCCATCAAAGCCGCTACGTTGACCTTCCCGGCGACTGCTGGTAACTCCGGCAGCGCGTCGGTCCTGAAAATCGGGGGCACGTATAACGGTGGATCGTTCATGAATACCATTCGCGTTGTACTGCCGTAAGTCGTAACAGACGACCGGCTAACACCGGTCCTTTCCTTAATAAGGGTGCTGAGCGCGGCAACGCCTCAGCACCTTTCTTAGTTGCGACTCATTAGGTTGCCATCGGTTGCGGCGCCGGCGGAGTTTAACCCGACCGAAAAGAGTCCACGGCGCGGTGTTTTCAGTGGGAGGATAACTATGCAGTTAGAACTGCCGTAAAGTGGAAGATACTTGGCCCATGGGTGAAAAGTTTTGATCCGACCGGTAACCATAATCTTCGGAAGTAGCTGCAAAGACTAATTTTGGGATGGCTTCCGAATTGCAAAAAATCGATTTAGGTGGGGCAATCGCCAATTGGGCACTTTACATTTTTTACGACTTTCTTACGTGACAAGGCAGGAAAGCCGGGTTAAGCTTCGTGCCCGATTTAGTTGTCACGCCGAACTATTCAGCTGTCAACCTGAAGAAGCAATGGGCCGGGCTTTTGAGAGCAGGCTTTTAGAGATAGCCGGATATTTAGTTGTAACCGCGAACTAAGTACCTAGCAAACACGTAGCGTTGGTGCACAAACCCGGCGAGGCGGCAGCTGAGCACGTTTCGCCCCAAGCAGGCTAGTGGGAGCAAATCCCCAGCCGATATTAAGAGGAGCAACACATGAATTGTCTGGAACACTCAGGAAAAGCTTCGAGGAATGTTCTGTTGATGTTATTGCTGTTTGTATCGGCTTCCGCCGTTGCATTCGCACAGGGCGTTCCCCCTCTAGTCTATGACGTCGAGAATACGGGTGCGAGCTTCGCGGCGCCTGTCTTCCCGGATTTCGCCCATGCACCTATCAACCGGGCTCTGCCTGACCCGTTCGTTTTCTTCTCCGATGGAAGACGCGACACTTCGTTCGGAAGCTGGGAAGAACGGCGCAACGAGATCAAGGCTGCCATTGAGGCCTACGAGCTTGGCCCGAAGCCTGATTGTTCCGACTGCACCATCACTGCCACCTACACGCCGGCGACGGCGCCGACTCGCGGCACATTGTCAATCCAGGTTACCAGGACCGTGAACGGCAGCCCCGTGACGATCACCATGAACACCCGGTGCTTCGTACCGGCCGGTACCCCCCCAGCGGGCGGTTATCCGGTAAATGTCCCGATGGCAGGCTCCGCCGGCGCCTCAAACCTTGGCACCGGTAGTCTTGGAGCCGGGGCTTTCTCAGGAGTGGCGATGGCAAGCTGCGACTTCCCGCATAACACCGCGACCACTTACGGTGGACCGAGAAGAACAGACAACTTCTACCGGCTCTATCCTCAATATTGCGCTGGAGCAGCCGCAGCATCAGGTTGCACTGCTGCCAACGGCTTCCCCGATGGCACTAATCACGGTCAATACGCCGCATGGTCGTGGGGCGTGAGCCGCATCATCGACGGCATGAAGATCGCTTCTCAACAGGCGACCAACCCGCTTCCCGTCAACCTGAGCAGAATCATGGTCACCGGCTGCTCCTATGCCGGCAAGATGGCCATGTTTGCCGGCGCATTCGACGAGCGCATTGCTCTCACGATTGCGCAGGAAAACGGCGGCGGCGGCGCACCATCATGGCGCGCCAATCGTCAGATCGAGCCTGACGATAAGGTAGAGAATCTCGACCACACCGACACGAACTGGTTCGCCAGCAAAATGTGGAAGTATCAGGGCGATAACGTTTACAAGCTCCCGCATGATCACCACGAATTGCAAGCGATGGTTGCGCCTCGTGCCATGTTGGAAACCGGCAACACGGATTTCCTCTGGCTGTCTGACCGCGCCAACACCGTCTCTTCTCGCGCAACTGCGAAGGTCTACGAAGCGTTCGGTATTTCTGACCGCTATGGCTTCTATCTGGATGGTGGACACGGCCACTGTTCCGTACCAGCCGCACAGACTCCGGTCTTGAATCGCTGGATCAAGAAATACATGGCTGGCGATACCACGCAGGACACGAATACCAGGGTCACCCCCTATCCTTCGATGGATACCGCCCGCTGGACCGACTCGTGGGGCACGGCCGACCAGGGCTTGTCGAGAGATTGGAATCCTGGAGTTCTGCTAGGACCCACCGGCACCCCCGCGGTTGGCAGTCCCACGGCTTCGGTATCTCTCTCTATGCCTGCTGCTGTCCCCATCAACTTCGGTGAGACTCTCTCGGCAGGCTATGCTCTGAACATGCCCGGAAGCCACCCGGCAGCTACTGCGACGTTGAACGGCGACATCTACAAGGGCTCCCGCGTAGAAGCCGACGTTACCTGCCCGGACGGTACCTCCTATACCCTTACTGCGTCGTTCCCGAAGCAGTCTTATACGATCGCAGCTAACGACAGCACCTGGTATCCGGTCACGAACCTTGATCAAGGCTCGGTGCCGAATGACAATGCGAACTCCTCCAACACTGCTTGCAATGGCGGAGTTATCACGAACGTCACCTTCAGCGCGTTGGGCACGCAAACCACCCGCGGCGCCGGCAACGCTGGAGGTCCTGGTTTCTCGACGACCGATACCGCGGATCCTCTTTACGTCAGGTACTCCATCGGTAATGGCGCCAACGAGAGCACTAGTGGTCCGACGCCCATCTTCTACGCCGCGAACATTAATGGAACGCAGCAGCTTACGACTACCGCAGCCCTGTCGAAACTGGGTGACGGAAGCTACCAGGCTGTCGTGACGGTGAAGAATAGCGGCACCGGTACCGCCCAGTTCGTGAAGCTGACCTCTGCGACGCTTGGCGCAGCAGGCGGAGCCACGATACCGCAGACACTCGGCGCCATTCAGCCGGGTGCCAGCGCCAACGTGACCGTGAATTTCCCAGCCTCCGCTGGGAACTCCGGTAGCGCTTCGGTGCTGAAACTCGTAGGCTCGTACGCCCCTGGATCATTCGGAGCTACGGTCCGCGTGGTACTGCCGTAAGCCAAACTAGAGGACCGGTTTAGGCCGGTCCTTTCATAAAGGTGCTGAGCGCGTTGACGGCTCAGCACCTTTTTTTTCGCCTCGATTCTTCGATAAATATTTATCGAATTTCAATATTTTAATTGACGATATTCGATAAATACTTTATTGATATTCGATATCACCGAGGTGAATCATGTCAAGGCTAACTTCGTCCTCCCCCACGCTGCCGATCGTTTACATCGTGCTCCGGGGCCTCATCGTCGTGAACTGGCTCTTCGGAGCCGGAATCCTGGCTCTTCTCATTGCCCTGCCGCATGAACAGTGGATCATGGCGTCGTTCAAGCTCTCCCCGTCACCGGACGCCGCGCGGCTGATCATGGGCATGCGCGCGATTGCCGTCTTCGGACTCGCTGCGATTCCGCTGAACTACGTCGTCCTCAAGCGGCTACTCGCAATCGTCGACACTGTTCGTGCGGGCGACCCATTCGTCGCCACGAACGCTATCCGTTTGCGCGCAATTGCATGGACGCTGCTCGCGCTCCAGATTCTCAGCGTCATCATCGGGTCGATCGCCAAGGCCATCTCCTCTCCGGCGCATCCGATCCATGTCGACGCCGGCTTCTCCATCAACGGATGGCTTGCCGTGCTGCTCACGTTCCTGCTCGCCCGCGTGTTCGCCGAAGGCACGCTCATGCGCGAAGACCTTGAAGGGACGGTGTGACATGGCGATCGCCGTCAAACTCGACGACCTGCTCCACGATCGGCGCATGACGCTCACCGAACTCGCGGACCGGGTCGGAATGACGCTCGCCAACCTCTCGATCCTCAAGACCGGCAAGGCGCGGGCGATCCGCTTCTCTACCCTTGACGCAATCTGTCAGGCGCTCTCGTGCCAGCCTGGCGAAATCCTCCGGTTCGAACCGGAGCAAGCAGAGCGGTCGGAAGCGGTGAGCCTGACGAAGGAGGCATTCAAATGAAGAACTCCGTCCTGTTGACCATCACTTCTTTGCTCTCGATACTTCTCTTTACATTTCACTGGGCAGATGACGTAGTCCGCGGGATAGCACCGGGAACGCTGTCAGCCGTCGGTGGTTTTCTCATCCTGGTCGTCTGGCTGAGCGGAACACTGCTGCTCTCCGAACGGCGCTTGGGATGCATCATCGTGCTGCTGGGATCCATTCTTGGCGCGGGCGTTCCGATGATCCACATGACAGGCGGAGGATTGGTCGGCGGACGAATCGTTAACTCGAGCGGAATCTTTTTCTGGGTGTGGACGCTACTTGCGCTGGGCGCGACCTCGATGTTCTCGGTCATTCTGTCGGTGCGCGGACTGGTGAGCCTGCGACGGGGGCAGAAGCGTTGATCCAACTTGGGGGCAATCGGCCCGGCTTCTAAACATCTGCTCCGGGTTCCTGTAGTGCGTGAGCGGTTGCATCATCGTCGTCGAGTGGAACGGGGTTAAAGACGAAGCCTATGCGACCGGGCAAACGTCATCGTTCCCATTCTAGGAACTGGCTTCGAATATAATTGCGAATCACGAGATTGCAGGCCTCCTCGATTTGATATCCTGAAAGTAGATAAGTGGAAGTCGCGGGAACTCCGCTGCTTCCACCTTTCTCTTTAATGGAGATCGAGGTCAACAATCGCGGCTGCGTGAAAGCAACTCACGAGGGATAAAGCTATGAAGCTGCGGAGTGCAACGAAAACAATGTAAACCCTTTGTTTTCTTAATTTTAACTGTTAACCCCTTTAGATTCAGCTACTTAATTCGTCATTCCCCGTAAATCATTGATTCTGTTGATGCGGTGGGGGAGGGTATGAGTTGTGAAGCGTGGACCAGTCTCATTTTTTCAAGAGACTGGTGTGACTGGCGACACACTTCCACAAACCCTTTTGCCGGATCCAGGTATCCGTGAATCTACCAACGTGATCGTAAGGTTTGCCGTTATATTTGCCTTTGGTGTGATAGATGCCGATGACAATCGCTGTATCATCGTAAAACTCGACCTTCATATCGCTTACGCTCATGACCGACGGATCGAACTTCGGATCCGCGATTTCATCGAGGAATTGATTCCGTGAACTTAGTTCACCATCCCACTCGGTGCTCACAAACCGATCGCTGATCATGCTCTTCAGCGCACCTGAATCGTGCTGCAACTGCGCTTGATTCCACATTTTTTCAAGCGAGAGAAGTTTGGTTTCCTCTAAACTCCGAGGCGTGCTCACTTGCCCGGATATGCCAAGCGAGAGTAAACAGAAACCGAAAAGAACAAGAAACACCTTGCCAGTGCTCATGTTTCTCCATGCAAACTGAGTGGCCCAGAATTTGAATGGCTGAATCATTCTCCGCCACTGTGAATAACGTGTCAGTATCAATATCGGCAAGTTGTTTGCGTACTGGATTCGTAATGAACTGGGTCCAAAGAGCGAGACTGATCGCGATGGACAAAAATAGGGGACAGCTTGCGCTGTCCCCTTCTGCTGCGCTCAACAGTAGCTTTAATTAAATGTTGGAAGCGCAGGGACGACGGCTCGGGCCGTAGCACTAAAGCTCCCATTACCATTGAGGCTGCTATAGGTTCCTGCGAATTTTGCGAGGACGGCGATCCCAGGCATCTGGCCCGCCGCAAAGTTGACGACCACGGTCTCAGATTTTCCTGGTGCGATATCGCCGATCGTGTACGGAAGAGCTGCTGTCGGAAGTGTCGTGCCTGCGGCCGATCCAAACGTCGCGCTCGTTAATTGCACATTCTGAGCCGTACCGGCGCCCGCATTGGTCACCCTGAGCGTGCCAAGAACCGAGCCGTCTCCTTGCGCCGTAAACGTCGAATAGACCACGATGCTGACCGTGCCCGCGACAGGCGGCGGAGTCAAAACAATCGTTGTCATTGACCTTGCTGGGAAGGTTGCGGCCAGCGCTGTCCCTGTGACCGTCGCCAGACCCGGTGTCTCGGCGATCGCAGTGTTGGTGGGTACAGGCGAGGCAGTGTTGGCAAGGGCGTCCGGAATCGTGCTGGCGCTCGTGACGTAGGCGCTCGGCTCCCAGTCCGCCGTGCCTGCATCCAGCGTGAGGTTTAGCGTTTGAGCGGAGGTGTAGTTGTTAACAACACTGATCACCTTCGTTCCATTCGAGTTGATGAATGCGGTCGGAACGATGCAGTTTCCGACGCCGCCGGTTATAGTCGTACAAGCCGGGGTGTTGGTGCTCATCGTCACCTGGTATGCCCCGGGACGTACGTAACGCGCGAAGTGGGAGAGCGCGTAAAGGCGCGCGGGTACCGTATATGTGTAGTACGGCCACGACTGGTAAGTTTGGCCGCTAACCCACGGGCCCCCCATCTGTAGCATCGCTCCGGTCGTCGATGTGGAATCGGCGTACCAGTAGATGTAGGCGCTGATCTGGCCTTTGTTCAGCGCGTTCGCAATGTCGTTCGCGATAAACATGCCATTGTTGAAGTTGTTCGACGTGCCCGCGAATCGGCTATCCCAATAGGGGTTCCACGCAGACGGAGACGACGGACCCCATTCCGTCATCCAGTTCTTCTTTGCAGGTATGCCTGTATTCAGCACAAAGTTAGCGACCCGGCCGTACTCGTGCGCTGAGTAGATGTCCACGTACGAATTGGCTTCAGCATCATTGATGATCGCGGTGTTGTAGGTATTTGCGGTGCTCCAGTTAAAAACGTCGCAGCACACCTGGTTCACCTTGATCCCGGAATTCCGCATGATCGGCCCGTAGACCTTCAGGAAATTGATGGCCTGGGTCGACGTGGGGGTCATGGATGCATAAGTCGTGTTAGCGTTAGGCTCGTTGATCCAGTTAATGTCAGTCACCGGAACGCCGTCCTGCAGATAGAACTTCAGGTACTGCAACATGTAGTTGGAGTACGCCGCACGGCAATCGTTATATCCCGCAACCGTGCAGTGGTTCGTACCCGTAACGGTGGATGGCGTGCCGTCGCAAACCACGCCGCCCGCGTCAAGCCGGTTGTTCGTCTTCATGTAGCCCGGAGCGCCCCACGAATTCGCAAAGAAGCGCTTTACGCCATATTTCACCGCCTGCTGCGAGAGCCAGATTTCACCGCCTGCGGAATGATCCCATGTGTAGGTCGGGGTAACATTGCACGAACCGGGATCAGTTGCGATAAAGATGCCGGAGTTCGCGTTGTTGCCGCCGCTTGAGGCCCCGGTGCCGATGACGTCATCGATGCCAAGCCGCACGATGCTGATACCAGCTCCCGTGACCGGGTTGAAGAGTTGGTCCATCACCTGGTTTGGAACATCCCCAACAGCCGATTGGATATACCACGACCTGCCGAATGTCGCGGCCACACCGAATCCGTCGATCTGCTGCTTTGTAGAAGTGAAATCAACTGTGCCCGTAAGTTGCGCGAACACAATCGGCGCAACCAGCAGCACGCACATCAGGAGAATGCTTTTACCGAGCCTATTCATATCGAGTTCCTCGCGTGATATTCAGTGGAAACACATTTTGTTTCAGGTCTGAACTATATACGCGTATGACACTCGGTGTTCAGCCCTGCGGACAGTTCTCTTCTTGCTTAAATCGTTCTACGAATCGCCGCATCTGTTGCGCCAATTTGGGGGATCGGCATGCTTCGAGGTCGACTCGAGCGAGCGTGGTCTTCGATTATGTTCACGCCAACAACAAATCCAGTCCGGTTGAGCACTCTACTAACACCCGGAAACGCAGTCAATATCGAAACCCGCATTCTCACAACTTACTCACACTTTTCACTTATTTTGGGAATCCGACTGAAAACTCTTACCCAATATGTGAAAACACCTGCGGCTTTCGGATCAAAAAGGTCGTCTCTAAATCGAATAGAACCGGCTGAATCTCCCTGTGACGTCAAAATACGAATTTCGCAATTAAACAATTACCCGATTCTGACACTAAACTCGATCCCATGCCCGAACTCCCCGACATCCTCGCCTACACTCACGCACTCCAATCGCGTATCGTCGGACAACCGCTCGAGCATGTGCGTCTCACCAGCCCATTCCTCCTCCGCACAGTCGATCCGCCACTCGCAGAATTCGGAGGGCGGAAAGTAAAAGAACTTCGCCGCATCGGCAAACGCATCGCGATCGGCGTTGAAGGTGATCTCTGGCTCGTCCTGCACTTGATGATCGCCGGACGTCTCCACTGGCGTCCGCCGGGCGCTAAGATCGGCGGACGCCAGAACCTCGCCGCCTTCGATTTCCCCAACGGATCGCTCGTCCTCACCGAAGCCGGAGCCAAGCGCCGCGCCTCGCTCCATCTCTTCCGCGGCGAAGCTGCGCTGAACTCAGCCGATCCCGGCGGCATCGACGTCTTTTCGTCTGATCTCGACTCGTTCCGCGGCGCACTCACCGTCGAGAACCGCACTCTTAAGCGCGCGCTCACCGACCCGCGCATCGTCAGCGGCATCGGCAACGCCTACTCCGACGAGATCCTCCACGCCGCCGAACTGTCGCCCATTGCGCTTACGCAAAAACTCAAGCCGGAAGAATGGGAACGACTCTTTATGGCGACGCGGGAAACACTCCAATTATGGATTGACCGCCTGCGCACCGATGCTGACACCGGCTTCCCCGAAAAAGTCACAGCGTTCCGCCCGGAGATGTCCGTCCACGGACGCTACGGCCAGCCCTGTCCGCGTTGCGGCGAAAAGATTCAGCGCATCCGTTACGCCGACAACGAAACGAACTATTGTCCTCGCTGCCAGACAGGAGGAAAACTCCTGGCGGATCGAAGCCTCTCCCGACTGATGAAATCCGATTGGCCGAAGACCCTGGACGAACTGGAAGCACTGAAGCGCCGCTGACATTGCCCGGCGAAGTTGCTGGAGCTCATGCCACGTATCACGTCCGGGTTCATTTCGATTGTACGACTGAGGGTTGCAGTCCTTGCGAGCTGCTGACAGCTCGCAAGGGCTACAAAGAATTGTTCCTGGAAAGGTATGGTGGAACGAGATCGAGAACTAACCTGCCGACGACTTGCGGGTCTTCTTCGGCTTGGCGACGGCCTCTTCCTTCTCGGCTTCCTGCGCCACCGTTCCGACGCTCGACCGCACCGGCTTCTTCGCTTGCGCCAGGCTCATCTTCAGCGCTTCCATGATGTCTACCACCGGCGCGAGACGCTCGGTTGCAGGCGCTTCCACTAGTTCCTTGCCCTCAACCTTTGCTTTAATCATTTCCATCAAGTTCTCGCGATATGCGTCCTTGTACTTCTCCGGTTCGAACGGCGCCGCGAGCGACTCGATCAACGTCTTGGCCAATTCCAGTTCCTTGTCCTTGATGAGCGTCGCGTCGGTGCGGAACTCTTCCACCTTGCGGACTTCATCCGCGTAATACATCGTGTGCAGGATGATGCCCTTCGCACCCGGCCGCAGGATCACGATGTGCTCACGGTTGTGCATCGCGACTTTTGCCAGCGCCACATAGCCTGTCTTCTTCAATCCTTCGAAGAGGAGCGAGTACGGCTTCTCACCCGCTTCGTCCGGAGCCACATAGTACGAACTCTCCATGTAAACCGGGTCGACCTCGTCCGTCTTCACGAACTCGAGGATCTCCATGGTGCGTGCGGACGGAGGCGCGGCCTTCTTCACATCCTCATCGTCGAGCACCACGTACTTGTCCTTCTCGTACTCGTAGCCCTTTACCAGTTCGCTGCGGGGAACGGGCTTATCTTCCGCCTGGCAGTAGAGTACCTGCTTGACCCGGGAGTGGTCGGACTTGTGCAATTGATTGAAACTGACCGTTTCGCTGCGAGCCGCACTAAATAGTTTTATTGGAAGAGATACCAAACCAAATGTAAGGTGTCCCTTCCAGACCGTGGATGCCATCCGCTAACCTCGGCTGGAGGATTGGACAAGGGTTCCTAGGTAATACCATGGAAATAGGCCGTTTTCAAACCAAGAATGTCTCTCGACCAGTACCGCAGTAAGCGAAAATTCGACAAGACACCTGAGCCCGCGCCAGGGAAAATTCCGTCCCAGGGCGGCAATCGGTTCTACATCCAGCGCCATTCCGCGCGCCGTTTGCACTACGATTTGCGGCTCGAAATCAATGGCACGCTCAAGTCCTGGGCCGTGCCCAAGGGCCCAACTCTCGACCCGGACATCAAGCGAATGGCGGTTCATGTGGAGGATCATCCGCTGGAATATGGAACCTTTGAAGGCACTATTCCGCAGGGAAACTACGGTGCCGGAACGGTATCGCTATGGGACTACGGGCGGTATGAACTTCTGGGTGATGTTTCCGTGGATAAGCAGTTGGAACGAGGCGACTTGAAGTTTCGTCTGCACGGCCAGAAGCTCGCCGGAGAGTTTGCCCTGGTGCGCACAAAGAAGTCCCCCAAAGACTGGCTGCTGATCAAGAAGAAGGACTTCGCCGTTATTGTGGGTTGGGATCCCGAGTCGGATACCCGCAGTGTGCTCGCGGCATCGGGAGATCCGTCGTCGATTCCTGGCGCTCTGAAGTCCGCGATGCCGACTTCCCTTTCGCCCATGTTGGCAACCCTGTCGCGCTCGCTGCCAGAAGGTCGTGACTGGATCTTCGAGCCGAAGTGGGACGGCGTCCGTTCCCTCTGCTTCATCCGCGACGGCAAGGTCGCGCTGGTTTCGCGTACCGGCAAGCGCATGGATGAGCAGTACTCCGAACTGGCTGAACTGCCCCGAATTCTCTCCGTGAATGAAGCGATCATCGACGGCGAGATCGTCGCACTCGACGATAAGGGTCGCCCCAGCTTTTCCGTTCTGCAGTCGCGCATCGGCGCCAGCGCGGCCAAAAGCAAAAAGCTTGCCGAAACCCAACCCGTCTTCCTCTTCGCCTTCGATCTGCTCTACCTCAACGGCTACGATCTACGCGGCGCCACGTTGCTGGACCGCAAGGCGTTGCTCAAGAGCCTTGTCCCGCAGTCGCCGCTGATTCGTTTCTCCGATCATTTCTCCGACGGACACCAACTGTTCGAAGCGGCGAAAGCGAACCAGCTGGAAGGCGTCGTCGCTAAGCGCGGAGGAAGTCCTTACGAATCAAAGCGTAGCGGCGACTGGATGAAGGTAAAGATTAGCCAGGAGCAGGACTTCGTCATCTGCGGCTTCACCAAGGGTGAACGGGAGCCTTTCGGCGCACTCGTGCTTGGCTACTGGAATAAACGTAAGCTTTGCTTTGCGGGAAACGTCGGCACCGGATTCACGCAGAAGTCGCTCGACCAGGTCCACGCGGTGCTTAAAACGCTGGTCGTGAAAAAGTCTCCACTAACCGAAGTGCCAAAGATCCCCGAGCAGATCACCTGGACGGAGCCGAAGCTCGTCTGCGCGATCAGGTACATGGAATGGATCAAGGACGGTCACCTTCGCGCGCCCGTCTTCCTTGGCCTGCGTGACGATGTCGAACCCGCCGACTGCACCTACGCCGCTCCCGGAACCGAGGATGCGCCTGAGCCAGCGCCTACCAGCGCCCCGACGAAGCTGCTCACTTCGTCGAAAGTCGAAGAGCACCTCACCATCAGCGGCCGCAATCTCAAGTTCACCAACTTGAGCAAGGTTTACTTCCCGCGCGAGGGCTACACCAAGCGCGACGTGATCAACTACTACCACGCGGTCGCGCCTCTCATCCTGCCGCACCTCAAAGACCGCCCGCTCTCGCTCAAGCGCTATCCTGACGGCATTGAAGGCGAATACTTCTTCCAGAAGAACGCTGCTCTCGGCACGCCCGACTGGATGCGCACCCAGCTCATCGACTCCGAGCATCGCGGCGAGCCGATCAAGTTCTTGTTCGCCGACGACGAAGCCTCCCTGCTCTACCTCGCTAATCTGGGGTGCATCGACCAGAACCCGTGGATGAGCCGCATCCAATCGCTCGAGCATCCCGATTTCATGCTCATCGACCTCGACCCGGTCAGTTGCACCTTCGACCGCATCGTGGAAGCCGCAGTGCTCGTCAAGCGCATGCTGGACACGCTGGGACTACAAGGTTGTCCGAAGACGACCGGCGGCGACGGATTGCACATCTACGTTCCGCTCGCGCCAGAGTACAGCTACGAGCAGGTGCGCTCGTTCTGCGAAATTCTCGCGCGCATCGCAGCCTCGCAACGTCCCGACCTCTTCACCACTCCGCGCGCGGTCGAGAAGCGCGAGAAGGGCAAGGTCTATTTCGACTATCTCCAGATCTCATCCGGCAAAACAATCGCGGCGCCTTATGTCCTGCGGGCCTATCCAGGGGCTCCCGCCGCCACGCCGCTGCGCTGGAACGAAGTCGCGCCCGGACTGACGCCCGACAAGTTCACGCTCGCCACGGTTCTCGACCGCTTCACTCGCGTCGGCGACCTGTTCTCCCCGGTGCTCACCAACCTGCAAAACCTGGAACCGGCACTGGCGAAAGTGGAGTCGCTGCTGAATTAGTCGCTCCAATGTTTGTCATCACCAGCGGCGACGGATCTGCTTTTTGCCGCTCCAATGCACTTTCGCTATCATCGTCCTTCCACCTGGAGTTCCGATTGCTCGATTTGCTTTCTTACCTCTGGTCCGACATCCGCTTTGGTCTGCGCATGTTGCGCA
>JADMIO010950808.1_pt1 | contig 18172 bp, 19 predicted proteins | sample 8958161 | NCBI WGS metagenome assembly JADMIO01 (sample SAMN16585339, study PRJNA669376) | soil metagenome | isolation source: Crop rotation soil | place: USA: Cullars Rotation, Alabama | collected 2011 | reverse complement strand
GAGATCCCCGCCAGTGCATTCATGTTCGCGCCATCCATGTACACAAACGCGCCTTTCGCATGGAGAATGCGCGCGACCTGGGTGATGTGTTCCTCAAACACTCCCAGCGTGTTGGGATTGGTGATCATGATGGCGGCGACGTCTTCATCCACCATCTTCTCCAGCGCCACGGCGTCCAGCATTCCGCGGTTATTCGAAGCGACGTTGACCACTTCGTACCCCGCCATTCGCACCGAAGCAGGATTCGTTCCGTGAGCCGAATCCGGCACGATCACTTTTTTGCGGGCGTTGCCCTGCGCTTCCAGAGCGGCTCGGACCAGCAGGATCCCCGTCAGTTCGCCATGCGCGCCCGCGGCCGGCTGCAGCGTGACCGCGTCCATTCCAGTGATCTCGGCCAGCGCCCGTTCGAGCTCGGCGAGGATGGCGAACGCCCCTTGCGAAAGAACATCCGGCTGATAAGGATGGATCCACATCAGGCCTTCGGTTCGTGCCACGGCTTCGTTTACGCGCGGGTTGTACTTCATGGTGCAGGAACCCAGAGGGTACAAGCCGAGATCGATGGCGTAGTTCCAGGTGGACAGACGCGTGAAATGCCGGATCACATCCACTTCGCTGACTTCGGGAAAATCCTTGATCTCCTGGCGCACGTGATCCGCGCCGAGGGCCTCGGCTGAATCGACCGCTGGCACGTCCAGTTCGGGAAGCTGGTAGCCGGCCTTGCCGGGGGAGCTGGTCTCGAACAGCAGCGCTTCGTTCTGCGTGGGATGCTGCCGGACTTTTCGAATCATGCGCCGAACGCCTCCGCTACCGCGTCCATATCCGCGCGGCGGGACATTTCCGTGCAGCATAGCAACATGCTTTTCCCGAGCTCAGGATAAAAACGTTCGAGCGGCAGGCCGCCGATGATTTGGAAACCTAGTAGCCGCTGGTTGATCTCTTCCGTGGATTGCACGCCCGTAAGGGCGACGAATTCGTTGAAGTACGGCCCGCGGAACCGGCGCCACAGTTTTTCGCCCAGGTAGTGCGCCTTCGCCAGGTTCTGCTCAGCCAGTTCGCGCAGGCCCTGCTTGCCGTAAAGGGACATGAAAACCGTAGCCATCAGCGCGATCAGAGCCTGATTGGTGCAGATGTTCGAGGTGGCCTTCTCCCGCCGGATATGTTGTTCGCGGGTTGCAAGCGTCAGGCAAAAAGCCCGATTACCATTGGCGTCCTTGGTTTCGCCGACCAGGCGGCCGGGCAGCTGCCGCACGAACTTATCCTTGCACGCCAGGACTCCGGCGAAGGGCCCGCCGTTACTCGGGGCGATGGCGAAACTCTGCAGCTCGCCCGCCACGATGTCGGCGTCGCGCGGCGGCTCCAGCAATCCGAGCGAAACTGCTTCCGCGAATACGAAGATCAGCAGCGCGCCCTTGGCATGCGCGATCTCGGCGATCTCTTTGGCATTCTCGACGATCCCGAAAAAGTTCGGTGACTGGATGATCACCGCGGCAGTGGTATCGCTGAGAGCCTGCTCCAGAGATGCAATGTCCACCTGGCCGCTTTCGGGGTCATACTCGAACTCCTTCACCAGCGTGCTTTGATGGCGCGTATAGGTCCCCAGGACTTGCCGATACTCCGGATGGACCGTGCGGGCCACGGCGATACCATCGCGGCCGGTGATGCGCATGGCCATCATCGCCGCTTCAGGCACGGCGGTCGAGCCGTCGTACATCGAGGCATTTGCTACATCCATGCCGGTCAGCTGGCAGAGCATGGTCTGGAATTCGAAAATCGCGGTGAGCGTGCCCTGTGAAATCTCCGCCTGGTAGGGCGTATAAGACGTAAGAAATTCGCCGCGCGAGACGATGGCATCCACCAGCACCGGACGATAGTGATGATAGACTCCGGCGCCCAGGAAATTAGCACGGGAAGCGGCATTCTCGCGGCCGCGCGCGGCGAAGTAATCGACGATTTCGTACTCGCTCTTGCCGGCCGGAATATTCAGCGCGCCTGGGAAACGCACATCTTCCGGCAGATGCTTATAAAGATCCTCGAGCGAGGACACGCCGATGGTATCGAGCATCTGGCGGCGCTCGATATCAGACTTCGGTAAGTAGCGCAATTAGGACGATTCCGTTCCGACGTAAGCCTGATATTCGGCGGCTGTGAGCAGCTTGCCGGCCTCGCTTGGCTCCGACAACTTGATCTTAACAAGCCATCCCGACGTATACGGATCCTTGTTGAGAGTTTCGGGCGACTCGGCGAGCAGTCCGTTTACTTCCACGACAGTGCCTGAGACCGGAGTGTAAATATCGCTCACCGCTTTAACCGATTCCACCGAGCCGATGGTTTTGCCCTGCTGCAGAACGGCTCCGGGCTTGGGCAGGTCGACGTACACAATGTCGCCCAGTTCTTTTTGCGCGTGAAACGTGATCCCAATCGTTCCGATATCACCTTCGACGCTTACCCACTCATGCTCTTTGGTGTAGCGGAGATTTTCTGGAGTCATTGTCTGGTCCTTTTGTAGAACGGAGTCGGCACGGTCACCGCGTCCACAGCCTGTCCGCGAATGAGGATCTGTATCGGCCGGCCGGTCTCAGCTTGTCCGTAAGGCAGGTAACACAGGCCGATATTTTTGCCGAGCGTGGGGGATGGCCCCCCACTGGTCACCCAGCCGGCACCCTTTTGGCCGATCGAAACTTCGTAACCATCGCGGCCAATACCTCGCGCGGTCATCTCAAATCCAACCAGTCTGCGAGTCACGCCGCGGGATTTCTGGCTGGCCAGCGCATCGCGACCAACGAAGTCTCCTTTGTCCATTTTGACGATCCAGCTCAGGTTCGCCTCCCAAGGAGTGATGGAAGCGTGAATCTCATGATCGTAGAGCGCCATCGCCGCCTCCAGGCGCAGTGTATTGCGCGCGCCCAATCCGCATGGCTTGATTCCGAACCTGGCGCCCGCAGCCAGAATGTCGTCCCAGACACGCGGAGCATCGGCAGGCGGCAAATAGATCTCGATACCATCTTCTCCCGTATAGCCGGTTCGGGCAATTCGCGCGGCCACTCCACTCACCGTGCCGTCGACGAAACCATAGTAACGAATGGGCGCGAGCGGAACCGAGGTCAGCTTCTGGAGAGTATCGAGCGCGCGTGGACCTTGCACGGCTAGCTGCGCATAGCGCGCTCCGGCGTTTTCAACCACCGCATCGAACGGATTGTGCGCGAGGATGTGCTGATAGTCCTTATCCTGATTCGAGGCGTTCACGCACAGGAAGTAGGAATCATCGGCGACCTTGTGCACCAGAATGTCGTCGACGAATCCTCCGTGCTCGTAGAGCAGCGCCGAATACTGCGCTTGCCCTGCCTGAAGCCGGGAGGCATCGTTCGTGGTGACGTAATTCACCAGCCGAAGCGCCTCCTTGCCGCGGACTTCGATCTCGCCCATGTGGCTGACGTCGAACAAGCCGACGCGCTGCCGCACGGCGTGGTGTTCCTCGATCAGGCTGGCATATTGAACGGGCATGTCCCACCCGCCGAAATCGATCATCTTCGCGCCAAGGCGGCGATGAATCGCATTCAGGGGAGTGGTTTTGAGCGGCACGGAAGATAGACCTTCAGACTACAACTAAATACCCTGAGACAAAACTGGTTATGCTGAGACTAGGTCATATGACCGATGCTCAGCTCTTAGCGATAGCCTTGGCCTCCGCGCCGACCATGATCACGGTGCTGGTCGGGATCCTGATCAACAACGCCCGCTTGGGCGATCTTGGGCACCATATGGATTCGCAATTTGACTTAAAGTCGATCGGCGTTTCGACGACATGAAGGATATGTGGCGGTCCGAGCTGCACCGCGTGGAAGAAGTGCTGGATGCCAGATTAAAGCATCTGGAAGAACGCACGTAGCGGATTTCAGTACCTTCGCAGAACCGCGAGCACCTTACCCTGGATCGCGACGGACGACGCAGGCACGTAGATAGGCTGCATCGTAGCGTTGGCGGGCTGCAGCCGGACGCGATCGCCAGGCTCCTTGTAAAAACGTTTGAGCGTGGTTTCGTTGCCACCGACCAGCGCGACCACGATCTCCCCGTCGCGAGCGGTTACGGCGCGTTCTACCAGCACATAATCGCCATCGCAGATGTGATCTTCCACCATGGATTCGCCTCGCACCTGTAGAGCATAGGTGTTGGGATCGCCCGTGAAGTCGGCGAAGCTGACGGTATCGTTCCCGGCCAGCGATTCCACAGGTACACCCGCGGCAATCCGGCCCAGCAATGGAATTTCAAGAGGAGTGGGCGCCTGACGATGCTGGCGCTGCTCATCATAGTACCGGGAGGCAATCTCCAGCGATCGGCTCTGGTTAAAGCCTCGCTTTAAGTAATGCTTGGATTCCAGTGCAAGGATGTGCTTATGCACCGTAGCGAGGGACGCTAAGCTCAGCCCGTCGGCGATCTCTTCATAGCTCGGGCAGTAGCCATTCTTCTCCAGGAAGCCAGCCAGGAAATCGAGGAATTCCTTCTGGCGTTTGGTGAGAGCCATGGGCCTATTCTAGGCGAATAAAAGGGAAAGTGTCAATACATAAATTCTGCTGTGGGCTACTGCTGGAACCCGGGGTATTCTGGGACATGGAAACCCTGCATTCGGTCTGTGCTTTGGACTGCCCGGATTGCTGCTCCATGCTGGTGCAGGTGGAAAATGGCCGGGCCACCCGGCTGCGGGGCGACCCCGATCATCCGGTCACCCGAGGATTTCTGTGCGGCAAAGTCGCTCAATACCTGGAGCGCGAATACTCGCCCGACCGCTTGTTGTATCCGCAAAAACGCATAGGCGCCAAAGGCGAGGGACGCTTCGAGCGCATCTCCTGGGACGAAGCTCTCGACACCATCGCGGCGCGCCTTTCTCACGTCTCGCGCGAATTCGGCCCTGAGGCAATCCTGCCCTATAGCTACGGCGGCACTCTGGGGATGCTGAACGGCGGAGGCATGGACCGGCGATTCTTCCACCGGTTGGGAGCCTCGCGTCTCGATCGAACCATCTGCGCGACTACAGGCAGCGCAGGCCTGACCGCCACCAATGGCGTTCGGTATGGGACCGAGCCCGAGCAGTTTCGGCTATCGAAGCTGATCATTGCTTGGGGCGCGAACATCCACGGCGCCAACGTTCACTTGTGGCCGTTTATTGTCGAAGCACGCCGCAACGGTGCAAAGCTGGTGGTGATCGATCCCATCCGCACCCGCACTGCCGCGCTCGCCGATCAACATCTCACCATCAACCCGGGCAGCGATCTGGCGCTGGCGCTCGGGCTGATGCACGTGATCATCGGTGAAAAACTGCATGACGCCGATTACATAGCGCGGTACACCAACGGCTTTGACGAGCTGCGGAAACGTGTCGCCGATTATCCGCCTGAAAAAGTAGCGGCCTTAACGGGAATCGCGGCCGGAGACATTGTACAACTGGCCCGCGACTATGCAACCACGCGGCCCGCGTCCATCCGGTTGAACTACGGAGTCCAGCGCAGCGATCGTGGCGGCTCGGCGGTCCGTGCTATCGCTGCCCTCCCGGCTCTCATTGGATCGTGGCGGGAAGCAGGAGGAGGCCTGCAGCTTTCCACGTCGCAGGCGTTCCAGTTCAATCGGGTGGGTCTGGAGATGCCGGAGCTGCAGCAGCGCTCCCCGCTTGGGCGCGAGGCGAGGATCGTCAACATGAGCCTGCTCGGCAAGGCTCTCACGCAGATGGACGCTCCGCCGGTGAAGGCGATGGTGGTTTATAACTCGAATCCTGCGGCAGTCGCGCCGGATCAGAACGTCGTCCTGCGGGGACTGCGCCGCGAGGATCTGTTCACGGTTGTCCTGGAGCAGTTTCAGACCGACACAGCGGACTATGCCGATATTCTTCTGCCGGCCACAACATTTCTGGAGCACACCGACGTCTATTTCGCTTACGGGCACTATCACCTGCCGCTGGCTCGTCCCGTGGTCGCGCCTCCGGGTGAAGCCCGATCGAACGTGGACACCTTCCGGGCGCTGGCATTGCGAATGGGCTTCGACGACGCCTGCTTCCACGATTCTGAAGACGACATGATCCGGACACTGCTCAGTTCGGGCCATCCGTTTCTGGACGGGATCACGCTGGAGCGGCTGGAGCGTGAGCATTTCGTGCGGCTCAATGTGTCCGGGAAAGACGAACCCTTCCTGCCCTTCGCGCAAGGCGGGTTTGAGACCGCGTCCGGCAATTGTGAGTTTGGAGCGGAGAGCCTGGAATACACGCCTCCCTTGGAATCGCGATTCGGCGACCAGACGTTGAAGAGCAAGTATCCGCTGGAGCTGATCTCTTCCAAGAACGACGACAGCATGAACTCGACCTTCGGAAATCGCGTTGAGGTCGATGAGGAGACTTCGATTTTGCATCTCCACCCCGCCGACGCAGAGCCCAGGGCCATCCGGACGGGCGACCGTGTGCGGGTGTTCAACGATCGCGGCAGTCTCCTGCTCAAGGCAAGCGTCGACGGAGTGGTTCAGGCGGGAGTCGCACGCGCTCCTTCCACTCGCTGGCTTAAACGTTCATCGGACGGACGGAATGCGAACGCTCTGACATCAGATCGAATCGCGGATCTGGGCGGCGGGCCGACCTTCTACAGCTGTCTGGTTCAAGTCGAGCGCTGCGGCGATTAGCGGGTCTCGTAAGCGGCATTCCCGCGTAATACCACCAGCCGGATCTTGCGCGTGTTCCGAATGTCATCGAGCGGATTCGCGTCCAGCATCACCAGGTCGGCGATCTTCCCGGTTTCGAGCGTCCCCAGATCCGCTAGCTTGCCCAGGTAACGTGCGGGATTCCGTGTGGCGGCCTGCAGAGCTTCCATCGGCTTGAATCCCGATTCGACCAGCAATTCGAGCTCGTCATGCAAGCTGGTTCCAGGAGCCGCGGGAGTGTTCGGGCCGGAATCCGTTCCCGCCAGGAACTCAACGCCTGCGCGGTGCATGTCTCCTGCAAGCTTCGTATATCGCGCGAGTAGCTCCGCGATGCGAGCGATCCATGCCTCGAATTGCTCGGGAGACAGATCCTGCATGTACGCCATCTGCCGGGCGCGGGCTTTGTCCACCGCGAAGCTTTGAAGCAACGCGAGCGTGGGCGTCTGCCACGTCGCATTCTTCACGAACGTTCTGAACAGCGCAGCACACTTGGCATCGTCATATGTGTCAAGCAAGTTCCGAGGATCGGGAAATCCAAGCTGTCGCATGCGCTCCAGGCCGGATAGCGCAGGGTCGAGCATCATGTCGATCCGCATCTCGCGAAGCTCCTTTTCGCGAGTGGAGCATGCCAGCGGGATATTGATGAAGTGCTCCTGGCTGCGTTGGCCGGCCTCGGATGCTTCCGCCGGGCTCACTGTCTCCGGCACATGCCCGGCGAACGGAATGCCCAGCCGCTTCGATTCCTGCGCGATCGCGAAATAGGCTTCACGAGGCAAGCTGTTATAGACCTTGAGGAAATCGGCGCCTCCCGCGGAGAGCAGTTGGACGGCGAGCCTGGCTTGGGAGGCGGTCTCTACGGCGAAGGCGTCGGGTGTCGCCTCGGAAACGCGCATGAGCGGTCCGTCCAGGAAGCCGGGGACAACGATGCGGGGATTCTCCGGACGCGCGCCCCATGCCTTTAAGGTCGCGATCGGAATGGCCGAGTACATTTCGCGGATCCCGGTAATTCCGTTGGTGGCAAGGGCGCCGAGGGCCTTCCCTTCCGGATCCAGATGGACGTGCATGTCCCACAGTCCGGGAATCAGGAATTTGCCGGTAGCATCGATGACGCGGGCCCCCGGCGTTGGCTTCAACGCTTTACCGATTGCCGAAATCCTTCCGCCGGCAACGGCTAGAGAGATATCCGCAACGGGCGGCGCGCCGGTGGCGTCGATGATGGTGGCGTGCTCGAAGAGAATCGCTTGGGCCCAGGCCCCGGGAAGCAACGCGATCAGAGCGGCCAGACGGGAGAGCAGCACACTCCGGTCAGTTCTTCTTGTTCAACTTAAGGTTGACGGTTGCGATTTTGCGGCTGTCGAAATTGCTGAGGCGCTTATTGTCGCTGGTCATCCCGTTGTAGTCCGCTTTAACCTCGTAATCCGTATCGGTCCTAAGACCCGAGAAACGGTATTCGCCATTGGCTTGGGCAATGAAGGAACGAACCTGAAGCGTACGGGTGTCCTTCAGCTGGACTACGGCGCCGACCACCGGCTTGTCATCCGGATCGACGACTTGCCCCTGGAGGCTGCGGACATTGGCATCTTCCTTGTCCTTGTTACCCTGCGCTGAAAGGAACTGAGCGCATGCCAGCACCAGCACTGCCACCGCGGCGGTACGCGAGATTCGTTGCATGACCGGGTTACCTCCCCTTGTTTTTAGATTCGGGCACCAGCAGGAGGGTTGCATTGATCTGTTCCTGATCTTGAATCTCAACCTCTTGCCGAACCGTCTGAAACCCTTTTAATGTAGCGGTTACCACGTAGGTTTGGGGACCTGGGGGCACCCGGAAGCTGAATTCTCCTCGCGGCGAGCTGACCTGATTCTGTAGTTTCCTGGCGGGTTCGCTCTTCAGGGTCAATACCACGAAGGCTCCGGGCTGGGCGAATCCCGGGTCTCGGAAGACCGTGCCCGATACGATGGCGTAGGGCGCCGCCGTCTTTTTCGGGTCTTGCGCCATCAAGTGAACGGCTGCCAACACGAGCAAACAGGCTGCGGAGCTAAGGGAACTAGTCCTCCTCCTCATCATCGTCGTCATCGTCGTCTTCCTCGTCGTAGTCGTCCTGATCCTCGTCGTCGTCGTCCTCGTCGTCTTCATCGTCGGCGGTCTCCGGGGTCAACTCCAAGGGAGACACGCCGCTGACGTTCAGATTCGCGCCACACTCCTCGCAGATGAGAGCATCGCCTTCGTCCAGGTCTTCTTCGTCTACATCGATGTCTGCGTTACAAAGCGGACAGTGGATCATTTCCGGTCCCCCTTCGGTCACGTTGGCTGTTTGTACCTAATGCGCCGGTATTGTTCTTCACTCCAGAATTTTGTTTTACCATGCAAGGCGGTCAGGCAGGCTGGAGAATCCCCGCAGCGCGCTGGAGCGCCGGCAGCGAGAGCGTTACCAGAGTCTTCTCCAGATCCTCGCCGGACTCGATCATGTACTTCAAGTGGCGGCCCGCCAGGCGCATACACCATGGATCGGTGAGAGGATGGCCGGTTTCAGCGCCGAGTGAAAGCAAAAGCGGGTGCGGCAGCGCGATGACTTTTTCCTGTTTCTCTTCTCTCTCGCCGGGGCCTTCGGTCCACAAGATAAACTTGACGTCGACTGTGTCGGCGTGACGGATGGAGATGCCCGTCTGAAGCCATCGGAATTCCACTTTCCAAGTGCGGCCAAACGGATCGGGGCCAGCCTCGAAGCTTCGGACATTCTCAATCATGAAATCCCTCTAGCATAAGCTTCAGCGTAGCAAAGCCTCCGCGCTGGCGAGTGCCGTCGAGTCCGGGACGCTGCCCTGCCCCAGTTGCGCGTTCCCGCCTCCCCGCCCTCCGGACGCCGCGACCGCAGCTTTGACGCGATCCCCTGCGTGGATGCCGGAATCGCCGGAAGCGGCCAGAAGCAGCGAGGGAGGCTGATCGCAGACCGCCAGGAATACAGCTCTTGATCCCGTCACGAAGGCTTGCGCACGGGCGCGCATGGCATCGTCGATCGGCCCGCGCTGCGTGAGCCGGCGGATGCCGTCCGGACCGGGAACAGCCTCCGTGTACAGCTCTTTCCCTTCCCGGCGGGCCAGTTCCGTGCCCAGGCGCTGCGCCGTCTTCTCGAGCGACTTGTTCTTTTCGATCAGTCCGGCGAGAAGTCCCGGGGTTTGCTCGGGCGGAACCGACAGAGCCTGTCCTATGGAGACTGCCAGACGATGGTCCGCTCTGGCCCGGCGCAGTGCGCGCTTCCCGCAAACGAATTCCAGGCGGGTGATGCCGCGGACCTTCTCCGACTTGCCGGTGAGAACTATGCCAATCTCCGCCGTGGTCGATACGTGCGTTCCGCCGCAGGCGCTGCGGTCCAGGCCTTGAATCGAGACGATACGAAGCGTCCCTGTGCGCATAGACGCCTTGCGGAGGCCTTCGGCGGAGTCCTCAAAGGTGATCTCTACCGGGCGCGCTTCAGAAATGATTTCCGCGCAGCGTTCCTCGGCGCGTTGAAGCTGTTGTGGCGTAATCGTCGGCGCATCCAGATCGACCGTAGAAACTTCCGAGCCAAGATGGACGCTCACCGTTCGCATGGCGAACAGCTCTTCGAGTACCGCCGAGAGCAGGTGCTGGCCGGTGTGCTGCTGCATGTGATCGTAGCGCCGTTGCCAGTCGATCGCGCCTTCGACGTCAGAACCCGTAATGGGACCCTCCATGACGTGCGCGATTCGATCTTCCTCGTCGATCACTTCCTGGACCGCCACGCCGCCCAGCATTCCCAAATCGAAAGACTGTCCGCCGGAAGTGGGATAGAACGCCGTGCGGTCAAGATACACACGGCGACCGCCGTCGGCTGTCTCAACGACACGCGCGCGAAACTCGCGGAGATAACAATCCTGATAGTAGAGACGTTCGGTCAACTTGTTTTACGGAGCTGGAGACGTGATATCGAAATCGCCGCGCAGGAACTGCCAGTCGGGAAGTTCGTATACCCGAAGCTTGGTCGGTACCTTGGCGCTTACGTCCCGGATCTCGAGCGGACCCAGTCCTGGAACCTTCACTTGAAAGGTCGCGATGGGCGGATCTTCAGGCTTGGCGGTGCTGGTTCTGAGACGGATGGCGAAGTCGAGGTCTCCCAGATCGGCTTCCGAATGATTCACGACAGCCACTTTCACTTCCACTTCTCCGGGTTTGGATTCAGCCAGGCGGAAGCCGGCCAGCTCAATATACTTCGCATAGGGATGCTTGACGGTGCTGGCCGGTCCGCTAATCTCGATGGTGCCTTGTTTGCTGTCGGCGGTCGGCGCGGGCTTGGAACAGCCGGCAAACGCCAGGAGAAGGATGGCTAACGTTAAGCGCACAACTCCAGCATAATACTGTTGAGGCCGATGTTCGGAGCATGTTTAAAGCGATCCGTGAGCAGATTGACACCGTGTTCCGGCGCGATCCGGCGGCGCGGAGCGTGCTTGAAATCATATTGTGCTATCCGGGTTTTCACGCCGTGCTCTTCCATCGCCTGGCCCACGGGCTGTATGGCGCGGGATGGTTCACGCCAGCGCGCATCGTGAGCCAGTTTTCGCGAACTTTGACCGGCATTGAAATCCATCCTGGAGCGAAGATCGGACGGCGGTTCTTTATCGACCATGGCATGGGTGTGGTGATCGGCGAGACCGCCGAGATCGGCAACGACGTGTTGTTGTACCAGGGCGTGACGCTGGGCGGCACCGGTAAGGTCTCAGGCAAGCGGCATCCGACGCTGGGCGACGGGGTGGTGGTGGGCACCGGCGCGAAGATTCTCGGCAACATCCGGATCGGCGATTATTCGAAGGTCGGTGCGGGCTCCGTAGTGGTGCGTCCCGTACCGGACCGGTCGACCGTGGTCGGGATTCCCGGGCGCGTGGTCAGCGATCTGGATCCGACCGATGCCCTGGAGCATGGCAATCTGCCGGATCCGGAAGGGCAGCTGATCGATTCTTTATCCCGGCGCGTAGCGGAACTGGAAGCAACGATCAAAGCTTTAACGAAGGAGCGTTGAAGGCGTACTTGAGACTGTTCGCCGCGATCTGGCTCAGCTCGCCAGGAGAGAATCCGAAGGCGCTGGCTGCCAGAGCATACTCCGATTCGAGCGTGCAGTCGAAGAGCGCTGGATCATCCGTGCTCAGGATGATCGGCACCCCGGCGTCGAATAACTTGCGAACGGGATGCTCGGAAAGCGACGGTACGGCGCCTGTGCGCAGGTTGCTGGTGATGCAGACTTCGAGAGGAATCTTGTGATCGCGCAGGTACTTCACCAGCTCCGGATCTTCGATGGCGCGGATGCCGTGGCCGATCCTCTCGGCGCCAATGGCGAGGGCGTCCCAGACGCTCTGTGACTCGGTGGTCTCTCCGGCGTGACAAGTAAGATGCAGCCCCTGCTCTCGCGCTTTCGCGTAGAGCTCATGAAACCACAGCTCGGGACCTTCGGCCTCAATGCCTCCGATGCCGATCGCGACCACCCCTTGGTCCATTCGCTCCGCGGCGAAATCGAACACGGGTTCGGCGGCTTCGGCCCCGAACTGGCGGACCGCGTCCAGTATCCAGCGAATGGGGATTGGACTGCGCGCGGCTTCCTTAGCCAGCGCGTCGAAGATCGCGCCCAGGTCCTGCTTCTTCCACAGGATCACGCCCGCGGAAAGCGTTATTTCGGCGTAGCAGATTCCTTGCGTCGCCAGCCGGTCGAACAGGCGGCGGGCGATCAATGCGTAATCGGCCGGTCCGCGCAGCCTTTGGTTGACCCAGATGTAGCTCTGAATGAATCCCGCGAAGTCGCTGTATGTCAGCGCCGCGCGAAGCTCGGCATCGTTTACGGAAGGGTCGAGTTCCTTCAATGTCGCCGGCTCAATCGCTCCCTCCAGATGCAGATGCAGTTCACCTCTTTTTTCCACAAGACCCATTCCTGTAATAATAGCGGCCAGGAACCTATGACAAATGTCCGCAGCTCAAACTGAGCTGATCGTACAGGGCCGCCATCGCGATCCGTTTTCCTACCTGGGACCTCACAAAGGACAGATCCGGGCATGGCTGCCGCAGGCGAAAGAAGCCTTCGTGCTTGCAGGCGATCAAGCGATCGCGATGAAGCGCGGGCATCCCAGCGGGCTCTTTACGGCCAAGTCGGAAGCAAGGGTGTATCGCCTGCGGATCACTCTCTACTCCGGGGAATCGCAAGAATTGGAAGACCCGTATCGTTTCCCGCCGCTTCTGACGCCCTTCGAATTGCATCTGCACGGCGAAGGCACCAACTACGAAAGCTATCGCACACTGGGTGCGCACACGGTCACCTGCGAAGAAGTCGAAGGCGTGCGGTTCGCTGTATGGGCTCCGAACGCGGAGGTGGTGAGCGTTACCGGCGATCACAATACCTGGGATCGCACCCGGCATCCCATGCGTCTGCGCGATGGCGGCCTGTGGGAGATCTTCCTGCCGGGGCTCAGGGCGGGAGCGCACTACAAATACTCCGTTCTGATGCCTGACGGGCATGAGCAGGATCACAGCGATCCTTATGGATTCTTCGCGGAGGTGCCGCCCAAGACGGCGTCGATTGTCTGGCCGCTTTCGAATTACGAATGGGGCGATGCGGCATGGATGGAGCAGCGCGCGCAGCAGAATTGGCTCCGGGCGCCGGTGTCGATGTACGAGGTTCATCTCGAATCCTGGCTGCGCGGCCCATTCAACGAATGGTTGACGTACCGGGAGCTGGCCGAGAAGCTGCCGGTCTATGCGGTGGAGAACGGATTCACGCATCTGGAACTGCTGCCAGTGATGGAGCATCCGTTTTCGGGATCGTGGGGATACCAGGTGACCGGCTACTTCGCGCCGACGTCCCGGTTCGGGACGCCGGACGATTTCCGGTATTTCGTCGACCGCTGCCACCAATTGGGTCTGGGCGTGATCCTGGACTGGGTTCCCGGCCATTTCCCGCGCGACCCGCACGGGCTGGCTCGGTTCGACGGGACCGCGCTCTATGAGCACGAGGACCCCAGGCTGGGCGAGCATCGCGATTGGGGAACGCTGATCTTCAACTACGGGCGCAACGAGGTCCGCGAGTTTCTGCTTTCGAACGCGCTGTACTGGCTGAAGGAATTTCACATCGACGGGCTGCGCGTGGATGCGGTCGCGTCGATGCTGTACCTGGACTATTCGCGGAATCCCGGCGAATGGATTCCCAACCGCTACGGCGGCCGCGAGAACCTGGAAGCGATCGATTTCCTGAAGCGCTTCAATGAGCTGGCGCACCAGGTTCCGGGAGCGATCACAGTGGCCGAGGAGTCGACGGCGTGGCCTGGCGTTTCGAAGCCGACCTACCTCAACGGGCTGGGTTTCACCATGAAGTGGAACATGGGCTGGATGCACGACATGCTGGATTACTTCTCCAAGGAACCGGTGTTCCGCAAGTTTCATCAACACAACATCACGTTCAGCATGCTGTACGCCTTCACGGAAAATTTCCTGCTGCCGATATCGCATGACGAGGTGGTGCACGGGAAAGGCTCGCTGATCTCGAAGATGCCGGGCGATGAGTGGCAACGATTCGCCAATGTGCGGGCGTTCCTGGGCTACATGTTCGGGCATCCGGGCAAGAAGCTGCTGTTCATGGGTTCGGAATTCGGGCAGACGGCGGAGTGGAATCACAACGAGAGCCTGCCCTGGTGGCTGCTGCAATTCGCGCCGCATCAGAAGCTTCAGATCATGGTGCGGGCGCTGAACCGGCTGTATCGCGAGGAGCCGGCCCTCTATCAGGTGGATGACGATTTCCGCGGCTTCGAGTGGATCGACTTCCGCGACGCCGAGGCGAGCGTGATCTGCTTTGCGCGCTACGCGCAGGATCGGGAGGACTTCCTGGTGTTTTGCTGTAACTTTACGCCCGTGCCTCGGGAAGGTTACCGCATCGGTCTGCCGCGGCTGTGCGGATACGTGGAGGTCTTCAACAGCGACGCGGACATGTTCGGCGGCAGCAACATGGGCAACGGCGGATGGGTCCAGGCTGAAGATAAGGCGTCGCACGGCCAGCCCGCAAGCTGCCGGGTTACCTTGCCTCCGCTGAGCGTGGTGGTGTTGAAGCCGGAGTAGGTGGTCGCGAAAAGTCCGGTGACAAAACGAACCCAAGAAGCGCTTGAAAGCGTCGCTAGGCGGCTGCCAGCCTGAGCAGCCGCGGGCATTTCGTAAATTCGATGTTCTGAAGTGGCGTCTTCAGCGAACTGTGCCGCAAAGCGCCGGCTGCCGGAGGCATTCCAGGCTCTAGCAACGCGGTGCCAAAGGTTACCTCGCGCAGCGGCTAAACAGCGGCAAATTTCCGGTTCTGCATGCATTCCACCGCGCTGAAAGCACAGAACTTGACTACTGTAGAATGGTAGTGTTACTGTTCTGATTCAACTCAGTTCGTTGGAGGTGGTGTGGGCATAGTCAGTGGCGCCAAGGTCTCAGGTTCCCTCGTTCTTCTCTGTTCGGCGCTGATGACGGGTTCGGCGTTCGCCCAAGTGGATTTATCGGGCACTTGGAATCCCCAATACTCAGAAGATCAACCTGAGCGGATTCCCGGTCCTGAGCTGGTGGATTACCTGGGCATCCCCATAAACGCCGCGGCCCGGCAATGGGCTTTGAGCTGGGATCCCGACCGGCTCGGCCTGCCTGAGCATCAGTGCCAGGTTCACACCGCAGCCTACATCTATCGCGGACCGCTGGCTCTCCGGATCTGGGAGGAGCGCGATCCGCAGACACAAGACCTGATCGCGATCCGGCAATACACCAGCACCTACGAGCAGAATCGGACGATTTACATGGATGGCCGTCCGCATCCTCCCGAGTATGCAGCGCACACCTGGATGGGATTCTCCACGGGCAAGTGGGAAGGCAACATCCTCACGGTGTATACGACGCACATCAAGCAGGGCTGGCACCGGCGCAACGGAATTCCTTCCAGCGACAAGATCAGCCTGGTGGAGCATTTTATCCGTCACGACAACCACCTGACGCACGTGAGCGTGGTAACCGATCCGGTGTATCTGACCGAGCCGCTGATCAAGAGCGAAGATTACGTGCTGAATACGAGCTCCGGCGGAAATTGGCTGTGGCCCTGCGAGTACGTGGAAGAGCTTCCGAACGCGGACCTGACGAAGGTGCCTAACTTTCTGCCCGGACAGAACCCGTTCCTGCGTGAGTTCGCAGACCGCTGGCATATTCCCCTGGACGCTGCGTTGGGCGGCGCGGAAACGATGTATCCCGAATACATGAAGAAGCTGAAGGCCGCATCCAAGTGACGATCCATAAACAATCAGCAGTTAGCATGATCCTGGCAGCCTGGGCCGCCCTGGTGATCATGGTGGGACCAGCGGATGTCGCCCGCGCGCAAGGTAAAGGCAAGGGTGGCAAGCAGGGCGGCGCGCCGGCTCCGGCCGCCAGACCGTCGAATCCAGCGCTGGCGAATGCGGAAATCCACACGCTCAACGTGCAGGGCAACGTCTACATGATCGTCGGCCCGGGCGGCAACACCGCGGTACAGGTGGGGGATTCCGGCGCTCTGGTAGTGGACACGCAGTATGAAGAAGTCTCCGACAAGATCGTGGCGGAGATCCGCAAGCTGACCAGCAAGCCGATCCGTTATGTGGTGAACACCAGTGCCGATCCGGATCACACCAGCGGCAATGCGAAGATCTCGCGGGCGGGAGCGCCTGTGATCGGAGGGAATCTCGGCGCCGTGGCGTTCGAGAACGGAGCCACCATCGTGGCGCATGAGAATGTTCTGCGCGCAATGAGCCAGAGCGGCGAAGGCAAGGCCGAGGCGAACGCGGATCTTTTGCCCACCACGACCTACTTCCAGGGACAGAAAGAAATCTTCTTCAACGAGGAACCGGTGATCGTAATGTTCGAACCGGCAGCTCACACGAATGGCGATAGCATGGTTTTCTTTCGCCGCTCCGACGTGATCGCGACGGGCGATATTTTCAACATGAACAGCTATCCCGTGATCGACGTGCAGAAGGGTGGCAGTGTTCAGGGCGTGATCAAAGCGCTCAACGCGGTCCTGGACATTACGATTCCCAAGCACGAGCAGGAAGGCGGCACCTACGTCATTCCCGGCCATGGCCGCCTGACCGACGAGCATGATGTGCTGGAGTATCGCGACATGGTGACGATCATCCGGGATCGGGTGCAAGCCATGATCAAGAGCGGGAAAACTCTGGCCCAAGTGAAAGAAGCGAAACCGACTTTGGAATACGACGGGCGGTGGGGATCGACAACCGGTCCCTGGACTACGGATATGTTTGTAGAATCAGTATTTAAGAGCTTGGCTCCTCAGAAATGAGAAGAAATAGGTCAGTGACCGGTCACTGACGGTCAGCGGATGTTACGCCCCGGCAGTCCCGTGATAGGCTGCCTGTAGCAGGTTTGAAGTTGGATTCAAGGTGGAGGTTTAACTTAATGAAAACGAAGCTCGCGATGATCGCAGCGGCGGCTGGCCTGATGTTCATTGCAACGCCTATATCGGCCCATCATTCTTTCGCGGGAACCTATCTGGAGGACGCCCAGCCGATGACAATCGAGGGCACCCTGGTCGCGTTCCTGGTGCGAAATCCGCATTCGTTCGTGCACGTGGAAGACGCTACCAAGAAGGATCCGAAGACTGGAGAGCCCATCCGGTGGTCCATCGAATGGGGAGCTGCCGGGCAGTTGGCTCAACAAGGTGTGAAGACCGGTTCGCTGAAAGTCGGCGACAAGGTCAAGGTAGTCGGCAGCCCCGGGCGCAACGCGGAAGACTATCGCCTGCGCATGCGCAGCATCACCCGGCCTTCGGACGGATGGACCTGGCCGGTCGGCAACCAGACGTTTAACTAGACCGGACATATACACGGCCTTAAGTCGCGAGGGAACGACGAATGAATCAGACAACACACACCAAACCCTGGCTGTCGTTGACGGCGCTGCTGCTTTCCCTCACGATACCGGTTTACATCTTTGCGCAAGGCGGCGCCGCAGGAGGCGGGCAAGGTAAGGGTGGCGCCGGTAAAGGTGGCGCCGGCAAGGGCGGCGCGCCACCTGCTCCTGCGGTTCCTCGCGCGCAGGCTCCGATCGATATCACGGGTTACTGGGTTTCACTGGTGACGGAAGACTGGCTGTATCGGATGGTGACGCCGGCAAAAGGCGACACTGCCAGCGTGCCGATCAACAACCAGGGTAAGCAAGCCGCGGCGGCATGGGATCCTGCCAAGGACGAGGCAGCAGGCGAGCAGTGCAAGTCCTACGGCGCGGCGGGGATCATGCGCGTGCCGGGACGGCTGCACATCGAATGGCAGGACGATAATACCTTGAAGATCGATTTCGATGCGGGAACCCAGACCCGGCTGCTTCACTTTGGCGGGACACCGCCGGCATCGGGCGATGCCGGATATCAGGGATATTCGGTCGCTTCCTGGGAAGGGTTGCCGCGCGGGCGAGGCGTGTTCGGTCTTCCGGGCGGCGGCGCGGGACTGA
>JADMIO012500405.1_pt1 | contig 18173 bp, 18 predicted proteins | sample 8958161 | NCBI WGS metagenome assembly JADMIO01 (sample SAMN16585339, study PRJNA669376) | soil metagenome | isolation source: Crop rotation soil | place: USA: Cullars Rotation, Alabama | collected 2011 | reverse complement strand
GCCGCGACTTCAAGTCACGTGAATTCCAAGCTTCGGATCCCACTGTGCTGGAAAGTGACCACTCAGTGCCGGTCAGACCTCGAAGTGCGTCCGGGTGGGCCCCTGCCCGAGTGACTCCACGACGCCGGCCGCGACGGCGTGGAGCTTGATGTTCCGGGCGCTCGAGGCCGACTTGAGGAGCTCGAACGCCTCGTCCTGGCTGCAGCGGTTCTGCGCCATGATGATGCCGACGGCGACGTCGATCACGGTACGCGTCTCCAGGGTGGCCTTGAGGTTGGCGGCTGTATCGCTGCTGTGCGCGAACCGGACCGCGAGGCGCAGGGCCATGGAGGTCTGGTGGACGAAGTCACGGGCCAGCTCCGTGGCGCGCTCATCGAACCGGCCCGGGCGGTGGGAATAGAGGTTCAGGGCGGCACGGGTCTCGCCGTCCAGCAGGAACGGCAGTGCCAGGATGGACCGGAAGCCGTGCCCGCGCACCGTGGCGGCGTACTGCGGCCAGCGGCCATCCAGATCCAGGTCCTCAACGTGGACGGTTTCCTGTTCCCGGGAAGCCGTCATGCAAGGGCCGTCGCCGAAGGTGTACTGGATTTCGTCCATGGCCTGCGCGGCGGGGCTGCTGCTCGCGACCGTGGCCGCCTTCTTTTCCCGCAGGAGCGTGATGCCGCACAGGATCTCGTCCCCGGGCTCGGACAGGCTGCGCGCCGATACGCGGGCCAGTTCCCCGAGGAAGTCCTCGACGTCGGAGCTGCTGAGCACCAGTTCATGCAGCTGCTGGTTTATTGAATTTGCGGTTGACTCGCTGACCACTTATCTGTTGTGCCGTTTCACTCAGGTCAAGACGACCCGGCTGCGCTTCCCACCGCGGCAAGTGGCGGATACGGCAGCGGCCGGATCGAAGAACAATCCAACGGCTCGCTGCAAAACCGTACCGGGAGAGTATATACAACGCGGAAACGCAGGTTCCACACGGGGCTCCGGACTGGGCGCCTCCTGAACCGTTCGTCCCGGGCATAAGCTGTGCCTTAGGCGAAATGTCGCGAACGGATTCCACATGCCAGAGCTGGACGTCAAGGACTCACCCTCCGCCCCGCTGGCGATCGCCCGCGCCGCGGGTCGGCCCGCTGCCGCCGTGTTGGACGAGCTGGGGTCGGGCGGGAACGGACTGACGGGTGCCGAAGCGGGCAGGCGCCTGACGGAAATCGGCCCGAATGCGGTGCGGACCCACATGGCCAGCGGGTGGTCGGTGCTGGGCAGGCAGCTGGCCAGCCCCATTCTGCTCCTCCTGCTCATCACCGCCGGGCTTTCACTGTTTCTCGGGGACGCCACGAACGCGAGCGTCATCGGCGTGATCCTGCTGGTCAGCGTCGGGCTGGGGTTCAGCAACGAATACCGGGCCGAACGCGCTGCGGAGGCCTTGCATTCCCGCGTCACGCACCGCGCCGTCGTCGTCCGCGACGGAAGTCCGGGCGAAATCGACGTCACCGCGCTGGTGCCCGGCGACGTCGTCCACCTGGGGATCGGCGCGATCATTCCGGCCGACATGCGGGTGCTGACGGCCAAGGACCTCCTGTGTGATGAAAGCATCCTGACCGGGGAATCGCTGCCGGTCGCCAAGGATCCTGCGCCCGTGCCGCAGGATGCCCCGCTGGCGGACCTGACCAGCTGCCTCTTCATGGGGACCGTGCTGCAGTCAGGCAGCTGCACGGCGGTGGTGGTCGCCACCGGAGGCCGGGCGGAATTCGGCCGGATTGCACTGGGTCTGGGCGAACGGCAGCCGCAGACCGAGTTCCAGCTGGGCCTCAAACGGTTCTCCTTCCTGCTGCTGCAGGTGGCCATCGGACTGAGCTCGCTCATCTTCGTCGCGAACCTGCTGCTGCACCGGCCCGTGATCGAATCCCTGCTGTTCTCCCTGGCGATCGCGGTCGGCATCACTCCGCAGCTGCTGCCCGCGGTGGTCAGCACCAGCCTGGCCACGGGCACCCGGCAACTGGCCCGGCGCAAGGTCCTGGTGAAGCGCCTGGTCTGCATCGAGGACCTGGGCGACATGGACATCCTGGTCACGGACAAGACCGGGACGCTGACCGAGGGCCGGATCAGCTTCACCGCCGCGCTGCCCGTCGGCGCGGGCATCGAGCCCGCTGAGCTGCTCACGCTCGGACTGCTGGCGACAGAAGCCGAATACTCCGAGGCGAGGCTCTCTACGGTCGGCCTGAACCCGCTGGATGCCGCCCTCTGGGAGTCACCCGCCGCGGCGGCCTTCCGGCCGGAGCGCTACGAACGTCTGGACGTCATAGACTTCGACCACCAGCGCCGCCGGACCAGCGTGCTGGTGCGCGAAGCGAACGGACCGGCCCGCATCATCACCAAAGGCTCGCCGGAAGATGTCCTGGCCCTCTGCGTGGGCACGCCGGCGGACGTGCAGGCGATGCTGGACAAGCAGTTCGACGCCGGATCCCGGGTGGTGGCTGTCGGAACGCGACCCGCGGGCGCCCTGGAGGACCTGACGCCGTCCGACGAAAAGGATCTGGTCCTCGCCGGTTTCCTCATCTTCCTGGACCGGCCAAAAGCCAATGCCCGCGGCTCCCTTGACCAGCTCGAGGCGCTCGGCATTGCGGTCAAGATCGCCACCGGCGACAACGCCAGGGTCGCCGAAAAGGTTTGTGACGAACTCGGCGTGCTCTCCGGCGGGACGCTCAGCGGCGCCGCCGTGGAGGCCATGTCCGATCCGGAGTTGGCCGCCGCCGCACGGGAGGCGAGCATCTTCGCCCGAGTGTCGCCGGAACAGAAGGCGCGGATCATCCGGCTGCTGCGGCTAAGTGGCGGCGCCGTCGGGTTCATGGGCGACGGCGTCAACGACGCCCTTGCACTGCATGCCGCGGACATCGGCATTTCGGTCGACAGCGCCACCGACGTCGCCAAGGACGCCGCCGACGTCGTGCTGCTCGACAAGGACCTGGGGGTGCTGGCCGAGGGTGTCATGGAAGGCCGGCGGATCTTCGCCAACACCATCAAGTACGTTCTCATGGGCACGTCCAGTAACTTCGGCAACATGTTCAGCGCGGCCACAGCCTCCGTGGTGTTGAGTTTCCTGCCCATGCTGCCGGGGCAGATCCTGCTTAACAACCTGCTCTACGATGCCGGCCAGCTGGCCATTCCGGGCGACCGGGTGGACAAGGAACAGCTGGTGGCCCCATCGCACTGGGACATCGGCTTCATCAGGCGTTTCATGTTCCTGTTTGGTCCCATCAGTTCCATCTTCGACTTCGCGACCTTCGCCCTCATGCTGTTCGTCTTCGACGCGGTTCCGGGCGAATTTCGGGCCGGCTGGTTCATCGAGTCCATCGTGACGCAGACGCTGATCATTTTCGTCATCCGGACCCGGCGCGTGCCCTTCTTCCGGAGCAGGCCGTCGCTGGGCCTGGTCGGTGCCTCCCTGGGCGTGGTGGCCCTCGGGGTGTACCTGCCGTTCTCGCCCCTGGCCAGCGTGCTGGGCTTCGATCCGCTGCCTGTGCCGTTCTTCCTCGCCTTGCTCGGGATGGCAGTGGTGTACCTGGTGCTGGTGGAAATGGCGAAAGTCTGGTTCTACTCCCGGGCCGCCCAGCAGCCTGTGACACGCGGACCGGCGGTGCTCCGGCACCGCGGCCAGACCCACCGCATTGCCCGCCGGGCCGCCCGCTTCAGCATCCCGGAGGCCAGGCCGCTGCTCGTCCACCGGGGCCCGGGCTGGCGCCGGCGACGCAAACTCGGGCATAAAGGCCCTCACAGGGTTTCGGGCGCGGGCGGATAGTTGGAGGCAGCGGCCACCTGGTCCTGTTCGGGTTAGGGGAACCCGCAGGAGCGCACCAGTTCAGCAGCACACGACTGATGGCCGATGGCCCACGCTTCGACTTGAAAGCCATAGCCCATGAGCATCTTTGAAGACAGGGTCGACGCCGGCAGGCAGCTCGGCAGGCGTCTGGCGGAATTGCGTGGCCAGGACATCGTGGTCCTGGGCCTGCCGCGCGGCGGCGTGCCCGTGGCCTTCGAAGTCGCCGCCGCCCTGGATGCTCCCCTGGATGTGATTGTGGTGCGGAAACTTGGGCTTCCCTACCAGCCCGAGCTCGCCATGGGGGCAATCGGTGAAGGCGGCGCCAAAGTCCTCGACGAGGAGGTCCTGGCTCATGCGCGGGTCAGCGGTGCGGAACTCCAGTCTGTTGAAGAACGCGAACGCGCCGTGCTGGAAAACCGGGTGGTCCTGTTCCGGAAGGGCCGGACCCGGCACGATCTGACCGGACGTATCGCGGTGATCGTCGACGACGGGATCGCCACCGGCTCCACCGCCCGCGCGGCCTGCCGGGTCGCCCGCAAACAGGGTGCGGCCCGCGTGATCCTGGCCGTTCCGGTTGCCCCCGCCGAGACCCTCGCCGACCTGACGGAACCGGACGAAGTGGTCTGCCTCGCGACGCCGCGCCAGTTCACCGCCGTCGGATACCACTACCGGGACTTCTCGCCGACTGACGACGACGAGGTGCTGCGCCTGCTCGATCTTGCGGCCAAACGCGTCGAGGCCGCACCGCCGCCCTTCTGGACCTCGACGGCGACCCGCGCCGACACTGCCGCCGACGTCGACGAGGAAGTGGAGATCCCGTCCCGCGGGGTGCGGCTCCAGGCCCAGCTGCACCTTCCGGTGCCGGCCAGCGCCGTGGTGCTGTTCGCCCATGGCAGCGGCAGCGGCCGCCACAGCCCCCGGAACCGGTACGTGGCCGGTGTCCTGCAGCAGGCCGGTCTCGGCACGCTGTTGCTGGACCTGCTGACGCCGGCGGAGGAGCGCCACCGCGCAAACGTCTTTGACATCGAACTCCTGGCCCGCAGGCTGTCCTCGGCCACGGACTGGCTTTCCACCCGGGCGGACACGGCCTCCTGCGCTCTGGGGTACTTCGGTGCGAGCACGGGAGCCGGGGCTGCACTGTGGGCGGCGTCGGAGCCGTCGGCGCGGATCGCGGCCGTCGTGTCCCGCGGTGGCCGCCCCGACCTCGCCGGCCCGCGGCTGTCCGCCGTCAAAGCGCCCACGCTGCTGATTGTGGGGAGCCTGGACCACGAGGTCCTGGAGCTGAACCGCCGGGCGAAGGCGATGATGCGCAGTCCCAGCCAGCTCGCCGTCGTGCAGGGGGCAACGCACTTGTTTGAAGAGCCGGGCACGCTCGCGGCGGCGGCCATCCTGGCGCGGGACTGGTTTATCGACTACCTGCTGTCCCCGAACGGTGCCGGCGCGCGGGCCGCGGGCGTCTGAGGAGACGCGGGCGGCCGAGGGGGCCAGAACCGGGAGGGCCGGGACCACGAATTCCGCGGACCCTAGCTCCGGCGGCCCTCTGCCCTGGACCGGATCCCCAGGAGCATCCGCCGTTCCATCAGGAACTGCACCGGTTCCAGCAGTGCACGCAGGGCCAGACCCTCCGCCAGGGGCGAAAAGTCGTACCGGGTGCGGGAGAGCAGCCTGGTGGCCTGGGGCCCAGCAGCTCGCAACACGAACGTCCAGCCGACGTCCAGCCGGCGGCCGGTGGGACCGACCCCTGCCGGCGACATCCTCCCCGTGCGCAGATCGATGGTTCCGCCCAGCCCCAGCGCCGCCCCGGACTGGATGAGCCGGACCGGAAGGCCGCCGTCGGGGGACAGCGGAACGACGTCGCCAACTTTCAGGCGCTGCAGCTCCGGGAGGATCCGGTCCGCACTCCGGATGCCCAGACCCGCGCCGCGTTCGAGCCAGTCGTAGGAATAGAAGCCGCCCCGCCCGGCGCCCATCTGGACAAGCCACGGCCAGACCTCTGCCACCGGGGCCGCAATAGTGATCGCGCGGGTGCTCTGCATGCGCGGGGCGGGCACGATCTCGTCCCCGGCGAGCGGGCCGGCGGCCTCCTGGGTGGTGGCCCCCCAGCGCAGGAGCCGCGGCCGGACAGCCAGGACGTAGGCTGCGCCCGCCGATGCCGCGGCCAACGCCGCGAGCGGTCCGCGCAACCGGCCGGGGACGTGCTGACCGCTCACGCGAGGGACCTCATGCGCTGGTCCGGCCCCTGGGGTCATCCGATTCCGGCCCGACCACCACCACCGGACAGTGGGAGTGGGCCGCGACGGCCGCGCTCACCGAGCCCATGACCTGATGGAGGAAGCCGCCCTTGCCGCGCCGGCCCACCACGAGCATTTCGGCGTGCTGGCTTTCCTCGACGAGGACCTTGGCGGGCGCCCCGAACTTGACCGAGCGGTTAAGTCCTTCCGGACGCGATTCGCCGAAGGCCCGCTCCAGTGCCTGGTCCACGAGGCGTTCGGCGGTCTCCTCCAGCTCATCAAGGGTGGGCGTTCTGTCCTCGGGCAGGTGGGAGGCCAGGAAGAAATCGGAAGTTCCCAGGCAGGTGATGACTTCCAACGGGATGTTCAGAGCGGTGGACATACGCCCGGCGAGGCGGAGCGCCGTCGTCGAAAACTCGGAACCGTCCACACCCACGACAATGCGCTGATCACCGTTCATGTTCCCCAGCCTTGCCCCTGCCCCCGGGACTGCCTAGGGCCGAAAGTCACGCGGGGCTGGGCACCACGGCCACCTCCGCTTAGGGTGGAACGGTGACCGCCGGCACCGGAGCAGGTGCCGGCCCCCGGCCTGACCATGACGGTCAGCCGAGCCTGCCACCCGAGGAGTTCCTGATGAGAGTTGCTGTTACCGGAGGAAGCGGAAAGCTGGGCCGAAACGTCGTGCGGCGGCTCAGCGATGACGGGCATGAGGTGACCAACCTGGACCGCACCGGCGTGCGCGGCCCGGGGTTCACGGAGGTGGACCTGCGCAAATACGGCCAGGTGGTGGATGTGTTCCTCGGTCTGGAGGACCGCCATGCCGGTTTTGACGCTGTGGTGCACCTGGCCGCGATTCCTGCACCCGGCCTGGCCCCTGATGCCGCCACCTTCGAGAACAACATGCAGTCCACCTACAACGTGTTCCAGGCTGCCCGCCGGGCCGGGATCAAGAAAATCGTCTACGCGTCCAGTGAGACAGTGCTGGGGCTGCCTTTCGACGTCGACCCTCCCTACATCCCGGTGGACGAGGACTACCCCGCCCGGCCGGAAAGCACGTACTCACTGGTCAAACACCTCGAGGAGCAGATGGCCATCCAGCTGACCCGCTGGGACCCGGACCTGAGCATCACCGGCCTGCGGTTCTCCAATGTGATGGACCCGGAGGACTATGAGGAATTCCCCTCCTTCGACCACGACGCGCGGGCGCGCAAATGGAATCTCTGGGGCTACATTGACGGACGGGACGGCGCCCAGGCCGTGGCCCGCGCCCTGGAGCGCGGCAAGCCCGGGTTCGAGGCGTTCATCATCGCCAACGAGGACACCGTGATGAGCCGCTCCAGCGCCAGCCTCGCCGCCGAGGTGTTCCCGAACGTCAAAGTGGTCAAGGACCTGGCCGAGCACGAGACCATGCTCTCGATCGACAAGGCCAAGCGGCTGCTGGGCTACGCGCCGGAGCACACCTGGCGGAACTACCACCCGCTGCGCACCACCCCCACTGAAGACTGACCCCAACTTGAGGAGCTCCATGCAATACCGCACCCTGGGCAACAGCGGCGCCGTCGTCTCCAACTATGCGCTGGGCACCATGACTTTTGGCGCCGAGGCCACCGAGGAGCAATCCCGCGCGATCCTGGATGACTACTTCGCGGCGGGCGGCAACTTCATCGACACCGCCGATGTCTACAGCTCGGGGGTGTCGGAGGAAATCATCGGCCGGTGGCTGGCGGACCGGGCCGAGGTCCGGGACCGGGCGGTGGTGGCCACGAAGGGCCGCTTCCCGATGGGCCAGGCCCCCAACGACGTCGGAACCTCCCGCCGGCACCTGGTCCGGGCACTCGATGACTCGCTGCGCCGGCTCGGCGTAGAACAGATCGATCTCTACCAGCTGCACGCCTGGGATCCGGTCACGCCCCTCGAGGAGACTCTCCGGTTCCTGCACGACGCCGTCACCAGCGGCAAGATCGCCTACTACGGCTTCTCCAACTTCCTGGGCTGGCAGTTGACCAAGGCGGTCCATGTGGCCAAGGCCAACGGCTGGAGTGCCCCGGTGACGCTGCAGCCGCAATACAGCCTGCTGGTCCGTGAGATCGAGTCGGAAATTGTGCCGGCCGCACTCGACGCCGGGATCGGGCTGCTGCCCTGGTCGCCGCTCGGCGGCGGGTGGCTGTCCGGCAAGTACAAGCGCGACCAGCCGCCGGCCGGGGCCACCCGTCTGGGCGAAAACCCGAAGCGTGGGATGGAGGCCTGGGAGGCCCGCAACGCCGATCCGCGCACCTGGGACGTGATTGCCGAGGTGGAACAGAGCGCCGGGCGCCACGGCGTGAGCCCCTCCCAGGTGGCACTGGCCTGGCTGGCGGACCGGCCCGCGGTGACCTCGGTGATCCTGGGCGCCCGCACCACCGCGCAGCTGGCGGACAATCTCGCGGCCGCGGATCTGCGGCTCACGGCGGGGGAGACGGAGCGGCTGACCGAGGCCAGCCGGCCGCGCGTCGGCGTCTACCCGTACGGGCCGATGGCCCAGGAACAGCGCAGCCGGAAGCTCGAGGGCGGCCGCTAGGTTCCCGGGCCGCGCTTTCGGCTGGGGGCTGCGCTTTCGGACCTGCGCTACGCGGATCCCCGCCGCGCCGGTCCGAAACCGCAGCGCAGGCCAGAAACCGCAGCAAAAAGGTCCCGGGCGGCGAGTCGATGCTCTGCCGCCCGGGACCTGGCTCTTTTGAGTCCCGCTTTCAGCGTCCGGTTTGCTGGTTGCTTAGTGAACCTGTTCCCGGGTCATGCCGAAGGGGACCTGGTCGGAGAGGGCCGCGGTGTAGTGGCCCGGCTTGTGCCGCGTGAGCAAAATGCCGTGCGTCCCGGTTGTCATGGCGAGCTGCTGCAGCCCGCGGACGGCGTCGTTGAGTCGGTCGTCCAGCACGCGCCGGTTGTCGACCTGGATCTCAATGGACTCGGTAATGGTGGTCATCGCTCTGTCTTTCTTGGAGTACTTCTAGTCGGCCCCAATGGATTCAGGAACACTAACGTCATATTTATTGGCCCGTCAAATCACCACGCCGCGTCTGCGCGTGGCCCGTGCGGACGCCAAATGCCCGCACGTTGCGGCCCGGGCGGCTGACCTGCAGATCCACCCAGGCCCGGGTGGTCCCAGTGAGTCTGATCACCCGGCATCACTGCGGGCAGGCCGAGAGGTGCTCGTGGACGCAAACTATGCCGCCGTCGGAGGTGCGGGAGAAGATGATGGTCTCCCGTTCATCGCTCGTGTCGCGGGCACCGTCCCCGTCAACCTGGACCGTCGTGGCCACGCGGTGTGAAAACACTGCGGTAGCCCCGAGGAGCTGGATATCCTGCTCGCTGCTCCGGCAGTCGAGCACACGCCAACCACCGGCGAGCCAGCTGTCCCAAAGGGTGCGGTAGGCGGAGCGGGACCCAAGGCGCTGGGCTTCCGGATGGAAGATGAAGGTCGCCTCCGGGCTGAAGGCCGCAAAGTAGGCCTCGGTGTCCGTGGCGGCGAAGGCGGCGACCAGGCGGTCGGCTGCCTCCTGGACCTCTTCGCGGCTGAGGGCGCGGGGCGCAGCCGGCTGCAGCGCCGCAGCCGGCAGCGGCCGGGCCACGGCCCGGATCGGGGCGCCGTCGGCCCCGGGGATATTAAGGGGAAACAGGAAGAGCTCGACGTCGGATCCTGCGTCTGTGGCCCGCTGGACCCGCTCCAGCCCGGTGAGGTTTTCCACGATGATGCAGCCGTTTCCGGCCAGGATGGCGTGGGCGGGAAAGCCGCCGCCGGCCGGGTCGCCGTGCTGGTTGCCGTTCGGGGCGCCGGGGGAGCTGGGATCCACGCTGAGGGCATCCAGGCCTACGGCGCGGTAGCCGCGGTCCACGATCAGTTGCGCCGCCGCAGCCTCCAGCCATGGGTGCTTGAGGTACTCCTCCGTTCCCCACACCGCAGCGCAGCCGGTATGCAGCAGGAGAATCTTCTCTGGACTGCCCGGAATTCCAGGCTCCCCAGGATTCCCGGCGGAGCCAGCCGGGGCGATCCCCGCCAAGTGCGCGGCGGTGATGGCGCCACCGCGGGCCACTCCCCGGACATCCACGATTTCGGCGACGCCGCCGAAAAGGGACAGCGGCAATTCGTCCAAAGCGGCCCAGCCGTCGCCCACATGCAAGGGTGCGTCGGCGTGGGTCCCCGAATGGGAGCCGAGTCCGAGCGCGAGCACGTTGGCGCCGTCGGCCTCCACGGTCAGTGCCGATGCGATCCGGACCTCCGGGTCGCCGGGATAGACAGGCATTCCGGTGCGCAGCGGGACGCTGAGATCGAACCACGTCACCGCTGGCCCACCAGTTCCGTGTCGAGGTCGCCGTGCAAGCCCGGCGCGGCTTCCTCCGGCGTTCCGGCAGCGACGGTGTTTCCCTCCGCATCGATGACCGGAGGCACCGGGGTGTCCTTCGAGGGGATCCAGCGCGGCCCGGCGGCCGGGAACACTCCGCGCGGCTCCGGGAAGATCCACAGCAGCCCGAGGTAGAGGACGGCTGCAAGTGCCAGCGATGCCGGCAGGCTGATGTCCACGCCGCCGGCCAGGTTGCCCAGGGGCCCCTGGAACTGGCCGGGCATGTTCACCATGCTCAGCCCGGCGGCGGCGCTGACCAGCCAGGCAGTCATACCGCGCAGGTTCCAGCCGTGGTTGAACCAGTACCGTCCGCCGGTCTGGCGGCGGTTGAACACCTGGAGGGCATCGGCGTCGTACCAGCCGCGGCGGGTGATGAAACCGATGATCATCACCACCATCCACGGCGCGGTGCAGGTCACGATCAGGGTGGCGAACGTGGAAATGCTCTGGACGAGGTTGAAAGCGAAGCGGCCGGCGAAGATGAAGGCGATCGCCAGGACCCCGATAAACAGGGTGGCCTGGACCCGGTTGAACCTCGGGAAGACACTGCTGAAGTCAAGACCGGTCCCGTACAGCGAGGACGCCCCGGTGGACATGCCGCCGATCAGGGCGATGGCGCAGAGCGGGATGAAGTACCAGGCGGGGGAGACCGCCAGCAGGCCGCCGACGTAGTTCGGCGCCGCCGGGTCCATGAATTCCGGCGCCTTGGTGGCGATGATGGACGCCGTGGCCAGGCCAAAGACGAACGGAATAAGGGTGGCCAGCTGGGCCAGCAGCGCCGCGCCCATGACTTTGCGCTTCGGCGTGGCGGTGGGGATATAGCGCGCCCAGTCGCCCAGGAACGCGCCGAAGGAGATGGGGTTCGACATGACGATCAGGGCCGCGCCGATGAACGCCGGGATGAACCCTGCGACGCCGACGCCGTCGAATCCGGTTCCGAAGGCACCCTCGAAGTTCAGGTTGAGGTCGCCCGCGAAGGCGATGAAGCCGACAACGAACAGCAGGGTGGCCGCGGTGACGGCAATCTTGTTCACGAGCAGCATGAACTTGAACCCGTAGACGCAGACCACCAGAACGAGCCCGCCGAAGAGGCCGTAGGCGACGGCGAACGAGCCCATGTCCTGCGGCAGGCCAACCAGCCGGTTCAGCCCGCCGACCAGGGCATCGCCGGAGCTCCAGACCGAGATGGAGAAAAATGCCAGCGCGGTCAGCAGTGACAGGAATGATCCGACCACCCGGCCGTGCACGCCCAGGTGGGCAGAGGAGGACACCGCGTTGTTGGTTCCGTTCGTGGGGCCGAAGACGGCCATGGGCGCCAGCAGGAGGGCGCCGACAACCAGGCCCGTCACCGTCGCGGCGAGCCCCTGCCAAAATGACAGGCCGAACAGGATCGGAAATGCGCCCAGGAAGGCGGTGGCAAAGGTGTTGGCTCCGCCGAACGAAACCCTGAACAAGTCAAAGGCGCTGGCATTGCGGTCCTTTTCGGGGATCCGCTCAATGCCATAGGTCTCCACGTCGGTGACCTTGCCGCGGTTCCGCCCTGCGCGGGCGCCGGCAGGCTGTTCCTCGACCATGTTGTTCTCCATCCAGCTCATCATTGATTCCTAAGAGTTGCTTTATAAGCATCACAAGTTGTGTTGGAGGCTACACTGTGAAGCGGCTCACAGCAAGGCGCTGCCCTGTCCGGCCGGCGGGTTACGCAGCCGGCCGCCGGCCCGGTGCCCTCCCGCGGGAGGTCCGGGCGCCCCGGTGCCTGCCGCCGGGTAAATAACAGGGATAATCTTCAACGGGGACCATCCACTACACGGCGCAAAGGCGGCACAGCGACATGGCACAGGCTCAGGCAGGCAAACCCCAGGGACGGTGGCGGACCTTCCACGAAAAGTTCGTCGTGGAGGAGCGCTTCATGAGCGTGACGGCGCGCCGGAATCTCTACCGGACCGCCGTCGTCCTGATGATCGCGGGTGCCGTGCTGTTCGCGGTAATCCTCACAGGAGTCCTGCAGCACGGCGGCATCTCGGCGGCGGATGAGCCCGTGCGGACCTGGCTCCTGACCCTGCGCGCGGAGCCCACCACCATCATCATGATCATCCTTGCGATCGTCTTCGGCCCCATCGGCCTGCCAATCATCGTCCTGATCGTGACGGTGGCCTGGGGCCTGCTTGCCAAGCATGCCTGGCGGCCGATGCTCCTGGCCGGCGCCATGCTGACCGGCGTCATTCTGGCGCAGGTCATCGGCCACATCGTCGAACGCCACCGGCCCCCGATCGACCTCATGCTCTTCGGCGCCGACACCACGTTCTCGTTTCCCTCCGGCCACGTCCTCGGCGCGTGCGACTTCCTGCTGGTCACCACGTACCTGGTCTTTTCGCGCCGGAAGAACCCCATGTCCGCTGTCATCGCCTTCATTGTGGCGGGGATCGGTATCTTCTTCGCCGCCGTCAGCCGCCTCTACCTCGGCTACCACTGGATGACCGATGCCCTGGGCGCCTTCTCGATCTCGCTCGTGATCCTGGGCGGCGTCATTGCGCTGGACACCTGGCGGACGGCGCGGATTCCGGGCGAACAGGTCACCGGGACGCTGTCCACCGCCGACACCAGCCAGGACTAAGCACCGTCAGCGGCTGCGGGCCCGCTTGAGTTCGGCCCGCAGCCGGGCGTTGGCTGCCTCGAGTTCCATCACCTTGGCCACGCCGGCCAGGTTAAGCCCCTCGGCCAGGAGCTGGCCGATCCGCCGCAGCACCACAAGGTCTGCGTCGCTGTATTGCCGGGTGCCACCCGCAGTACGGCCCGGCGCCAGGAGCCCCCGGCGCTCGTAAAGCCGGATATTCTGCTGCCCCGTGCCCACCAGCTGCGCTACCACCGAGATGGCGTACAGGCCTGAAGCCGTGCCTCGCTCCGCCATGGTCTTCCTCCCGTTCCGGCAATTCCCTTGCATCAGTGTTTCACCGGTGCTATAAAAAATCTATACCCACTACCACAGAAAAACTGTGGCGGGTTATGGAAGGAATGCAGATCAACTCTCGCTGAAGGAGTGGGAAATGATGTTGATTCGGACGGACCCGTTCCGTGACTTCGACCGGCTCGCACAGCAGGTGTTCGGGACGGTGGCACGCCCAGCGCCCATGCCCATGGACGCGTGGGAGGAAGACGGCGTATTCGTCGTCGCGTTCGATCTCCCGGGGGTCAATGTCGACTCGATCGGCCTCGACATTGAGCGCAATGTCCTGACGGTCCGGGCGGAACGGCGGGATCCCGTGCGGCCCGACGTGGAACTGACGGTCTCGGAGCGCCCCCGTGGAGTGTTCAGCCGCCAGCTGATCCTGGGCGACACCCTGGACACGGAGAACGTCAAGGCGAACTACGCCGACGGCGTCCTGACGCTCCGCATCCCGGTGGCGGAGGCGGCCAAGCCGCGGAAGATTGAAGTCACCCGTTCGCAGGACAAGATGCAGGAGATCGGGAAGTAGTCCCGGGGCCGGTGCGGCGCCAGAAGCGTTGCTCCGGCTCCGGCTCCGGCTGCATGCAAACGGAGGCCGATCATGTCCGGCAGGAACCCTGACCCCCGAGGCTACTATGCGCTATTGCACGTCTCGCCGCAGGCGGGCCGGCAGGAGATTGGCCGCGCGTTCCGGGCGCTGATGCGCCGGCATCATCCCGACGTCGGTCAGTCAGACCTCGACCCTGCCGATGTCGGCGCCATTCTGCACGCTTTCGCCGTGCTGCGGGACGCCAGGAGCCGGGCGGAGTACGACGCCGGCGGCTGGCGTCCCGCCGTCGGGGACGACACCTTCCATTATCGGAACGACCACGACGGCCAAGGCAGCCGCGACATCCCGGTGCGCATCATCCGGCGTCGGGAATCCCTTGTGCGCGTGCTCCCCGTCCGCTGGGAACCCGGGCCGTGACGGGGAAGCACCCCTTGCCCGGCCGCTGGGCCGGAAACGAGCACACCCAGCAGTTCCAGCCAGCAGTTACATCCACTGAGGAGGAGTCCAGCCATGAGCGCATGGCGCCGTTACGATTCGCACCTTATGCCGGTGTTCCACGAGCGCTTCGAAGCGCGCTGGGGCGAGGGAACAGCGCCGTTCCTGGACCCGGAGGCGCATGAGGCCCCGTTGCCCCGTGCGCAATGGATCAACATCGACACGGGTGCGGCGCTGGCGGTGGTCCCGGTCTGGACAGATGAAGACAGCCAGCACCGATCCTTCGGCGTGTTCTACCTGCCGCCCGCGGGTGATATCTGGGTGCTGAGGCCCGGCTTCACGGAGTATCTGGAACCCTCGGTGGATGAGGCTGGGCAGCTCCTGACGCTGCGGAACGATGCCTTCCGCAAGGCCGTGGAGCACGCCAAGGTCTTCCTGTTCGGGCCGGAGACCTCGGTGTTCTGAACGGCAGGGACCCGTTGATGCCGGCGATTAGTTGCTGGCGGCGGCATAGGCGTTCAGGCTCAGCGAGAACACGACCCAGGACAGGTACGGCAGCATGAGCAGGCCCGCCGCCCGGCTGATCAGGCCGAACCGGACCACCGTGACGGCGGCGGCCACCGCATGGACGGCGATGAGCACCAGGGCCAGCCAGAGGGCGGCCGCGCCGGCCATGGGGTACATGCCGAAGAACAGGGGCGCCCAGGCGAGGTTGACGAGCAGCAGGACGGCGTAGACGGTCATGGCCCCCCGGCCGCGCCCGGAGCGAAGTCCTGTTCCCCGGCGCCAGACCAGCCACGCCGCCACTGCCATGGTTGTGTAGAGCACCGTCCAGACCGCTCCGAAGGCCCAGCCCGGCGGAGTCCACGGAGCCTTCTCAGCCGCCGCGTACCAGCCGCCGGCGTTGCCGATAATGACCAGCGACGCCACGAAGGACACCCCATGGGAGACCGCCAGGAAGCAAAGGAGGGCTGCCGCCTGCCGGCCGGGGCCGGGCGGCGCCGACGGCGGCCGGCGGTTGACGCCTTGTTCAATTTGCACATGCACCGATCAACAGTGGCCGTTGGCACCGTGTCCGTCAAACGGCGAGGTTCGTGGCGCTCACTCCCGGGGGAGCCTAAGATCAGTCAACCAACCACCGAAACTACATAGAGGTCCCCGTCGATGAACGCTTCCGCCAAGGATCTGGCTTCCCTTCTTCCGCCCGGCTTCACCCTGGGGGTGGCGACCTCCGCCTTCCAGATCGAGGGTGCACTCGATGAAGACGGCCGCGGCCCTTCCGGATGGGATGTCTTCGCCGCGAAGCCGGGTTCGATCGTGGAGGACCAGAGCCCGGCCGTTTCCTGCGACCACTACCACCGGATGCCCGAGGACGTGGCTCTGATGAAGGAGCTGGGGATTGACTCGTACCGGTTTTCGCTGTCCTGGTCCAGGATCCAGCCTGGCGGGAGCGGACCCGCGAACCCTGCCGGGCTGGACTTCTACGACCGGCTGATCGACCTGTTGCTCGCCAACGGCATATCCCCCATGGCGACGCTCTACCACTGGGACACCCCGTTGCCCCTGGATGAGGCCGGCGGCTGGATGAACCGGGACACGGCCTACCGGCTGGGGGACTTCGCCGACATCGCCGCGGCTGCCTTCGGGGACCGCGTGAGGCGCTGGGTGACTGTCAACGAGCCCGCCACAGTCACCACCAACGGCTATGCCCTGGGCATGCACGCGCCCGGCGAGGCCCTCATGCTCAAGGCCCTCCCCAGCGTGCACCACCAACTGCTGGGCCACGGCCTGGCGCTCCAGGCGCTGCGTGGCGCCAAGGTACCGGGCGACATCGGCATCACCAACGTTTACTCACCGATGGTCCCGGCCACCGCGAACCCGCTGGACAAGGTCAGTGCCGGACTCATGGATGTGGCGCAAAACCGGCTCTACGCCGATCCGGTGCTGCTCGGTAAATACCCGGATGTCATCCGGGCCGCCACCTTCTTTTCCTCGTCCTTCAGCCCGTCCAGCGAAGACATGGAGCTGATTTCCCAGCCCCTGGATTTCTATGGCCTGAACTATTACATGCCCACCCTTGTCGGGGCGGGTCCGGGTGAGGGGGCCGTGCCGCCCGGCATGGCCGAGGCCATGGGGGACGACCTCAGCGGGACACCCGGTGCGCCCTTCCACATCGCGCCGTTCCCGGACACCGAGACCACGGCTTACGGCTGGCCGGTCAAGCCCGAATACATGTCCGTCGCCCTGGCCGAGATGGCCGACCGCTACCCGGATCTGCCCCCGGTCTTCATTACCGAAGGCGGCGCCAGTTTCGAGGACGTCGTGGTCCAGCCTGTCGGGGCAGACCGCCGGATAATCCCGGACGAACGGCGCCTGCGTTACCTCGCAGACCACATCGGCACGGCCCTGGAAGCGACGCGTCCCGGCGGCGCCGCCGAGGCCATCGACCTTCGGGGCTACTATGTCTGGTCCTTCATGGACAACTTCGAGTGGTCCGCCGGCTACAAACAGCCGTTTGGTCTGGTGCACGTCGATTTCGATACCCAGGTCCGCACGCCGAAGGCCTCCTACTACTGGCTCCAGGAGGTCATTGCGGCCCGAAGCGCGGCGTCCGCCGGAGAGCCCGGCAGTGCCGCGCAGCCCGGCGGCGCCGAAACCGCCGACGTCGGAGAGCCGCACCCGGCGGGCTGACGCCCCTAAGGCCGGGTCAACCTAGAGCAGATCCAGGTCCTGCAGGCCCTTGGCGAGCCCGGCGCCGTCGGGCGAATAGAACCACGGAACCGAGGACTGCGAGTGGTCTCCGGTGTCGGAGTGGCCGCCGGCGAAGACGGCCTCGCTGGCCGAGAGCTGCCGGATGCCGATCGCGGCCACCTGGTCCGGATGCTTCTGCGCGAAGCCGGAGTAAATCTCTTCATCGTGCTGGCCGTTGTCGCCGAACAGCAGCCAGCGCATGTTCGGGAACTCCTGGGCCAGCAGCTCAAGGTTCCGCCGCTTGTGTTCCTGGCCGCTGCGGAACCAGCGGTCGTGCGTCAGTCCCCAGTCCGTGAGCAGCAGCGCGCCCGAGGGATACAGGTTCCGGGCGATGAAACGGGCCAGGGTGGGAGCTGCGTTCCACGGCCCGGTGGACAGGTAGATCACCGGCGCCTCGGGGTGCTCCACCTTGAGCCGATCCAGCAGGACGGCCATGCCGGGTGTCGCCATCCGGGCCCGTTCGTTCAGGACGAAGGTGTTCCACAGCGCCAGGAAGGGCCGGGGGAGGGCAGTGACCATGATGGTGTCGTCAATGTCCGAGACGATGCCCAGCCTGGTGTCCGGAGCGATCACGAAAATCCTGGCCTCGACCGGTTCCGTTCCCTCGGCGCGCAGCACGGCCGTATGCCAGCCCGGGGTCAACGCCACGTGAACCAGGGTGTCCACCAGGCCGCCGCGGTCCGCATGCACGCGGGTGGTGACGCCGCCGATCTGAATCTCCACCTCGGTGAACTGGACCGGGACGCTCGTGAACGCCCGCCAGCCGCGGAAGTTCTGGTTGCCGTTCAAGGCCAGCCGCTCCGCCTTGCTGCCGGGCACCGGGCGGCTGGTGAGGACCACGCGGCCCAGTACCCTGACCCACTCGGTCGAGCCGTAGCCCTGATAGGCGACTGTCTGCGGGCTGAACTTCCAGCGCCGGGCCGTCTTGAGCCGGACCCCGTTGACGGTGTCCGACACCCAGTGGGCGAGCCGGAAGGCCCTGTTGCCGGACACGGGCAGCTGCTGCGCTGGTTGCGAGGCCAATTCCATGCCTCCACTCTCCCACAGTGCCGGGCTCCGGCCGTGCCGGCGGGGTCCCCGG
>JADMIO010991057.1_pt1 | contig 18177 bp, 16 predicted proteins | sample 8958161 | NCBI WGS metagenome assembly JADMIO01 (sample SAMN16585339, study PRJNA669376) | soil metagenome | isolation source: Crop rotation soil | place: USA: Cullars Rotation, Alabama | collected 2011 | reverse complement strand
CGCGACAACTTGTCCACGTGGAATTCTAAGCTTAGGATCCCAATGTGCTGGAAAGCTGCAGCTCGTCCACGTCGTTCATCGCACGACTCATGAGGTCGCCGGTGCGCTGGTTCTGCAGGTAAGAGAGACTCTGGCTCTGCAGCTTGCGATAGACGTTATTCCGCAGGTTGAGAATGAACTTTTGCGCCACCCGGTTGAGCATCCAGGTGTCGAGCGTGCCGAACAGTTCGCCGAACACGTAGACGGCGAACATCCAGGTGACCGACGAGATCAGAAGCGCGTAGCGGCCGCTGATGTGGTCGTTGAAGCTGAAGAGCTTGTGCAGCGTCGGCGAGCTGGGTTGGTTCAGGACGATGTCGTCGGTGACATATCGCCAGACGAACGCTGGGAACAGCTCGGCCGGAAGCGAGAGCAGCAGGAAGAACACGCCCAGCGCGATTCCCGCGCGGTAGGGCCGAAGCATGCGCAGAAGGCGCATAAAAATGGCCCGCGACGGAGTTGTGGGCGTCTCACCCGTCTCTGACATGCGACGGATTGTATGCCGGTATGGTTCGGTTCATGGTGCACACACGTAGCCGCCTTCAGTGCGGCACGGTTATTGGCCGACAAATAGGATGTGACCGACTCCATCAAGACGAAGTTCGGCTTCGCACTGCTGCTGAGCCTGTTGCTGCTTCTCACCGCGAGCAAGTCGGTGCTTTACGACACGCTCGACCCCGACTGCTTCTGGCACCTGCGCGTGGCCGAGCAGCTTCAGCGTGATGGCATTCATCCGCTCGTCGATGAGCTTTCGTTCAGCAGCATCAAGGATCCGTGGACGCCTTACTCGTGGCTCGCCGAACTGGGGATGAAGGCGATCTGGGACACCGGCGGTTACCGCGCGGCGATCGCGGCGCAGGCGATCACCATCGCGGCGATGTTCTACTTCCTCGCGCTGACCTGCCTGGCGATGACCGACGAGTCGCGGCCGTACATCGGCGTGGGTGTAGCAGTGACGTTCGGAGCATACCTGTCGCTGCCATATCTCAGTTTTCGACCCGTCACGTTTGCGCTGGCGATCATCGCGATCTGCGCATGGCTGCTGACGCGCGACCGGGCGCGCGATGAGAAAACGCAGGAAGTCTGGCTGGTGCCGGCGCTGACGGCGCTATTGATCAATCTGCACCCGTTCGCGCTGTTCGTCCCACTGTGGGTTGCGGCGCTGCTCGTCGGCGCAATGTGGGAAAAGCGCAGCATCTCGCACTGGTGCGAGCGCGGGGAGCACGCGAGGAAGATCAAACGATATTCGATCCTGCTCGGACTGACCGCCGCCGCGTGTCTGGCGACCCCGATGCTCGGCGGGACGATTCGGAGCATCCTGCACTATGGCGGCCGCGACCCGATGGTCGCTGCGGGATTGATCGCGGAGCTTCAGCCGTTCTATCGCGGGCCGCTGTGGTACGTGACGGCGCTCGTGCTGCTGGTCGCGATCGGCGCGATGATGTGGCGACGCAAGGACCTGCGCGTCGCCGAGTGGATCGTGCTCGCGATCGGATTGATCGGTCTGCTGCGGATGGGCCGGCTCACGCCGTTGTTCGTACTGATCGCCGCGCCGATGCTGGCGGCGGCGCTGCCGATGCTCAAGGGCCGGCTGCTCGCCAAACCGCTGGTGTGGTGTGTGATCCTCTGCGCGCTGGGTCTTGGCGCGGTGCGCGTCATCGCGAGCTTTCCCTCACACGAGACGACGCTCGCGCAGTGGCTCAACCGTAATGGCCCGGAAACGCCAGGTTATCCGGTCGATGCAGCCGAATTCGTCGCAACACACGTTCCGGGATCAAGCGGCAAGATCATCAACGATTTCTCGTGGGGCGGATACCTCGCGTGGAAACTTGGTCCGAAGTACCAAGTCTTCATGGATCCGCGAACGCAGCTCTACACGCCTCACTTCTGGGAAAAGACGTGCCTCGGGAGCCTGCGCGACATGCAGCAGTCGCTGGCGGAAGTTCGCGCCGACGCTGCGATCGTGCCGATCACTTCCAAGCGGTTGTCGGATGCCCTGCTCGCCCTGAATTGGCGCGAGATCTATCGCGACGATCGGGCGGCGGTCCTGGTGCCCGCGGATTCACCGGTTGCCGATACGCGCTAATCCTGTCCTGGATGACGCTCATCACGCTCGCGCGTGGTGACGCCCAGCTCCTCTTCGGACGTGTGAGCTTCGTGCTTGTCGCCTACATCGCGGTGACCGGGAAGAGGCTTCAACTTCTCGATGGCAGTCTTCACCGAGTTCAATGTCGCTGAAGCGACACTGCCGGCGGATGCCGTGCGCTTGGTATCACCGCTTCCTGCGAGGTGACTGCGCTCGTGCGATGCGGCGTTGCGACCGTCCAAGGTGCTCTCGTACTTGATGCCGATCGTCTGTTCGGCTTCTCCGAGTAAGAGACGGTTGATCAGCTCGACGCCCTGCATCAACGTGTGGTCGGTGTTGCTGACCTCGTACTTCCACATGCCGAAACGGCCGCGCGAGTACACGCCGTGCTGCTCAAGGTACGGGATCACGGTGCTCAGGATCGCGTCGCGCTCGACGCTCGGCGTTGGATAACTGTAGTCGGCGTGATACACCCAGGTGTCGACAATATCGTCCTTGTCCTTCTCGCTGATCATGCCCGCGTTGATCAGACCCTGGATCGTGTCCTCGACGATGCAGTTACCGTCGACGGGCTTGAACTCGCTGTAGCTGGTCTCGCAAAGCAGCGAGTAGTACCGATCCTTGTCCGGCGTCATGAACGGCGAGTAGTTGCTCAGATAGGTGACGCGATAAAACGGGCAATTGCTCTCGGGGAAGTACATCCAGGACTTCGTGCTCGGGCACGGCTGCTTGATCCCGACGCCCACCATGTAACCGCCGCTGTGACGAAGACCGGCGGCGGCTTTCTTGATCTCGCGCGGCATCTCGCCGTTGATCACGTCGTTGCAGAGCTTGTCCAGCGGCATCGCGCTAAGCAGCACGTCGAACTTCACCACCTCGCCATCGCTGAAGCGCACTTCTTTCTTCGCGATGTTGATGAAGTCGAGCTTCTTGTTGAGCGTGTAATGCCCGGCCAGCGGTTTGCCGAAGCGACGATAAAACTCGCCGGTGCCGCCGTACAGCGGGAACCTGAACTGGTTGTTGGGTCCCCAGCCGAAGTCGTCGGATTGCATGACGACGTTCTTGATCGCGCGGTTGATGTCCACCACCGCCACGCGCTCGCCGATCCACTCCTTGTTCATCATCTTCGGCGGGTGCGCCCAGACTTTGAAGTTGTAGGGCTTCATGAAATGTTTCGCGATGCCGTCGCCGAACACCGCGTCGATGAACTCGCCGAAGTTTTTCGCGCTCTTGTAGTCGCGCTTGGTCTGCGCTTCGATCAACCCGGTCAGGCATTCGTAACAAACTTCCTTTGGCAGATATCGAATGTTGTTTTGGAACGGATAGGGTACCCAGCGGTCGAACATGCGCAGCCAGCACTCGCGGTTGTTGAGCTGGAAGTCGCTGCCCATCAGGTCGTCGAAGCACTTGTCGTAATATTTGTAATGCGAAAACATCACGTGGCCGCCGATGTCCCACGTGAAGCCGGCGCTATCGGTGAAGCTAGATGCAAGGCCTCCGAGGTGATCGGAGCGCTCGTACATGTGGAAATTCTTGTAGCCGAGTTCCTTAAGGCGATACGCGGCGCCCAGCCCGGTCGGGCCGGCGCCGATGATCACGATTTTCTTTTCAGCCTGTTGTCCATTCGACGGTGGAATCATGCCGAGTCTCCAATGCAAATCATGAGCCTTGCGTGTGCTGATACTGATAAGAAAGCTCGGCCTGCGAGAGCGGCTCGATCTTCTTGGAAACGGAGTTGCGTTTTGCTGATGAAATCGCCTGCTTGATTAGTTCCTGCATGTGCGCGACAGTGGATTCCCACGAGCTTTCGCGCGCCTTGGCGAGGCCGCGCTCGATGCGCGAATGGTCGGGATGTCGCAGCCAATTCTCGGCCGCAGCGACAAACTCGCTCGCGTTGTTCGCGATCGTCACGATGTCGCTCCATTGGCGAACGACATCCTTCACCGGCGTCGAAATAATCGGCCGGCCCGTCGCCATGTATTCCAAACCTTTGGTCGGGTTGATGTATTGCGTGCTTGCGTTCATCGCGAATGGCATCATGCAGAAGTCGAAAGCCGCGCAGTAATTGGGAAGCTGCTCGTAATCACGCCCGCCCATCCAGAACAGGTTCGGCGCATGCGGAAGAAGATTCGGATCGACCTTCACGACCGGCCCGACCATCGCGAATGACCAGTTGGTCTTCATCCGCGCCATCTCGCCGATCATCGCGTAGTCGACGCGCTCATCGACCACGCCGAACCAGCCAAGGATCGGCCGCGCCATGAAATCGATGTCGGGCGGCACGATGGTCGTCGGATCACTTGCCTTGTTGAAGTGATCAAACTCGACGCCGCAGCCGAAAATGTGCACGTTGGGGTGAAGCTTCTTGCGCTTCTCGCCCATCTCGTAGCCACCGGTAAAGACGATGTCGGCGTGTTCCATCAGGCGCGCTTCGTTGGCGATCAGTGCCTTGGGGGCGCCGGTGAAGTTCGACAACTCGTCCATGCAGTCGTACACGACGCCGCGGTGCGGGAAGTGGCCCAGCGACCAGGCGCTGTCCATCGGCGAGTAGTACCAGAGCAGCGGGGGATCGAACGCGCCGCCGGTGCCTTCGTTCATTTCCTCGATCGCCACGCGCGTCCAGTTGCGTAGCATCTCCGGCAGGCGCGGGTCGCGGTTCCATTCCGGCGGCAAGTGCGGACACAACACCGAGACGTTGGGCATCACGCGGTGATACTGCACGTCGATCTCGGCGCCGGGCTGCAGATCGAAGAACGGCTCTTCAACAAAGAGAATCGGGTGCTGCTTCGCGAAGCGCGAGAGGAACTGCTGCGGGCGCTGCCAGACGAATCCCCAGCGCAGGTGCGAGAATACGACGATGCCGTAGCGATCGGTCGAGCGCTTCTCACCGAGATCGAGCAGAAGGGAAGAAGCCTCGTCGTTCTTCAATCCCACGGCAGAGCCGTGGGCTTTTACATCTTCATGCGCACGTCGCACGGGTTCGCCACTCAAACCCGCAGGTGTCGCTTCGACAACAACTTTTCCGTCGCCGTTCGTTCCAGGTTCCTGCAGCAGATGATTCTGATCGATCGTGATTATCGGCTGAATCCACTGGCCGATTGGCGGAAGCTGCTCCTCCTCGGCTTCGTTGGACGGAAAGTTGATGCGCTGCAGCGTGCCGACGGATTCTTCACCGCGCTCGACGTACTCGCGGAAGAGTTTGATCAGCGCCGACGGCTGCCGCAGCAGCGTGCCATCTTTCTGTCGTTTCAGGTTGAACAGGCCGACTTCGTGAACTTTTCCGATGCGATGCGTGAGTGCGCCGTCCCAATCGACCTGGTCGAACGCCGGCCACCAGAATAGACCCAGCATCGGCACGCCGTCTTCGCGCAGGCGCTTGATGTGTTCGATGTTGCTCTCGAGCCAGATCTCGCGGTTGATCGGCTTACCCTCGATACTGGTTTCCGTGAGCATCATGGGCACGCCGTAGCGCTGCCAGTATGCGCTGGCGACGCCGTGCAGACCGATCGGGTTTTCCGCGCGGCGTTGTCGCACGCCGACGCTGGTCATCTCCAACTGCCAGTCGCTGTGCGTGTAGTAGTCGAGCCCGAGGACATCTGGGCACTGCGGGTTGGTGCGGAACCACTCGATGTCCAGTTCGCTCATCCCGTAGCTCGTCAGCCACGAGAACAACGGATGATGCTTGTCAACCCGACCCGTCAGCAGATCCATCACCAGGAAGCGGCGAAGGTTGCGACGCCTCACTTCGGACGCCAACTCCTTATTGCGGCTCTTGTACGCCTCGGCTGCGTCGCACAGCACGACGACGGCGTTGCTGTGCGCCTGGCGAATCGCGCGGATGCTGCGATTCACGCCCTGCACGATGCGCGAGAGCACCGGCATGTAACCGCGCCACTTCCGGGCGTGGGGCGGCCAAAAGCCGAAGTCGCCGCTGAACAGCGCGCTGACCAGCGGCTCGTTGAATGGGCACCACATCTGAATTGAATCGCGATAGCGCTCGACAATGGCGTGCGCGAAATGTTCGAGTGCCTCGGGAAACTCCGGATCGCCCACCGCCTGCTTCAGCCACAACGGGGTACCGAAGTGCATCACGTCGAGCATGAGTTTCAGGCCGAGCTTGTTGCACGCTTCGACGCGCTCATCGGAATAGCTCCAATCGAAGTGACCGCGCTCGGCCTCGAGCACGTGCCAAGGGAACGCGTAACGGATCGTGTCGACGCCGAGATCGTTGCGCAGGCGCGCGAGGTCTTCGCGCCAAAAGCGGTTGTGCTGCGTCCAATCGAACTGATCGACGTTCAAGTGCGGGATAAACGAGCACTCGACGCCTGCGCCCCAGACGAACTGCTTGACCGGCAGCGCAGCAGAGACGTCGTGTGAAGTCTGATCCTGCGTTGATGAAGCTGGCGAAACCGGGGGAGTCATACGATGGCCTTGTCCATGCTCGTTGACACAAGCGTCCGTGAAACACGAGTTGTTCAATTTGTCCGAGCGCGTTCTGATCGTGCCCGCCCCGATGGCTGGCGTAACTGCGCGCGCGGCAACTCTCGGAGGCCATGCACGGCGCACCACAGACTTGGTCGCTCTGCGTGCTAACTAACGCGAACAGAACTGCTTAAGCCTGCTGTCGGCATAGCGTGCCCATGCGGGCATCGAAACCGGAGGCTGAGGTGGGTTCTTGGTGGACACCGTGTTAACGACGTCTTCGCCCGGATTCTGCTGGAATGTGACCATCTCGATGACGGCGCATGGGCCCCGCGGAACGCGCCGCCGGGCTTCCCCTTTGGAATTCGAACGATTACCCTTCATGACTCACCGTACCCTACACCTTGCCTGCGATTTCGTCCAATAACTGCAAAGGGCATACCCCTTAGGTGTTGGTGAAATCCCTGAGACCTGTGCAAGTAACGACCGTCGCGAAAAGGGTGCGGGTGAGTACCGCAAAATTAATTCGACTGTCGCTCGGAAGAAAAATCTGCGCGAAGATATCTGCGTCACGCGTGACAACGTGACGAGAAAACGACACTGTGTCCGTCGTCGACGGCAAAGCGGGTGCGGGCAAGTTTCAATTAATACTTGTGTTCGTCGTGTTCTTCGGTTTTTGCCGCAGGAAGCGTGCCCGATTGAACCGACGCGGAATTTTTCGATGATTTTTCTGGCGGGTCCTGCAGTTCTTCGACGAGCGTCGAGGTCGCCTGTACTTCGACGCGGCGGTTGATCGTCTGCTGCGTCGCATCGTACGCGCGCTGCGCGACGGGCTCAAACGTCGAGCAACCCTGCACGCGCAAGATGTCGGGCGAGACGCCTTGCGTGATGAGATAATCGGCGACCTTCTGCGCGCGGCGAAGTGACAGATCCATCCGCTGCTGCGCGGTGGCAGCATCCGGCAGATCGTCGAGCGATGTGTGGCCTTTCACGATGACGATGTTGCGATGGCCGCGGATCTGTGTCGCGATCTGATCGAGCATGCCGATCGTCTGCGGCGTGAGCGTCGAGTCTCCGGTCGAGAATAGAAGCTTGCCGCCGACGGCCGATTCCTTGCTCGGCCGGATGGTCGTGACCTCGGGATCGGTGCCTTCGGCGCCCTTGATTTGGTGCTGAACGATGCCTTTCTCACCCGGCCCGGCGAGGCGTGCTCGCTTGGCGAGGATCACTCGATCAACGGGGTCAGCACTGTTCGGATCCGGCACCCATCCGAATCCGCCACGGATCTCACCCACCGTTTCCAGCCATCGCGTGTCGCTAACCACCTGCGCATCCGACTGCTGCGCCTTCTCGCCCGGTGGTGGCTTGAGCACCCACAGCAGCACGAACAACCCCATCATGCACATGATGAGATCGGCCAGCGTGAAGATCCATTCCGGACACTCTTCACAAAGCTCGTGCGGATCGCATTTGCAGGCTTTGGCCATGACCTATGCGGCTTTGGGTAGGGCGGACTGGGCCTTGTTGCTGAGGAAGCTCATCAACTGCATTTCGACCACGCGCGGGTTGTTGCCGGCCTGGATGCTGAGCACACCCTGCATGATGATTTCTTTGCTGAAGGCTTCTTCTTTCGATCGCAGGCCAAGCTTCTCGGCCATGGGACCGGCGAAGAGATTTTGCAGGAGCGCGCCGTAGAGCGTTCCGGTCAGCGCGCCGGAAAGCGCCTTGCCGATGATGCCGGGATCGCCGTTGAGGTTCATGAACATCGCGACCTGTGCGCAGAGGCACGCGACCAGGCCGCAGCCGGGGCCGAATTTCGCGACGCTGGCCCAGAAGTGCTTCGCGTGTTTGTGACGCTCGAGCATCGCGTCCACTTCGATGCGCAGGATGCGCTCGATGATTTCTGGATCGGTGCCGTCGATCGTGAGCTGTAGGCCGCGGCGCAGGAAGGGGTCGGGTGCCTCGCGCGCGACCGTCTCCAGAGCGAGCACACCATCTCGCCGCGCAGTCTCGGCGTATTGCACCATGTCTTTGATGATGTGCTCGACGTGCGTTTCCTTCGCAAAGATCAGCTTCTTGGTCGCGCCCAGCGCGCCCATCACCGAGTGAAGCGGCATCGACGCCATTGCCGCGCCCAGCGCGCAGCCGACCACCAGCAGCAACTCGGCGGGGTTGACGTACGAATTCAGGTGGCCGTGCGTGGCATGGAACATCCCGTATATCAGGGCGCCCCACGCGAGCACGTAGCCGATCAGCGTTGCCAGATCCATGCGCGATGCCTCGAACGAGCGGAACGAACGGTACGAGCTTGAGCGCGAGCCGCGCGGCACGGGCGCGGTCCGTCTGCCGTAGTTCAAATCGGCAGAATCGATGTGCTAGGATGAGGATTATTGGAACCAACGCATGATCCTGGCCCTCGTTCGTGACCTGATGTTCGCCTCGAAGATCACCGCAGCCGCGAGTGCGGCAAGCGTGGAATGCCGCATCGTCCGCTATCCGTCCAAACTCGCAGAGACCAGCGGTGACCGCCTTTTCGTCGATCTCAATCAGGATGGCGCCATCGAAGCAGCCGCGGCATGGGGCCTGGCATCGGGAAAGCCAGTCACCGGATTCGTCTCGCACGTCGATACGGCAACCATCGAAAAGGCCAAATCCGCAGGCATCGACGAGGTCCTGACCCGCGGCCAATTCACCCAACTTCTCCCGAATCTCATCGCCCGGTGACCGCTTCAAATACGCCCGCCAAGTCGATATTCTTAAGGCATGACCACCACCATCGAAACGTCGAAGATCAAAGAGCTGCTGGGAAACGACGCCGACGCGCTGTTGAAGTACGAAGCCAAGGGCTTCTCGAAGAGTGCGCTGCACCTGCCAGGGCCCGACTTCGTCGATCGCGTCGTTGCGGGAACCGATCGCTCGCCGAGCGTGCTGCGCAACTTCCAGCTCATGATCAACAGCGGTCGCCTCGCCGGCACCGGTTACGTTTCGATCCTTCCGGTCGATCAGGGCATCGAGCACTCGGCCGGCGCAAGCTTCGCGCCCAATCCGATGTACTTCGACCCCGAGAACATCGTGAAGCTCGCGATCGACGGTGGCTGCAACGCCGTCGCTTCGACGCTTGGCGTGCTGGGCGCGGTGTCGCGCAAGTACGCACACAAGATCCCGTTCCTCGTCAAGCTCAACCACAACGAGTTTCTCCAGTATCCGAACAAGTTTGACCAGATCCTGTTCGGCAACGTGAAGCAGGCCTTCGAGATGGGCGCGGTGGCGGTCGGCGCGACGATCTACTTCGGCTCGCCGGAGAGCACGCGGCAGATCCAGGAGGTCTCCGCGATGTTCAGCGCCGCCCACGAGATGGGCATGGTCACGGTGCTGTGGTGCTATCTCCGCAACAGCGGCTTCAAGACCCCCGACAAGGACTTCCACACCGCCGCCGACCTCACCGGACAGGCCAATCACCTTGGCGTGACGATCGAGGCCGACATCATCAAGCAGAAGCTGCCGACCAACAACGGCGGCTACAACGCGCTGAAGTTCGGCAAGACGCACAAGGACGTCTACGAGAAGCTCACGCCCGCCGATCACCCGATCGAGATGACGCGCTACCAGATCGCCAACTGCTTCAACGGCCGCAGCCCCCTGATCAACAGCGGCGGCGAGTCCAAGGGCGCCAGCGACATGGCCGAGGCCGTCCGCACCGCCGTGATCAACAAGCGCGCCGGCGGCATGGGCCTGATCAGCGGTCGCAAGGCGTTCCAGCGACCGATGAAGGAAGGCATCGCGCTGCTCAACGCGATCCAGGACGTCTACCTCGACGAGAGCATCACGATCGCGTGATCTGCTCCCTCTCCTTGCAGGGAGAGGGGCGGGGTGGAGGGTACGAGCACGCCCATCACGAGCCCAGTACAAGGCGCCGACTATCGCCGCGGCTTCTGTTCCTTCGCGCGCAAACTGATCTTCGCCTCCACGCGTTGGACACCGTCGCCGCCGTGACTCACGTCGCAGATCACGAACCCTTCCGCCTTCGCGCGCGACCGCGCCGCCGCCGGTTTCAATCGATCGTCATCCTCGAACAGGATCTCAGTCGCGATCGCCGCCAGCGATTCGTTCGGCGCCGCAACTTCGACGTGAATGTGCTGCGGCAGATCGCTGCGCGGATACCCCTGCGGCCGAATCGTCGTCAGCTCGAACCAGCCATCATCGTCCGTCTTCACCCAGCCGAACAACCGCGCGTGCTTCGCGTCACCTGCGTTGCCCGAGTAGTGCGGGGCGCGATCCGAATACCAGCCCTTGGCGCTGGTGTGATACAGGTACACCTCGGCGCCACGCAAGCCGACATCGCGCGGATCGACGATGCGGCACCGCACGCGCAACCGATCGCCGGGCTCGTCCTTCGTCACGATCGTGATCTTCCCGACCGGCGCATTGGCTCGGATCAACTCGCGAAATCGCGTCCACTCGTGGGCCGCCATGAACTTCGGATCGGTCAGAACACCAGTGACGTCCGTCTTGCCGTTGCGTAACGCGTCTGCGGCTTCGGCGATGAGTGCGGCGATCTGGGGCGTTTACTCGCCAGGCTGATCGGTGAAGCGGGGCTCGGCGTCATGGCTTGGTCGAGTCTGCTGACCGAACGCCAGCCGGGCACCGGACGCGGCGATCAATCCCAGCACAACTCGACGAGAGATAGAGTCGTTGTTGTTCCCCATACTTCCCCCAATGCGCGAGATGCGCGAAAGTCACGTGTCCGTCGGGTATCTCTCGATCGCCGCGATGTACGCGTGCACGGTCGCCTCGAGGCCGCGCTCCAGCGCATCGGCGATGAGCGCGTGGCCGATCGAGACTTCCTGAATCTGCGGGCAGTGCTCGATCAGCATGGGCAGATTGTCGAGATTCAGATCGTGACCCGCGTTCACGCCCAGCCCGACCTTCGCGGCCGCCCGGGCGGCGATCGCGTAATCCGTCACCACGCGCCGAACATCGCCGTCGCCTTTAGCGAACGCTTCCGCATACGGCGCCGTATAGAGCTCAACCCGATCCGCGCCGATCGACTTGGCCAACTCCATCGCCGCAGGATCCGGGTCCATGAACAGGCTCACGCGGCGCACGCCCGAATCATGCAGCTCTTCGATGATCGGCCGAAGCCGCGCGCCGTCGCGCGCGAGGTTCCAGCCGTGATCGCTCGTCGCGGCGCTGGTCTCATCCGGCACCAACGTGCACTGCGTGGGCTTGGTGCGCTGGGCGAACTCCATGTACTTGTGAAACGGATTGCCCTCGATGTTGAACTCCGCTCCACGATAGTTGCGCACGAGATCGGCGATCTCGTACACATCCTCGGGCCGGATGTGTCGCTGATCGGGACGCGGATGAACGGTAATTCCATGCGCACCGGCGTCGAGACAGATCTTCGCCGCCCGCACCACGCTGGGGATCCCGATCGCCCGCGTGTTTCGCAGCGTCGCCACCTTGTTCACGTTGACCGAGAGCTTGGTCATTCAGATTTCAGCCACAGATGGGGCACAGATGCACGCAGATATGAAGAAGTGGTGTCATCCTGAGCGTATTCGCGAAGGATCTTGGTTCGTCGTTGAGACGAGATTCTTCGCCGAGTACGGCTCAGAATGACAACCTCAACATCTGTGTCCATCGGTGCCCCATCTGTGGCTAGTCCTCCTTCTTTTTCTTCGACTTCCTCTTCGGCTTTGCATCCTCCGGCGGGGCGGAGTGATCTTCCACCGTCACCTCGTAGTTCGTCGTGTTGCCCGTGATCGACAGCGCAAACCACATCGGCTTGCCATCCTTCCCCAGGCCGTTGTCGAACTCCTTGGTGATGTCCTGCGGCGGGATGCCCTGGAAGATCTGATCGAGCTGCCTCCAGTTCACCGGCGCGCCCTTGGTATCGCGCGCGGTCTCGGCCATCAGCGCGATGCGAATATTTCCGCTCTGCCCGCCGCCGCTCTTGTCGAGCTCGGCCTTGATGTGTGCTCGCCATTCCTTCGTATTGATCTGAAACTTCACGAGCTTGGGCGTGCTGGTCGCGGTGCCCTTGGCGCTCTTTACCTTTTTGATGCCGCCCTGCGTCGGCTGCGTCGTCGGCAGATTGTCGTCGTCCTTGTCGGGACCGGCGGCGATCAGGGATGTTGCCAGGAGCAGTCCGAACAAGGTCACGATGTAGCGATTCAGTTTCATGATCATGATTGTACTTCGCCAAATCCTGCAACGCGGCGCGCGTCTGTACAATGCCAATTGAATGGCGGCCGACGGCTACGGAATCCGACGCGCGACCAACGAGGACTGTGCCGCGGTACAGGCGATCGTCTTCGCCGCATTGCGCGAGCATGGCCTGACGCCTGAGCCCGAAGCGACCGACGCAGATCTGTTCGACTTCGAGCGCCACTACTTCACCCGCGGCGGATGCTTTCACGTCATCACCGATAACTCGGGCAACGTCGTCGGCTCCGTCGGCCTGTTCCCGATCGACGCCCGCACGATCGAGCTCCGCAAGATGTATCTCGCGCCCGAGCACCGTCGCCGCGGCCTCGGCAAGCGCCTGCTCGACCATGCCATCAGTGAAGCGCGACGCATGGGCTTCAAGGTGCTGACGCTTGAGACCCAGTCCAGCCTCAAGACCGCGATCGCCATGTATACGCGATACGGCTTCAAGCGATCGGTTGCCGACATCCACACGAAGCGCTGCGACCAGATCTACGACCTGCCGCTGTGAACAAGAAAAGTTTCGCGCCCGCCAGACCTCTTCGCTTTGGTCTAACCTCTGGCCACGCCGGCGCTTCGCCCGCCTGCGCAGCAAGATTGTGGTGTGCACAACCGTGTACCTGGCGTGCATTTTCATGCACCGCTCATCTTCCTGCGGTAAACAAGAGTTGAGCGCGCCGCCGCGCTCACTTGGGCCAAGTACCCGCACGCACGCGCTGGCCCGCCCGGCACTTGGGCCAAGGCGCCGCAGGTAAGTTCGATTTGTCACTCCACGAAAAGTGGACACTTTTCGACACCTCCGGTCACGTATCGATCTCCGTCCTCTGGCGTGCACGGACTCGGCGCCGCACACAACCATCCACAATCCCCGACCGCGCTGCGCCGGCGCGCGGCGGGCGCGCAGCGCGCGTCGTCGAGCCTCGATTTCCACTCGAAGGCGACCGATATAAATTTCAGATTCTCAGGCAGTCTTAATGTGTCGGAGTTTGCCAGCCTCGGCGAATCACGTTTCCAGCGATCGTTTCATCCTCGGCACGATCTGGTCGATCCAATCGGCTCGTCGTCCATTTTGAACCTTGAACCACGCGCGGCGTTTGGTGGGCCAGTAGGTGATTTCGAGCGTTCCGGTCTCGCGGCCGCGCTTGCAGTGCCAGTGCGTGCTGCCGGGATAGGTCTTGAGCGAGCCCTTCATCGTCGCGAGCAGACCGTGCGCTTCGATCGCTTCGTCGATGCGCGCGATCGTGGCCGATTCGTCGTCGAGCTCGCGAAGATGGATGTCGATCTCGTTCATCGCGCTCGCGCCTTTGCGATCGCTTGCCCGCCCGGAGGTGCTTCGCGGATGATAACCGCAGGCGTGATCGACTTCGATTACCAGCATTGGCTTGCGGTGGCGGGGCGATATTCGCGTCGAAGTTCCGAAGCGGCTGATCTTCTGCACGATGCACTACTTGAGTCGGTGCGTACGGATCAGCTGGACTTTTCGCGCGAAACCACGAAGCGCTGGTTCGCGGGCGTGATCCGGAACCGCGCAGCGATGATTGCTCGGACTGCCGCGCGTCGAGCAAGGCGTGAAACGATCGCCACCAGCACAGACCGATCGTCGCCGCAGCAAGAATTGCCATCGCGATCGTTCATCGATTCGCTCTCACCATCCGCGCGCCGCGTCGCGACCTTGATCGTTGCCGGCTTGAATCGTGACGAGATCATCGCCGCGCTGAACATCGCGCCGACTGCGTTTCGACAACGCCTGACGACGATTCGCCGCGCCTGGCAGAAGTCGAACCAGCTTGCCGATGATCGCGACACCGAAGATCTGTTGCTCGATCTGGGCTTGATGCGCCGCGCGCTGCTCGGTCACGTGAAGCGCCTCGGCGGCGTCGGCACGCACGACCCGGACGGCCACCTGATCGTCCTGAGCACCTCACAATCAACCAAGCGTCGGCAACAGAAGATCAAGAAGGAGTGAACCGGACATGCCCGAGATCAAACCGCTGAAGGTCGGCGCGATCGTCTTTTCGGTCAAAGACATCAAGCGCACCGAATCGTTCTATCGCGACACCATGGGCCTGCAGACCACCTTGCGCGAAGACCGTTACAACGAAGACCACCCGCACGAAAAGATGCTGATCGCCAAGGCAGGCGAAGTCTCACTGATCTTCTTCGAGCGCGCCGAGCGTGCCGGCCGCACGCCCATCGTCGTCTTCACGCTCGCCGAAGGCGGAATCGAAAATCTCGTGGAAAAGCTCGCCCAGAATGGCGTGCAAATCGTCCTGCCGGTGAGCGAAGCCCCCGGCGGCTGGACGAGCGATTTCCTTGATCCGGACGGTCACATGCTCAGCTTCTATCAGTCAAACAAATCGCCACGAAGACTGTAACCCGGAGATGAAGAGCGTGCCGAAAATCGATTTGAACGGAGGAGGAGGGATTCGAACCCACGAGACCCTTGCGGGCCTACCGGTTTTCAAGACCGGCGCATTCAACCACTCTGCCACTCCTCCGGGACGAGAACGTGATTGTAAAGGGATGTGCTTTTTCGGGCAAATTCCGCGTTTTGCAATTGGATCTTGAGGATTTTGATTCGCGCGGCGCTTCGCAATGAGATGACACATCCTGTCCATCCACGTCCAGCAAAATCTGTCCAAATCTGCTGTCAGGTGACAAGCCAGCTGACAAGCTTTTCTGCGACGTCGCAGTTTTGTTCGCGGGCCACTCCGTCTCTGGTGTTGCGCTGATGACCAGATCTTCGTCGTTCAAACTCTCGTGCGTGTATCGGTCCATCGTCAGCGTGATCGTGCTGTGTCGCATGTGCGTCTGGATGAGCTTCGGATGCACACCGGCCTCTTTCAGGAATGTTCCTGATGCGTCTTTCGCCGCCAACAAAATCCTGTCGCCCGTGCAATCGTCCTTCTGAACAGACATGATCGAAACCTGCGTAAGCGGTTGTAGGTACAGCGCAGCCCGGCAATCGTCGCCGTGCACCGCGAGACCGAACTTTCACTACGGAACGAACGCGGAAGAGTTGATTAGCAGCCCTGTACGCGGCGCAGCCGCGCGTCTGTCAGAAGCAGACATAATTCCTACGACTGCAGGTAAGGGGGAGTTCGATCCGGACGCCATAAGCGCGTGAAACGAAATAGCTTGATGCCCACCCGTTTACACGTCAAACTCTGTGAAAGTCGGGCGGCAAACCCCTTCGAAGAGCGGGGCGGGCATGGACAGCAGCGATCCAACAATCCCTTCAACGTCCGAAGCCGATCGCGCCACCCTGTCGGATGACGGGTCCTATGACTCGAACATGCTTCATCGTCTGCGGCCCGAGTTCGAGCAACCGAAACAGATTGGTCCCTACCACATCCTCGAGCGCATCGGCGGCGGCGGAATGGGTGAAGTATTCAAAGCCGAGCGCCGTGTGCCGATGCGGCAGCTGGTGGCGATCAAAATTATCAAGCTCGGGTTCGACAGCCAGGAAGTCCTTGCGCGGTTCGAGAGCGAGCGGCAAGCGCTGGCGAGGATGGATCACCCACACATCGCCAAAGTGCTTGATGCCGGTTCTACCGATACGGGCCGATCGTATTTCGTCATGGAATACGTGGCGGGCGTGCCCATCAACAAGTTCTGTGACGACAACAAGCTCACCATCAAAGATCGCCTGTTGCTTTTCGTGCAGGTCTGCGAGGCGATCGCGCACGCCCACACCAAGGCGATCATTCACCGCGATATCAAAGCCGCCAACGTGGTGGCGTACCTGCGCGACGGAAAGCCGACCGCAAAGGTGATCGACTTCGGAATCGCCAAGGCGTTGACTGCCGATCGTCTCACCGACGCGACCTTCAACACCGAGCTTGGTCATGTCATCGGGACGTACGAGACGATGAGCCCCGAGCAGGCCGACGGGTCGCCGGACATCGACACACGAACGGACGTGTATTCGCTCGGCGTGCTCCTCTACGAGCTGCTCGCCGGCACGATGCCGTTTGATCACGACTCTCTCGCGCACGCCGCTGAGAACGAGATCAAACGCATCATCCGAGAAGTGGAACCGCCGCGCCCGAGCACGAAGCTCACGAGCCTGGGGGGCACGGCAACGCGAATCGCCTCCTTGCGCCGCGCTCAACTCGACGTGCTCTGCAAGGAATTGCGCAGCGAATTGGAATGGATCCCGCTCAAGGCGATGCGGAAAGAGCGCGACCGACGATATTCATCCGCGCAGCAACTCGCCGACGACATCGAGAATTATCTTCAGCACAGGCCGCTCGTCGCGGGGCCGGAGTCTCAGGTCTATAGGCTGCGGAAGTTCGCGAAACGACATCGGGCCTCTCTCGCCGCGGCCGCAATTGTGCTCCTTGGTGTGACGTTCGGCGTCGTGCAACTGTCGCGGGCCGAACAGCAGGCTGCTCGCGCGCGCTCAGCAGAACAGGCGCGCCTCCAAGCCGAGGCGCGCGAGGCGAAGCTGAAAGAGCAGCTTGAAGCAGCGCTCGCCAACAGTGAGTCAGTGATCGCGAACGCCAGGCAGAAGCTGAATCTGAGCAACGATTCGGCACTCTCAGAGATTGAGAAGGGAAAAGTCGAGGGCGCCGAACAGCAACTTCGGCTGGCTTACGCAAAGGCCGAGCAGCAACTCGGACCGAATGATCCGCTCGCCCTGCGCCTGATGCACAACTTGGCCATCACACTGCAACTTCAGGGCAAAGAGAGATATCCGGAAGCCGAAGCTCTTTTTCGCGAAGCGCTGCGCCGACGCCGTCAGAAGCTTGGACCTACAGACGGCGAGACACTGTATTCAGTCAACAGCCTTGGCGTTCTCCTCCGCGCGCAGAAGCAGTATTCCCAGGCCGAGCCGCTCTTCCGGGAAGCGCTTGAGGTTCGCCAGCAACAGTTCGGGCCGGATGACGAGCAGACCATTCAGTCAGCACACGATCTCGGGTCGGTTCTGCGACTGGAAGAAAAGTTCAGCGACGCCGAACCGCTCCTTCGAAGCGCGCTTGACTGGCGAAGGCACAACCTGCGCGAGGGTCATCCCCACACTTTGGACTCACTCTACAGTTATGGCCTGCTACTCCAGCAGACAAGCCGAATCTCAGAAGCATTGCCGCTCTTTCGCGAGCTGTTCGAGCTCGCCCCGCGCGAAACCATTCCAGCGCGCCAGATCGCTGTGTACACGTCCTGTTACGGCGTCGCGCTTGCGATGTCGGGACGCTTCGCCGAAGCCGAGCCGGTTTTGCTCGAGGCGCAGCGTCGGCTTGTCGATGCGCAACAGCAGCGGCATCCTTCATATCGCAGCGTCGTCGAGTCGCTCGTCACCGCATATCAATCCTTGGGAAAACCCGATGCCGCCGGCAAATGGAAGACGGTCCTGCAAGAGATTCCCGCGCCACCAAAAGGGTGAGGCAGCTTACGCGCTTTCAATGTGCTCGGCTGTC
>JADMIO010690444.1_pt1 | contig 18177 bp, 13 predicted proteins | sample 8958161 | NCBI WGS metagenome assembly JADMIO01 (sample SAMN16585339, study PRJNA669376) | soil metagenome | isolation source: Crop rotation soil | place: USA: Cullars Rotation, Alabama | collected 2011 | reverse complement strand
GACGCAACCGAAAAAACAAACACCGTTTACAGGGCCATAGAAACGGGTGACACCAGCAAACTCAGAGGCATTTTCACTGAAGATTGTGTTGACCATGGCGGAGCAATGGATGGCGGGGATATCAAGGGAATAGACAGCATAATACCAAACCTCGCTAAAGTCCACAATATGTTTGAAGGCTTGAAAATGGAACCCATTGAACAAGCTACAAAAGGAGACTACCATTTTTCTTTAGTAAAAATGACGGGCACAGTAAAAGATGCCGCCTGCGGCATGCCGGTTGGAACCAAGATGAACAGCACGTATGTAGATGTAGTGAAAATGAAAGATGGCAAAGCTTCCGACCACTGGTCTTACATGAGCATGCAGGAAATGACGGAAATGATGAAGAATATGCAAGGTGGCGCAACAATGCCTTCAGGTATGGATAAATCAAAAATGGAGAAAGCGGATTCTACTAAATAGATTTTTGACTTCGCTCCAAAACAAATAACCCCGGCACTTAACGGGGTTATTTGTTTTGTTGAGTTACTAATGCTAAATAAGTAAAGAGAAGCTACTATCAGATAAGAAGAGTTACTGTCAGGCTGAGCTTGTCGAAACCCTCTTGCAAGCGTAAAGCCCTTCGACAGGCTCAGGGTGACAATTTTACCACGTTTTTTATGGCATTAATCTTTCAGCTTCAACTTAATTTCATTCAGCTTCATCAAAGCTTCCACAGGTGTTAAGCGGTTAATGTCAATATCGTTTAGCAGTCTTCTTATTTCTTCGAACGTTTGGCTGTGTGCATCAAAAATGCTAAGCTGGAGCTTCGGTGCTGACAGCTTTTTTACTCCCGCTGAAACACTTTGCTGACTTGATTCTCCATCGCCTTCATCCGAACGTTTGCTTTCCAACTGTTGCAAAATTTCGTTTGCACGGTTGATCAATGTTGGGGGCATTCCTGCCATCTTAGCCACGTGGATACCAAAGCTGTGAGTGCTTCCGCCGGGAGCCAACTTGCGCAGGAAAATAATTTTGTTGCCAATTTCTTTATTGGTCACATGGTAGTTCTTCACTCGGGGCAGCTTGTTTTCAAGCTCATTCAATTCATGGTAGTGTGTTGCAAACAAAGTCTTGGGCGCATGTGGCGAGTTGTGCAAATGCTCTGCAATGCTCCACGCAATGCTGATGCCATCGTATGTGCTTGTGCCTCTCCCGATTTCATCGAGCAGGATAAGGCTTCGCGGAGTGAGGTTGTTAATGATGCTTGCCGTTTCATTCATCTCCACCATAAAGGTGCTTTCGCCACCGCTGAGATTATCGCTTGCCCCAACACGGGTAAAAATCTTATCGGTCAAAGGAATGCTTGCAGATGACACAGGAACAAAGCTTCCAGCATGTGCCATCAAAGTAATCAGGGCAGCCTGCCGGAGCAACGCACTTTTACCACTCATGTTTGGTCCCGTGAGGATGATGATTTGCTGCGAAGAAGGATTAAGGCAAATGTCATTAGGCACATAGCTTTCCCCCGGAGGAAGATTTCTTTCAATCACGGGATGGCGGCTGTCTTTCAGCTCAAGCACAAGACCATCGTGTAACACAGGCTTTTTGTAGTTGCACTGCAAGGCATTTTGCGAAAAGGAACTCAGGCAGTCAAGGATTGCAAGCACGTTGCCGTTGGTTTGCATCGGCAAAATGTAGTCCTGCAATTCAAGCAAAAGCTTGTCGTAGATCGATTGTTCAATGGCAAGTATCTTATCTTCTGCGCCGACAATTTTTTCTTCGTACGACTTCAGTTCCGGCGTGATGTATCGCTCACAGTTGGCAAGGGTTTGCTTCCTTATCCACGTTTGTGGCACCTTGCTCTTGTGCAGGTTCGTCACTTCAAGATAGTAGCCAAACACGTTGTTGAAGCCCACTTTAAGCGACGATATGCCTGTGGCTTCACTCTCCTTCTGTTGAAGCTGAAGAAGATAGTCTTTGCCAGTGCTTGCAACGTTTCGCAGGTCATCAAGCTCGGGGTTCACGCTGTTTTTTATCACCCCGCCTTTGGCAATTTGCACGGGTGGGTTGTCAATAATTTCATTGACTATTTTGTCGAGAATGTACTGGCATGGGTTAAGTGAATCGGCAAGTCTTTTCAGGTAATCGTTTTTAACCGCGGCACATTCTTCTTTCATGCTTTGCACGTGCTGCAATCCTCTTGCTATCTGCAGCACTTCACGTGGATTGATTTTACGCAATGGTATTTTGCTCACAAGCCTTTCTACATCGCCGGTTTGCTTGATGTGCTGCACCAGCTTAATTCGCAAGTCAACTTCTTTAATGAGAAACTCAACAAGGTCCAGACGTTCATTTATTTTGCCGATGTCTTTCAAAGGCAGCACCAGCCAGCGTTTCAGCAGCCTTGCACCCATCGGGCTTGAGGTAGTGTCCATGAGCTTGAGCAAGGTTTGTCCGCCTTCAACGCCACTTCCTAATATCTCAAGGTTGCGAATGGTAAAGCGGTCGAGCCACAGGTAATCTTCCTTTTCAAGCCTTTGAATGGAAGTAATATGCTGCAGATTAGGATGCTCGGTGTCTTTCAAATAATGAAATACAGCTCCTGCCGCAACGATGGCAAGCGGCATCGCTTCTACGCCAAAACCTTTGAGCGAATGCGTTTGAAAATGCTTGAGCAAACTTTCGGTCGCATAAGCCGTGTCAAAAATCCACGAGTCAAGTGTGTAGGTGTAAAACTTGCTGCCAAACGTTTCTTTAAACTGCTTTTGAAAATTTCGTTGGAAAATTACTTCTGCAGGCTTGAGGCTTTGCAGCAGCTTATCTATGTATTCCGCATTGCCTTCGCTCACGAACAACTCGCCTGTAGAAATGTCGAGCAATGCAATGCCGGCATTGCTGTCAGCAAAATGAATAGACGCCAGGAAATTGTTGCTGTTATATTCCAGCAGCTTGTCGTTGGTGGCAACACCCGGCGTAACCAATTCAGTCACGCCCCGCTTCACAATTCCCTTTACCTGTTTGGGGTCTTCAAGCTGGTCGCAGATGGCAACGCGGTAGCCTGCCTTCACCAACTTGTGCAAATAAGTGTCCAGCGCATGATGCGGAAAGCCTGCCAGCTCACTGCTGAAAGCCGCGCCATTGTTCCGTTTGGTGAGCGTAATTCCTAACACCTGGCTCGAAATAATGGCATCCACACCAAAGGTTTCATAAAAGTCACCGACACGGAACAGCAGTATCGCATCCGGATACTTCTGCTTGATAGCCTTATGCTGCTGCATCAGGGGAGTTTCGGCGCTGCTCTTGCTCATGGGGAATGTAAAATGCAAAATGTAAAATGAAAAAACAAGACAGCTTTTATAAATGTGAAATAAGCCGCAGATTGAATGACCGGTTCATTGGATGTTGTGGTAGAGGCTATAAAGCAAGGCCAAATTACCGAGCAACAGGTTACCTCCAGTTAATAAGGGTAACCCGCAGTTAATAGAATGTTCCACGCAGTTTGACGATTTCTAGTATACACCTTCAGACTTCTAAAATCGTAGAATGCGGTTTGCTATTGCAATGTTTCTGCGAAAGCAAACAGGTTAAACTCCTTGCCGCTTTCTACGTCTCCTTTTATTTTTTGAAACAATGCTTCTTTGTCTATGTCCTTCATTCTTTTTTGCTGAATAAGCTCATAGGCTTTTTGCGCAAGCAGGCGATACTTTTTTTCGCTGGTATGGCTGAGATGCGATTGCTGTTGAATGGCTTCAAATAGTTCATCAATGGCCACGTGCTGCGATGCAATGGTTTTGATGACGGGTGTTGCATTAGCTCCGGGGTGCGGAGCTACAATGCGTTTCAGATTTCGTACAAAGGTTTCTGCATCGGGGCGGTCGGCTTTGTTCACGACGAAAATGTCGCCGATCTCCATTAAGCCTGCTTTCATATTTTGCACTTCATCTCCGGCTTCAGGCACCAGCACAATCACGGTAGTGTCAGCAAGTCCGGCAATCTCAACTTCGCTTTGTCCTACCCCAACTGTTTCAACAACTACGTAGTCAAAGCCTGCGGCCTGCATCACGCCGCTGATTTCGATGATGGAGGGATGGAGGCCACCAAGCGAACCACGAGTTGCAAGCGAGCGGATAAAAACATTGGGATGATTGTACCATTGACTCATCCTGATCCTGTCGCCAAGCAATGCGCCAAAGTTGAACGGCGAAGACGGGTCCACGCAAAGCACACCCACGGTTTTGCCTGCGTCAGTCATTTCTTTTATGAGCGCATCCACAATGGTGCTTTTACCCGCACCCGGCGGACCGGTTATGCCTACAATATTGTTCGATGAAATGTGCGGAAGGCCTAGCAGTATTGATTCATAGCCCGCTGCTTTGTTTTCAACAAGTGAAATAGCCCGTGCCAGTGTTTTATAAGACTTAAGTTCAGAAAAGTTCATTCTTCAACACCACTTTCTATTTTACATTTTGCATTTTACTTTTTCTCTCTCCACTCATGCTCAAGGATGCTCATTTCCCAAAGGCTCCAGTAATTATCATCGCCGTAACGCAACACGTCGCGGAGCAAACCTTCCTTCATAAACCCGCATTTTTCGTAGCACCTTATAGCAGCATGATTAAAATCGTAAACTCCAAGGCTTACGCGATGCAGCTTCATTTCTTCGAAAGTGATTTTTAAAAGAGCATTAAGCATGCCTGTGCAAATTCCCTTACCCCGGTGCTTTGTGTTGCCAACAAGCACACGGCTTATTCTCGCTGTCTTATTGCTGTGGCTGATACTGCCCACCGATATGTGCCCAAGTGTTTCCCCCGTATCGCTATCGACCCCTTTGTAGACAAACACATCCGACGTAGCCATATCGTTTGTGCCTTCAATATACCAATCGAGAGCTGCTTCGCTAAGCGGAAATTTGAATAAGGAACCTGCCCAATTGGTCAGCAAATCTTCTGTGTTTACCCATTCAATGAGTTGATTGAAATCGTTGCGGGTAAAGTATTCCAGTTTAATCATGCAGGTTTTTTAATGATGTTTTTATGTAGCAAGGTTTGTTTTAAGCAGGTTGTGCAAATTAGTTTATCTTACTTTTACCGCTTTGATATTTGTGAACTACACGGGCATCTCAATGACAATAATTTATCGCATTCTTAGTTTTTTCCTCAACCTTGCTGCTTTATTCCTTGCCTTCGGGTTGCTCTTTGTTTTTCCAATGTTCATTATGTTGCCCGCCATGTGGCTGCCTACTTTTATCCTCGTAGCCATTGTACTTTACACGTGGTTTAGCAACAAGTTCTCGCGGAAAGTTTTGTTGAAACAGCAGGCTGTCAAGAGAAGTCTTTACGATTGGATAAGGGTGAACGGTTTTGTGGCTATCATTTTTTGCATGTTGCAAATACCGGCTGCAATTGCGCTGATGAAGAATCCCGAAGTGTTTATGGAGCAAATGAACCAGTTTTCTGCGAAGTATGGCAAGGAATTTCAAAAAGGAGTTCAGTCGTCTAATATCACATTTATAGCATCAGTCATACTACTCTACCTGCTTGCTCTGCTAACACATGTGTTGTGGACTTTTGCTTTAATGAAAAAGCATAGAGAGTACTTTCAGTAAAGTTGGTTGTCACCTTGAATAAGCCAACTAACCGCAAATAGCCACATAGAAAACATAAGCCTAACCATTTGTCTGTAAATGGCTCAAAGGATTTGCTGTTAATCAAACATTCCCTCAATAACATTTTTAAACTTTTCCAGTATCACTTTTCTTTTCAGGCTCATTTTGGGAGTTAGCTCACCTGTGTCAACGCTCCATTCCTGCGGTAGCAAGGCAAATTTTCGTACTTGCTCTGCGCTGTTGAAAAACTCGTTGAAGCTGTTTAGAAGTCCGCGAAAAAGCTTTTTTACTTCGGGCTGATTGATAGCCTCTTCATTTGTTGTGAAGGCAATTTTATTTTCCTGCATCCACTCACGCAGTGTTGGAAATGCAGGAACAATCAGTGCTCCCGGGAATTTTTTTTCTGCGCCGACAATCATCACCTGCTCCACGAATTTGCTTTCCTTCAGCTTGTTTTCTATTGGTTGAGGCGCCACATACTTGCCACCGCTTGTTTTAAACAACTCTTTTTTGCGGTCGGTTATTTTTAAAAATTTTCCATCCCACACACCAATGTCGCCGGTGTAAAGCCAGTCATCAATAACAGTTTCAGCAGTGAGGTCGGGACGTTTGTAATAACCTTCCATTACGGTTGGGCCTTTCACCAAAATCTCTCCATCGTCAGCAAGCTTTACTTCAATACCGTTGATAGGCGGACCTACTGTTCCAAACTTCATGTCGCGTTTTGGCTTCTTCCTGTTCACGCTGATTACAGGGCTGTTTTCAGTTGGCCCGTACCCTTCGTAAACAGGTATTTGCGCCGCGTTGAAAATGCGCAATAGCTTTACTTGGCAGGCAGCGCCGCCGGTTACGATGAATGAAATGTTTCCGCCTATTGCCAGCCTCCATTTACTGAACACTAACTTGTTTGCAAGCGCCAATTGGGCATTGTACCATAAGCTTCCGCTTTTTGATATATCGTATTTTTCTGCAAGTTCTACAGCCCAGAAAAACAGTTTGCGTTTAACGCCTGTTAGCTTGCTGCCGGTGGACATTATCTTATCGAAAACTCTTTCGAGCAATCGCGGCACAGTCGTGAAGCCATCTGGTTTTATTTCTTTCAGGTTATCGCCAATTGTTTCAAGTCCTTCTGCATAGTATATGCTGATGCCGCTGTACAAAAAAATGTACGTTGCCATCTTTTCGAAAATGTGGTTAAGCGGCAGAAAGCTTAACACTTTCATCGTTGGGTCATCGGGAAATGGAAAGCTTTCCTTGCTTAGCATCGCATTGGTGTAAATGTTTTTGTGGCTGAGCATTACACCTTTTGGCGTGCCAGTAGTACCTGACGTGTAGATAATTGTAGCAAGATGCTCTGGCGAAATAGTTGCTTTTATCGCGTTTACTTTTTCGAGTATCACAGAGTCGTGATTGAATAGAGTGTTCCAGCTTTCAGCGCCAGGCACATCGTCGAAACAGTAAACTTTTTTGAGCGAGGAAACTCGCGATGCAACGTTTTGAACTTTGTTGAACAAAAGCTGGTCGCTCACAAAAATTATTTTTGCAGCCGCATCATTCAGTATAAACTCAAGCTCAATCGGATTTGTGGTGGGATAAAGGGGAACGAATATGGCGCCTGTCTGCTGAACTGCCATGTCGGTGATTATCCATTCAGGGCAATTGCGGCTGATAATAGCAACCTTGTCTGCACCTTCGGCAGTCATGTCGTTGCCACCAATACCTAGTTGTAGCAAACCAGCGCTTAAGGCATCCACCGCATCTTTTATTTGCTGTGTGCTCCAGGGTTTCCATTCACCACTCACTTTGGAAACCATTGTGTCAGGTTTTGGAAACTTTGATAGTTGATAGTCTACACAGTCGAAAAGTCGTTTTATTTCCATGTTTAAGAGGGTTGTCAAATTTGCATCTAAATTGTCGCAAGTTTCGTCGTAATTGCGATCGACCCGATGCTGTCGCTAAACAAAGTTGCCGAGAGAAATTTATTCGCTTATTAAAATCTTAAAAGCCTTTTGCCTTCCCGCATCGTTGTGCTTGCAATAGTATTTTTGTTTCACTATGATTAAGATGATGAAATGGAGTTTGTTTTCTGCTGCGGTATTTCTTTCTCTAAATATTTCAGCCCAACCTAAGCCTGTTATTCCGATAATGCGCAAGATATTTCACGAGAATATTGACAGGGCGCAACGATGGGTAGACAGGTTAGATAAAAAAGAGGATAAAGCCTTCAACATTACTAAGGATGAAGAGGTAAACCAACAACTCACCTATTCTCTCTATACAAAAGTGGATGAGCTACAGGATAAAATTGAACTAGACTCTACACTTAATTCCAACGATAAGATAAAGGAGCTTCGTGGCATCACAGAGGCATTGAATGCTTTTGAATCCGGCTATCGGTACCGCCTGTTGAAAGCCGTGCAGCTTCCTGAATTGATTGATGCATTGACGGAAGCATTTGATCTTGACAAGCGCCAGCAGTCCATCGCCCCGATCATTTATAAAAATGAGTACGAGATTGGAAACATCATTGTTAAGAGTATCGCCTTTCAAAAAAACCCCGGTATTGTCGAAAGCAAGGATGACCTGGTTTTAAAGTATTGCAGGAAATATCCGAAGAACATTATGGGCATTTTGAGAACTAATCCTGATGTACGTTTTGCCGACAGCCTTATTTACATCGTTGCCTTCAGCGATCCGGAAGCTATTTACAATTATGCGCAATCCACCAGCAGCAGACTCGGGCAGAAGATCAATAACAGCGAGGTGCCGCTGGTAAAAACAATTGTTCGACTTGCATCGTCCAACGAAGGGCGTATGTACTTTCCTTTTCTCGACAACCTTTACCGCAACCGTGTTTCAATTGAAGAAATAGACAAGGCAAAAGAAAACGTGCTCAGTTATTATCGCTTGCTGGTGAATACGCAGATTGATTATGCAGAGCGCCTTCGCAGACGCGATACACCGCTTGGAATGGATGCGCTTACAGGGATGTTGAGACAGAAAGCGATTGATGAGTTTGTGAATGTTATCAACGGCCTGCACGATTCGCCTGACCCTATTAGGATGAAAGCAGTGGAGCCCCTTACACCACAGGAACTTTACTACCTGTGCGTGATGTCTGAAACAGAAATTTATACCAGTAGTTACTTAAAAGTGTACGACCGTATTTTCCAACGGATGAAGCATCCTAATTCCGATTCGCTGTTGATGAGCGTTCGCTATGATCACTTCAAGAAGTTCATAAAAATGGCTGCGAACTATAACAAGCTCGATGACTTTTTGAAGCGAATGGACAAAGGCAATGCAGAGATATTGATGCGCTCTTTTGCCAACAGCCTCGAAAAGACAAACAGCCTGGAAGACGCTGTGGACGTGGCTGACAGCTATGCAAGCATATCGGATAAAAAACTTCGGAACCTAATTCTTGAGGAGGTGCAGGCTAATGCGGAACAGCAGGTGAAAGACACCGCTTCGGGCAGGCGTGGCTTTGCCATCTATGATTTGCTCAACAATCTTTTTCAAAGCCTCGATTCATCGAAGCATATTGATTTAGCCACTAAGTTTCAAATCCCTTCCATTTACAGTATTGCAAACGGCGACCTGAAAAACGCCGACGGTAAGATTATCATCCAACAGTTTTTTTACGGCGATAAAGACGGTGAATGGCAATTCAACTTGTTTAAAAGAGACTACAGCGGCGCTAACTGGAAAATTGTTGATAAACCCGAATGGATTGAATTGACCTCAACAAAGAGCACTATCCCGGTAGTCATCTACGCCAATAAGCCCCTCGATGAAAAAGAAGGGCTTGATGAAAAGGCGCAGGATAATCTTACCAACTTTTTAGGGGAGAACAACTTAGACCCGACCATCGTTATTCACCGCGGTCACAGCTACCATGTTTCATCTACCATCAAGCAGCTTTTTCCATCGTGTAAAGTGGTGCTGCTGGGAAGCTGCGGCGGCTATCAAAACATAAACAGGGTACTGAGTATTTCACCGTACGCACACATCATTGCGAGCAAGCAAACAGGAAGTGGTAAAATAAATGCTCCAATGATCATGAACATTACCGATTTGCTTCGCCAGGGCAAAGACATTCAGTGGCAGCAAATGTGGCAATCGCTGGGTAAGACTTTGGGAGATAACCCCTTGTTCCAGGACTACATCCCGCCTTACAAAAACCTGGGTGCGTTGTTCATTATGGCGTATAACAGGGTGATGGAGGGGTGAGGAGGAATGTGTTGTATGATGCGTGTTGAGTGTTGTGTGGTAAATGACAGAAATGTGAAGGGACGACACAACACACAACATACAACACAAAAAATCACTGTCCTGTTATAAGCAGATCCTCAGCGGCGATAACTGAGCCGCCTGTATCTATTTGCAAGGCATGCAACATTTTCCGTCCTTCAGTAAATTTCAAAACTCCTGCGTTTCCCTTCATAACGAGATTAGAGGCGGCTGAACCACTTAGCGTCTTCGGAATAACATTCATTAATTGAAATCACAACCATAGTTTGTGATTTCATTCATCTGCCAACCGTATTACATCCTTTATTTTTGAGTTGATGGCAGATGCAGGCAAAAAAAGGGTGTTTGACTTCTCGTTGCTCAACCGGGTGTTTGGTTTTGTCAAGCCTTACCGAAAATATTTTGTCATCAGCCTTTTGCTTTCTGTTTTGCTGGCGGTGTTTGCGCCGGTTCGACCTTATCTCATCAACATAACGGTGGATGCAGCCACAGGCAAGACTTTTCATACGCCTGCATGGCTGAAGATTTTCTTTTTTGGCGCTGATGTTTCTGATGCAACGAGATTTATTATTTCGGTTACCATCTTCCAGGTGATATTTCTTTTCGTGGAAATAACCTTTCGTTTCATCTTTTCATTTCTCACTTCGTGGGTTGGACAAAATGTAGTGAAGGACATACGTGTGATTGTTTATAAAAAAGTGATGAGCCTTAATCTTTCGCAGTTTGACAAAACCCCGATAGGCACGCTAACCACACGAACGATTAATGATATTGAAAGCATCAACGACATTTTTTCGGACGGTCTGATTCCCATCATTTCCGATTTGCTTTCTATCATTTTCACACTTGCCATCATGTTTGTGATGGACTGGCGGCTTACGTTGATTAGCCTTATCCCGTTTCCGATATTGATTATTGCTACGTACATTTTTAAAGAAAGCGTGAACCGTTCATTTATGCGTGTACGCAATGCTGTGGCGGCGTTGAACGCTTTTGTGCAGGAGCACATCACAGGCATGCAGATAGTGCAGGCATTTGCGGCAGAAGAAAGGGAATTCAATAAATTCAGGAAAATAAACAAGACTCACAGGGATGCAAACATCAGCGCCATATTCGCTTACTCTATTTTCTTTCCTGTGGTGGAAGTGGTGCTGGCATTGAGCATGGGCTTGCTGGTGTGGTGGGTTGCCGGTAAGCAACTGGATGCGGGCTTGCTGGTGGCTTTTATTCTCTACCTCAACCAGATCTTTCGTCCACTGCGTGTGATTGCTGACAAGTTCAACGTTATTCAAATGGGTATGGTGGCTAGTGAGCGTGTGTTTAAAGTGCTCGACAATGCTGATGTAATTACAACCCAGGGCAATCATTCACCCACAACAATAAAAGGCAAGATTAACTTCAACAATGTTTGGTTCGCTTACAACAAAGAGCACTATGTGCTGAAGGATATTTCTTTTACTGCGCAGCCCGGTGAAACAATTGCTCTGGTTGGACAAACAGGGAGTGGTAAGACTTCAGTAATTAGCCTGCTCAACAGGCTTTATCACATTCAGCGTGGCGAGATAAGAATTGATGACGTGAAGGTTGAAGACTATAAGCTTGACACGTTGCGCAGCTATATCGGCGTTGTGCTGCAGGATGTGTTTTTGTTTTCAGGAAGTGTGTTTGACAACATCACGTTGCGTAATCCGTCTATCACTAAAGAGCAAGTAATCAGCGCCGCTAAAATGATTGATGTACATGATTTTATCATGAGCCTGCCCGGTGGTTATGATTATGATGTAATGGAAAGAGGTAGCACGTTAAGTCTTGGGCAGCGGCAACTACTGAGCTTTATCCGTGCATTGCTTTACAATCCCTCCATACTTATTTTGGATGAAGCTACTTCCTCAATCGATAACGAAAGTGAACGCCTTATTCAACACGCTATTGATAAACTCATTAGAGGACGCACATCTATTGTTATTGCTCATAGGCTTTCAACCATTCGCAAAGCTGATAAGATAATTGTGCTCGATAAAGGTGAGATCAGGGAAATGGGCACGCACATTGAGTTGCTTTCAAGTGGCGGCATTTATACTAAGCTTCACAGGATGCAATTTGAAAAGGAGAGGGAACGCATTTTGGAGAAAACCTGATTAACGGAAATATAGAGTCGCTATTCAACTCTTTCTCTAGTTTCAATTCTTCTTCTGCTTCATTTGAAATGCTTTCAGTTTTAGCTTGTTTTGTTGAATGTCCAGCTTGATGACCGCTGCTTTTTGAAGCAGTGTCGGGTCTGCCTGCATCACCTTGGTTTTCAATTCGGGGTTCTTCTCAACATAGTTAGCCACTGCAACAATGCTGTCTTTTTCGATGCTGTTTATTTCTATAGGCTTTTGAATGGTGATGACATGTTTACTATCGTCGAAAGCCACATTGTAAGTGCCGATGTCAGGGTGTGACAGCTCCCTGTTTAAACTGATGACCTTAAATCCCGTAATCGGATTGTAAATGCAAACCCATTTCGGCGGCTTAGCCTCGCCTTCTTTGCCAAGTGTTCTTTTAATCAGCTCAAAGCTTCCGTCAGGCTCGTTCTTTGTGGTTCCGTCGTCGTAGAAAAATCGGGTGCCTTCCTTGCCTGCAGGCGACAACAATCCTTTAATGTACCAGTCAGTTACAGCGCCGCCCAGCTGCATCTTTAAGGTGGCAATGGTACTATCGCGTTCTTTGGCTTCGCGTTCCAGCTTTTCAATGGTGCGGGTATCCTTGTTGCTCATGGTGACATATTGCAAACCAATGCCCACAAGCACCAGCAAAAAATAACCGGCGAAAGCGCCTTTCAGCTTTATACTCAATCCTTTGTAAGGACCACTCACATCGGTGTCACTTTCGGGAAGAAATTTGTAAAGAATGTAAGCAGGAATAATGGGCAGGATTAGAATAGCTGCCAGGGCAAGGTAGAAGTTGTCAATCATGTTGATTGTTTTACTAAAAGTAAAACCGTCAATGCAAAATGAAAAGTGTAAAATGCAAAATGAAAAAGCTTGAAGCCGCACTTTTTCGTCGCGTTGACAACAGCCCGCTCATTGTTTTCAGGATAATTTTCGGCTTCCTGCTGTGCTATCATGTTGTGGATGCGCTGAGGAAAGGCAAGGTGTACCACCTTTTCATACACCCGCCATTTACATTCACTTATATAGGCTTCGAGTTCCTGCAACCCTTACCCGGGAAGGGAATGTATTTCTATTTCGGGTTAATGGCATTGCTTGCTTTGTTTGTAATGCTCGGCTTCCTGTACCGCTTTGCGATGCTCGGTTTTACGCTCCTTTGGACGGGCATTTACTTAATGCAGAAAGTTGACTACAACAATCACTATTACCTTGTTTTGCTGTTGTGCTTGTTTATGTCGTCGATGCCGGCAAACGCTTACTTTTCTGTAGATGCTGCAAGAAAACCGTCGATTAAAAAGTTGTGGTGCTACCAATGGGTAATATGGCTGTTTATCGCGCAAATGGCGATTGTTTATTTCTACGCAGCCGCGAGCAAGTTCACGGGAGACTGGCTCTCAGGACGGTTTATGGCCTATCGCTTTTCAGGCCTGGCAAAGCATCCGCACTATGGCTTCATTTATGGCAGCAATATTTTTCAAGGGCTGCTTACCTATGGCGGCATAGCATTCGACTTCCTGATCGTACCCGCATTGATTTGGCGGAAAACCCGACCTTATGCATTTGTTGTTTCGTGCCTGTTTCACCTTTTTAATTCGTTCACCTTTCACATCGGCATCTTTCCGTACTTGTCGATTGCGCTCAATATCTTCTTTTTTGAGCCTGAAAAAATTCGCCAGTTATTCTTAAAAAAGAAGCCAACATTTATCACGGACAGCGATCTCAAAATCTCAGAATCTCAAAATCGTGGAATAAAGCACAGCCTCGTGGTGTATGCCCTTTGTGTTTATCTTTTGGTGCAGCTTATCGTGCCCTTGCGCTTCCTGTTGTTTCCCGGCAACGTTTTCTGGACAGAAGAAGGGTACAAACTGAGTTGGAAGATGATGTTGCGTGTGAAGAAAGGAGAAGTTCATTTTAAAGTAGTCGATCCTTCGTCGTCGCAAACATGGATCATTAATCCCGTCGAAAAACTATCGCCCATGTATGCCTACTGGCTAGCCATTTCGCCGGATATGATGTGGCAATATGCTCAGCGGTTAAAGAACGATTTTGCGCAGCACGGTCATCAAAATGTACAGGTGTATGCTGCTGGTTGGGTGCGTTTGAATGGCCGCGATCCAAAGCCTTTGGTCGATTCAACTGTAAATCTGGCGGCTGTTAAGTGGGAGCCTTTCAGGCATTCATCGTGGATAACTGAAGATCCGAAGTGATCTTTGATTTTTAGAAATCATTCACGTCCTTCAATTTCTTCAAACCGTAAGTGAAACGATCCTTTTTCAAAACACTTAAGCCATTCTTTATGAAACTTGCTATAACCATTCTCGCAACAGTGATCACGTCGTTTATTGCATGTAGTCAGAAACAAAAGACCATTCAGCATCTTAGCGAAAAGCAACTTGCCAGGTATAGCCAGGCAACATTTGCAGCCGGATGTTTCTGGCATGAGGAAGCAATGTTTGAAAGCATCAAAGGTGTTGTGGAAGCGGTTTCCGGCTATGCCGGAGGCACCACCACCAATCCTACTTACGAAAGCATTGAAGAAGGAAACACCGGTCATGCCGAAACCGTGAATGTCTACTACGACTCATCAGTGATAGACTATCCAACGTTGCTGAAAATATATTTTGCCGGGCAAAACCCAACGCAGGTAAATGGCCAGGGCCCTGATGTAGGAACCCAGTATCGCTCCATTGTTTTTTACAGGAACAACACAGAAAAAAAGGCGATTGAAAATTACGTAAAAAGCATTCAGCCACGTTTCAGGCAACCCATTGCCGTACAGGTCATTCCATTTACAAAGTTTCACAAAGCCGAGGAATATCATCAAAACTACATCGACAAAAATCCCCGTCAAGGCTATGTGCAGGCAGTCAGCATTCCCGAAATAAAGAAGCTCCAGAAAGAATATCCAAAGCTCGTGAAGGAGGGATTTTTTTATTGAGCATCTCAGCACATGAAGGGTTGATGACATGGCTATTTCATCTGTGCTATCTTAACCTGCATCATCGTGGCGATACTTTGAGCTCTTTGCTTTGCAAGAGTGGCTGTTTCTCCTTCAAAAAGGCTGTCTATTGTTTCAGAGAAATAGCCTAGACATGTTTTAAAGTGATGTTTCTGCAACGGCGTTTGCCGGTGAAGGTTTATGTGCAACTGCATTACATTTTTCCTATAACCCCCCGTTTGAAGTAGCACCGTCTCCCAAAAATCAACCAGCACAGGAAGATGTTGCAGGATGTCAATTTTAGCTACATCAGTAAATATGTAGCTGATCGATTCATCAGCCAGCAACTTCTCATAAAACTGCTGCATCAGCAACAAAATGTCGTCACGATTTTGGATGTCTTTTTTCATTACGCCGGTTTGGGGCAATTCAGGCTTTCCTGACCAGGCAATTTAAACCATCGTTAACTGGACTTGTGAGCTTACAACAGAATCAGCTTCTCTAAAAGAAAACAGCACCCCCTTGTAGATGCCAATAAAATTTCGCAAAACCATTCATCAAAACCCATTCGTGGCAAGCAGCTTGTTTGCGGATTATTAACTCATTTGCAATTGAGCAATTTCAATTTACATTTGGAACAAACTAAGAAATTCAATAGAACGGGTATGAAAAAACTTGCGGCTGGCTCATTGCTTTTACTATGCACACTAGCAGGATGGGCACAAAAGGTGGTGTACAGCGAACCTGACAGAAACGATTACCGGCAAACGGAATTCGAAATTATCGGTAAGGTGAATGGTAACATACTGGTTTATAAAAGCAACAGGAGCAATTACAGCATATCGGTTTACGACATGGAGATGAAGCAGAAAGACCGTCCCCGCCTCACATTCATCCCCGAGCGAATTATCAACACCGATTTTATTGCCTACCCCGATTATTGCTACATGTTCTATCAATACCAGAAACGCAACATTGTATATGCGATGGCAGCTAAGATTGATGGCAACGGAAAAATTGTCGGCGACCCGATAACAATGGACACTACGGAAATAAGTTTTTTGGCCAGCAACAAAATCTACTCCCTCATTAACAGCGATGATAAACAATACATCAGCCTTTATAAAATCAACAGCAAACACGAAGACAATTTTGTGGTCACTACACTGCTTTACAACAAACAATTGCAACAGCTTGAAAAACTGCAACTAAACATTCCCATGCAAAAGCGGCACGATTACCTCACCGAGTTTGCCGTGGACAATGATGGAGACATTGCTTTTGCAAGAGCTGTGCAGGCGCAGGAAAATGACAATGTCAGCAGCCTCTATTTTCTCATCAAGAAAAAAGACAGCAACACGGTGAGCTCAAAGGAAATGGATTTGAGAGCGCTTTTTCTCGATGACGTGAGAATCAAGGTGGACAACTACAACAAGCGATACATTCTCACATCGTTTTACAGCAAGGGCAAACGCAGTAATATCGATGGCATGTATGTGGGTGTGTGGGATAAGTCGGCGGACAGTGCCGTGGCAATCGGCACCATGCAATTCGACGAAAACCTGCGCAACGATGCAAAAGGCGATAACGGAATTAAGAATGCTTTCAATGATTATTATATCAGGAACCTGATTGTGAGAAAAGACGGAGGGTTTCTGCTTGCGGCAGAATCATCTTTTAGTTCGGGGCGTGGTGGCAACTACGGACGGTATGACTACATGTATGGTTCACCATTTCTGCGCTATCCGTCAGACTACTACATGTTCGGACCTTCGTATGGGTATGGCTATCCCTGGTATCGTTACAATAACCTCGGGCAAAGCACCCGCTACAATTCGCAAAACATAGCCGTGTTTTCGTTTGATAATACAGGCAGTGCGAACTGGTCAACCGTCATACCTAAAAATCAGTACGATGACGAGTCCGATGCCTTCCTCGGCTACTCACTGTTAAATACCGGCGACCAGCTTTATTTTCTCTACAACCAAAATGAAAGAAGGATGCAGTTGCTGACTTCGGAAAGCATTTCTGCATCCGGAAAACGTACAAGAAATCCTACGTTGAAAAACCTTGACCAGGGCTTTGAATTCATGACACACTATGGCAAACAAACCGGGAGCAGGCAAATAATTTTCCCCTGCATGTACCGCAATTATCTTTGTTTTGCAAAGGTTGATTTCTAGGCGTTTAACGGTTTAACATGTAAGGGTTTAAAAGTTTTATCCTCCCAAAATCCGTTGAACCATTAAACCATTAAACTGTTAAACGTTTCCAACTCCCACTGTGGTCGCCTTATTTAAAGATCGTTCTCCCGCTGCTGTTGCATGGCTTGTTTTGTTAAGCATTATTGTTCACAGTCATTTTGTTGTTGCAGCGCAACCATTTCAAAAGTTAGAATCAAGCGGACTTATTTCCCTCTTCCTAAATCGTTATGGTCCATTGCTGCCTCCAATTGCGGGAATGGCTGCCTATTTCCTGACTATTCTTGTTGAAGCCTTGCGGCTCAATTATCTTTTCACTGAAAACAGGATGTATAGCCAAAGCAATTACCTGCCTTCAATGGTGTATGTAATGCTCACGGGCATCTTTTTAGAATTCAGCTCACTAACCCCGGCCCTGGTAGATAATATACTTGTGATCTGGCTGTTTGCAAAAACAATCAAACTCTACAACACACCAAACCCAAAGACGCTACTCTTCGACATCGGTTTAATAACAGGCGTGAGCATTTTGTTGTATCATCCTTCTGCGCTGCTCATTCTTGTTTCACTTTTTGCGCTCATGGTGGTAAGGCCTTTTGTTATTACAGAATGGCTGGTGCTGCTGATGGGCGTAGTGTTTCCTTACTACATTCTTGCATCGTACCTCTACTTCAATGATAAGCTCTCAACCATTGTTCAATACATCCCGGTGTGGCAGCTTAACCTGCCCGACACCCAAATAAATGCAGGCTTCTTTATTACTGCCGGATTAATTCTGATCATCCTTTTGATTGGCTTGTATTACTGGCAGAAAGAAAGTTTACGACTGCTTATCCATGTCCGCAAGAACTGGGGTGTGCTAATGGTGATGCTGCTGATCATGCTTCCCATCCCCTTTATTAATAAGGATGCGGGAATTGAAAGCTTGTTGCTTTGGATTGTGCCAGCCAGCCCATTTATCGCCAAAGGTTTTTTTGCACCAAAGAGAAACCTGCTACCGAACATTATGTTCTGGAGCCTGTTTATTTTATGTTTGGTAAA
>JADMIO011006427.1_pt1 | contig 18181 bp, 10 predicted proteins | sample 8958161 | NCBI WGS metagenome assembly JADMIO01 (sample SAMN16585339, study PRJNA669376) | soil metagenome | isolation source: Crop rotation soil | place: USA: Cullars Rotation, Alabama | collected 2011 | reverse complement strand
GTCAGCGACTGGAGGGACCGATGTCCCGATTGATGGACCTTGATTCCTCCAGTCGCTAACGCTCCTGGCTCGCCGATTTTTGCGAGTCAGCCATGTCGTTCTCACTGTTCATCGCCTGCTTTCTGGTCGGCCAAGCCGGCGAACTTCGCATTCGGCCGCTCGAGCAGGGCCGTGTCGAAATCATCGCGCCGCTCAACAAAGGCCTCGAAAAGCTGATCGCCCCTGGCCGGCTGGACTTTGACGACGGTCAGGTGCATCTCCGCTTTAGCCTCGTCGATCCGAAAACCGACAAGGCCGGTTTGGGGATGTTTGGCACATACGAACGCACCGACAAGGACCTCACCTTCCGCCCCCGCGTCAGCCTCGAACCGGGTCGTCTCTATCGCGCCACCTTTGGCCCCACGGAAAAACCATCGCTAACGAAGGACTATCGCGTACCGCTTCTCAATGGCGGCAAGGCGCCCACCGTTGTGAAACTCTTCCCGACTGCCGACGTTCTGCCCGCTAATGTGCTGCGCTTCACGATCCATTTCTCGCAACCGATGCGCGGCGGCAAGGACATCTTCAAGCAAATCGAAATCCTCGACGCCGACGGCAACCCGATCTCCGACGCCTGGCTCATGGATGAACAATGGGACGAAACCGGGACGATCCTCGTCATCTACATCCACCCCGGCCGCATCAAATGGGGCCTGGTGCTGCGCGAGGTCTTAGGCCCGGTCCTGCATCCGAAACGCGACTACACCCTGGTCGTCCGCGGGTCGATCGTCGACGCCGCCGGGCAAAAGGTCGGAACGGATTTCCGCAAGAAGTTCCGCACGACCGGCGAAGACCGCGTTCGTATCGATCTTTCGCAAGTGAAAATCTCGGCGCCGATCCTCGGGAGCAATGAGGCGTTGCACGTGAGGTTCCTGAAGGCGATGGATCATAAATCGCTCGAGACGCTCCTGTCGGTCGTCGATGAGAAGGGCGAAAAAGTCGCGGGCAAAATCGAAATCGGCGACGACGAACGTCGCTGGTCCTTCACTCCGACGTCGGGGTTCAAGGATGGAGAATATCGTGTCGTGGTCGACAGCCGGTTCGAAGACGTCGCCGGCAACACGCCGGCGCGGCCGTTCGACCTCGACCTTGATTCCCCGGCTCCGCCGGCGCAGCGGTTGGAAATCCCCTTTCGGCTCATCAAGTGATAGAGTCTCACGCGGCGCCGAGCTTGTGAAAGAATTGCACGTAACGTGGGGCAGACATTCCTGTCTGCCGCGGCGCAGCCGCGACGTCCCGGCAGTGTGAAGTTTCCGACGTCGGCGATGAGCGGCTTCGCCGCGGCAGACAGGAATGTCCGCCCCACGAGCAAGCCGCCGACATTTTCTGATCCCGCCAATTGACACGCTTCACACGATCGTTACGATGGACGTGCTTTCCACACAGCACTCTCCATCGATTGGATTCCCTCATGCGGCCGTTCTCTCGACTCGCAACCGCTCTGATCACCGTGCTCACGATGATTGCCATTAGCGGTTGCGGTTCTTCGACAAAATCCAAAGGCACGATCGGCATCTCGCTGCTCACGCTCACCAATCCGTTCTTCAAAGTGATCGGCGACAACGCCACCAAGGAAGCCAAGAAACACGGTTACGCCACCATCGTCCTCAGCGCGGATGAAAACGTCACCAAGCAAAGCGATCAGATCAAGGACTTCATCGTCAAGAAGGTGGCCGCCATCGTCCTGAGCCCGTGCGAATCGAAATCGATCGTGCCGGTGATTCAGGAAGCGAACGCGGCCGGCATCCCGGTCTTCACCGTCGACATTCCGTGCAACGAGCCCGGCGTGAAACTCGTGACGCAGATCGCCACCGACAATTTCGCCGGGGGTAAAGAAGCGGCCGCCGCGATCATTGAAGCGATCGGCGACACCGGCGGCCCGGTCGCCATCCTTCATTACAAGCAGGCCGAATCGTGCCAACTGCGCGTCAAAGGTTTTCGCGAAGCGATCGAGCAACACAATGAAAAGGCCGCGGCAAAGATCACGATCGTGACCGAACTCGAAGGTGGCGGAAAGACCGACGCCGGCAAAAAGGCGGCAGCCGACGCGCTGCAAGCCAATCCTAATCTCAAAGCGTTCTTCGCCATTAACGATCCTTCGGCCATCGGCGCCGTCGCGGCGGTCGAGAGCGCGGGCCGGGCGGGCAAAGTCGTCATCGTCGGCTTCGACGGCGAGAAGCAAGGCAAAGAAGCGATCAAAAAAGGCCAAATCTACGCCGACCCGATCCAGTTCCCCGACAAAATGGGCGTCGGCATCATCGACGCGTTCATTCGTTATTCGAAAGGCGAAACGCTACCGCCGCAGACATTGTTCGAGACCAAACTCTATCGCAAGGCGGACGCGGAGAAAGATCCGGAGTTGAAATAAGCCAAGGGTCAACCGTCGGACGGACAACCAATCAGCCCCAACGGGGCGAAATTCACGAGCCCCCTTCATGCCGCTGCAAGACTTTTGTCCCCAACTCGTCGGTTCCATGTCCACCGGCGCGGCCGGCAATCCGACGGTCACCATGATCGAGGCTGGCTTCGCCGCCGCCGGGCTGCATTGGCGCTATGTCAACATGGAAGTCGCTCCGGCGGACCTCGCAAGCGCTGTCAAGGGCGCCAAGGCGATGGGCTTTCGCGGCTTCAATTGCAGCTTGCCGCACAAGGTCACGGTCATTCCACATCTGGACGGCCTGGGTGAATCGGCGGCGCTCATGGGCGCCGTCAACACGGTCGTTCGCCGCGAGAACAAATGGATCGGAGAGAACACCGACGGCAAGGGCTTCCTCAAATCGCTCACTGCCGTCGTCGACCCGAAGGGCAAATCGGTCGTCATCTTCGGCGCGGGGGGCGCGGCCCGGGCGATCGCCGTCGAACTCGGCCTGGCGGGAGCGCACAGAATCACCATCGTCAATCGCGGCCATCAGCGCGGGACCGAACTGGCGGAACTCTTGCGATCCAAGTTGAACGTCGATGCCCCACTCCTTTCGTGGATGCCGAACTTTTCGATTCCCAAGAATACCGACATCGCCGTCAACGCAACGTCGATCGGCCTCTACGACGCCAACGCGAAACTCGACGTGGACGCCAAATCGCTGACGCCAAACATGGTCGTCGCGGACGTCATCGGCAACCCGCCGCGGACGCGCTGGATCCGCGATGCCGAGGCCCGCGGTTGCCAGGCGATTGTGGGCTTGGGGATGCTGGTCAATCAAGGGGTCATCGCCGCGCGTTATTGGACCGGGATCGATTTGGACGATGACGTGATGCGAGCCGCCCTCGAGAAGGCGCTCGGCTTATGAGAACCGCAACGGAATCGTCGCCGCTGCTCGAGATGCGCGGCATCACGAAGTCGTTTCCCGGCGTCAAAGCGCTCCAGGGCGTCGAACTCCAGCTTCATGCCGGCGAAGTCGTCGCGCTCATTGGCGAAAACGGCGCGGGCAAGAGCACGCTGATGAAAATCCTCGGCGGCGCGATTGCCGCCGACGCCGGCACGATTTCCCTTTCCGGCCGCAATGTTCATTTCCGCTCGCCCCACGATTCGCGTCTCGCCGGCGTTTCGATCATCTATCAAGAGTTCAACCTCGTCCCCGCGCTGACGGCCAGCGAGAACATTTTTCTCGGCCAGGAAATCGTGCGGGCCGGGTTGATTCGCCGCGGCCAGGAGCGTCGGCGTTCACGCGAACTGTTCGAACGGCTCGGCATCGACATCGATCTCGACGCCCCATGCCGCAAGTTGACGACCGCCCATCAGCAACTCGTTGAAATTGCCAAGGCCCTGGCACTTGATGCTCGCCTGATCGTCATGGACGAACCGACCGCGGCCTTGACCGCACGCGAAACCGAACGGTTGTTCGCCATCATCCGCGATTTGCAGGCCCACGGCATCGGCGTCATTTACATCACGCACCGGCTCGACGAAGTCTTCGCCATCGCCGACCGCGTGGTGATCCTGCGCGACGGCCGTAACGTCGGTATGAAACCGATAGGCGAGATCACTCGCAAGGAAATGGTCGAGCGCATGGTCGGCCGGGAACTTACCGGCGAGTTCCCCCCCAAGACCGCGGCGATCGGCGAACCGCTGTTGGAAGTGACGAATCTGTCTCGCGGCCAACGGGTGATCGATGTGTCGTTGGTCGCCCACCGCGGCGAGATTCTGGCGATCACCGGGTTGATCGGCGCCGGCCGCACGGAAATGGTCCGGCTCATCTTCGGCGCAGACCCTCGCGATTCGGGCGAGATTCGACTCGGCGGCCGGCGGCTCACGATCCGTTCGCCGCGCGACGCCATTGATGCCGGCATTGGGCTTCTGACGGAAGACAGGAAGCACCAGGGCTTATCGCTGATCCATTCCGTTCGCGATAACTTCGGCCTGCCGAACCTCGTGCGCCTGTCGCAACTCGGGTTCGTGAACGCGGGCCAAGAGCGAACCGAGTTCGCCGACTACATCCGGTCGCTCAAAATCCGCGTTCCCTATCAGGAGCAGAAGGCCGTCAACCTTTCCGGCGGCAATCAGCAAAAAGTCGTGTTGGCGAAATGGCTGGCGCGCAATTGTCAGGTCCTCATCTTCGACGAACCGACACGCGGCATCGACGTCGGCGCACGCTACGAGATCTATCAACTGATGAACGAGTTCGCCGCACAAGAAAAAGCCATCATCATGATCAGCTCGGATCTTCCCGAAGTCCTCGGCATGGCCGATCGAATTCTCGTGATGCGCGGTGGACGGATCACCGGGGAAATTGTCGATGCCCGCGGCGCGGCCGCGGAAGACGTCATGAAATACGCGATGGTGTGACGATGTCGCCGTCGCTCTATGTAGCCCTCTCGCTCCGCGAGAGGAAAGCGAAGGCAGAACTCGTTCGTAGAGATAGAATCATTATTTCGACAGGATACGGCCTTCGCTCTCCTCTCGCGGAGCGAAAGGGCTACATAGAATGCTCGCAATGAAACGATTCGCGTCACGTATTCTGACCGACTACGGTATGCTCTTGCCGCTGATCGCGCTCTGCGCGGTCTTCAGTGCAATGACAATCAGCGACCAGACGCCGACCAGCGACGTCGCCGCTCGCCAAGTCGCGGACGCAGTCACTTCGCATTCCAAGTCGCCGCGCGTTTTCATCGCCGTGCGCGACCAAGCCGATGACGTCGAATTCAGCAGCCAACTCTCAGAGCGATTGAAGCAGGCCGGCGCCGACGTCGTGGGCGTCGCGATCGGCAAGCCCAAAGACGCCCGGGACGCGCTGCAGCAGATCGCCGCTGCCGGCAGGACGATTGACGCGATCGCTTGCACGTCGGAGTCCAGCCAATGGCACTTCTTGGGGGACCTCAAATCCAATTTTCCCAGCCTGGGCGATCCGCGCGTCGTCTCTCCGTTCACCTATCGCTGGCCGACGTTCTTGATGCCCGGCAATCTGATCAACATCGCCAACCAGATTGCGGTGACCGCGATCATCGCCATCGGCATGACGATGGTGATCGTGACCGGCGGCATCGACTTGTCGGTCGGGAGCTTGATCGCTCTGTCGGCGGTGCTTGCGGCGGGATTCATCCGCGATCTTGCCGGTGGCTTGGATGCAACGCCGCTCGGGCTTCTCGCCGCGAGCGCGGCTGCCGTCGCGGCGTGCGGCTTGGTCGGGGCATTCACGGGCTTTTCAATTACTCGATTCGACTTGCCGCCGTTTATCGTGACTCTGTCGGTGATGCTGATGACCCGAGGCGCGGCGTACACGTATACCAATGGGCTCGCGATCACCGACGTCCCTGATTCCTATCAATGGCTCGGGCGGGGAACCGATCTTCTGGGGATTCCCAACGCCGTCGTGCTAATGCTCGTGCTCTACGTCGCCGCGGAGATCTTGATGTCGCGCATGCGGCTGGGGAGATACCTTTATGCCGTCGGCGGCAATCGCGAGGCCGCTCGGCTCGCCGGCGTGCCGGTCGATCTCGTCATCACCTTCGCCTATGTGCTGTCCGCTGTCCTCGCGGGCGTGGGCGGCGTCATTCAGGCATCGCTGTTCAAATCCGGATCGCCAAATTACGGCATCATGGACGAGTTCAATGTCATCGCCGCCGTGGTGGTCGGCGGCACAAGCCTCAGCGGCGGCGAAGGAAAAATCTTCGGCACACTGATCGGCGCGTTCACGATCGGCATCATTCGAAACTGGATGAACATCAGCAATATTGACCCGTTCCTCCAAGGATCGGTGCTGGGGGCAGTGATTTACGCGGCGGTGCTGTTCGACAAATTGCGACGAGGCCGCGTGGCGAAATGACCACGTCTCTGAAAGCCCAGGGAAGGCTTTCCCTGGGCTTTCCGCGGCGAAATCCTATTTCTGCAATTCCGCCACCACCATCGAATGAACATTGAGCCGCGGGACAATCACCGTCGTTCCCGCCGGCGTCTGTGTTCCCTTCAATTCCAAACCTCCCGGCTCCAAGTGAATCCGGCCAAGGCGATAAGAATTCTCAAACGTCACCTTGATGTCATGAATCGGCACCACCTCCTCGCGTAGCGGCACGTCGTCGACGGGCAACGCATGGTGGGCCGAGGTGTTGATGTCGTTGAACAAGTGTACGACGAGGCGTTCGCCCTCTTTTGTTTGCCGCATCGTCTGCGCGTGGACGCACATCGGAGCTTCGACCGCGATTGGCGGCGGCGCGGAGCCGGCCCATAATGCGGCATGCTTGAGGAGCAACCGTTGGTAGGGATACGAATACAGATAGTACGCCGCATCCAAGCCCGCCGCGCAGTAAACGACCCTTCCCTTGCCGTAGGGCCGCGTCACGATCGCCGGCAGTTCAGCGCCGCTGTCTCCTTTGACTCGCATGTGGCCGACGACCGAAGTCCCCGGCTCGGTCTTCACAGAGACCGCCGGGCCCTTAAAGGTCACGGAATGCGGACCGACGTAGGTAATCATTTTTCCCTGGTTGAGAAACGACGTCGCCTCCTGCCGAAAATCGAAAATCCCCTTGCGCTTCTTCCAATAATCGGGGCCGATGCCTTGGGCGAAGTTGACGTCGATCTCTTCCTTTTGGTCTTTTTGCTTCGGCGTGCCCTGGAAATGCACTCCGAGAACGCCGCTGAGGGCGAAGTCTTTGCGGGCATCGCCAAATTCGTCGAACATCGAGGTGTCGAGGCTCGCCACCAAGCCGCCGCCTTGGCGGACATACTCGTCAATCGCCCCGACTTGGGAATCATCGAGGCACGCTGTGTTCGGCAGCACCAACACTTTGAACTTCGACAAATCGGCGGCGTTCAGGTTCCAGTCGTTGATGACGCAGAACGGCAAATGCTCTTCGACCGCCATACGAAATGTGCCGAGTACAGACGACAGATAACGTTCCTCGACTTCGCCCGCCGAACGGCCGTAGAAGTTGCGAGTGTTGTCGCTCATCACAATCGCGCCCCACGGCTCGGGCTTCTTGTGCGTCAGCCAACCCTTTCGCTTTTGGACTTCGTCCATGCAGTCGTAAAGATCCTTTTGCAGATTTGCGGGTTGCGCGACAGCGATGCTCGGCGTCGCTCCATAAGTGAGGGCGAGCATCATGCGGCGCTGGATTTCGTGCGGCGGAAAACTGTCGCGGCCGTAGGGGTTGCCATGGCTCAAGATGTACGGCTCGCTGAAGGCGATGCGGTGGTTAGTCGTCGCCCAGATGTAGGCATTGGCGAACGCGGGAACGATCGTGGTGCCACGGTTGGTTTCGTCGCACCAAAATTCCTGATCGGGGGCATCGAAGAGGAGGTTCATTCGCGCCGGCATGTTGCGGGGGATACTCAGAAAATGCCCGAAACGCCCGGCGTTGGTCGACCAAGTCACCAAAGCGATGTTTGGATTCACTGCTTTGAGCCGGGACTGCATCTTCTGCACCATCCCCTCCATCTTGCGATCGGCCCAGTGCTGATAACGGCGAAACGCCGAATCGTTCATGTTCGCATTGGGAATCTCCGCTTTGGCGTCCTTTCGGTAGTTCTCCCTGCAATGCTGACAGTAGCAGACGCCGCCGTAATGCAGGCCGTCGAAGCTGAACGCGGAGACGTCCGGATATTGAGTGACGATCTCCACGAGGACGTCAGTCATGAAGTCGCCATAAGGGCCGAGCAAGCACAGCATGCCGCCGTGCGGGAACTTTTTCATGTCGATCTGCGGAATCTCGGTCGTGTTGGTCGCGATTCGCCGCCATTCAGGATGGGTTTCGTAGGCTTCCGCTTGCAGGCATGGAGGATAAACGCCCAACAGGCGGACGCCGAGCTTCTTGTATTCGGCGATGTCCTTTTCCAAGCGCCCGAGCGGCACATGCGGGCTGCGGCGTTTGAGGAGCTTGCTGTCGTAGTAGGCGTAAAAGGGATCGACGAAGCCGATCTCGCTGAGCGTGACGCCGTGCTCGGCGGCCTTTTGCCGGGCTTTGGAATCCATCGCCGAGAGCGTATAGCCGCAACCCATGGTCTCTTCGAGCCACGCCGGCGGCTTGATCGGGCGGAAGGGTTGTGTTTCGAAGGGCTGTTTCGCGACGGGGGCTTCCCAGAGATCGGGCGATTGACAGTAGGCTGTCACGGCGAATGAAGCGATGAGAACAATTGAGAAAGCGGTGCGATGGATGAATGCGGCAATCATCGACTAGAAACCTTCCTAAAGTAATTGCGCGTTCGGCGACGGCGAGCCAGGAGCGTGAGCGACTGGAGAACCTTAGCGCCGATATGGGCACGCGGTCTCCTCCAGTCGCTTACGCTCCTGGCTCGCCGTTGACACGCTTTGGACCTTTGACAATTGTCACTCGCTCACCTTCAATTCCAACCGGCAACTCGCCGCCAACTCAATATCCCCACGGCGAGCGAGCGATTCGCACAAGGTCGCCAGCGACGGCGTCGCCCTTTGGCGCGATGCCTTGCCGTTGATCGTCACGTCAATCGGTTGACGCACGTCGAGCAACCGGCCGTCGAGCCAAAGAGCAAACCGCCCGACCTTGTCCGTCCGCACGTCGATGGCGTTTCCCTTGACGACCGCGTCGATCGACTGCCCCGATTTCGGCTCATCGATCGCAATCCAAAAATGATCCTTCACCACCGAATCCGTCAGGTCCCACGTGAGATGCTTCGGCATCGGGTTCCGCGTGAAGGGATACATGTCCTTGATCTTGTCGCGGTCGGGCAATCCGCCGTGGCCAAACCCCTTCTTGAATTCCATTTCGACCGGAAAATCGCCGGGGTTTGCCTTCTTCAACTCCTCGATCATGGCGGCGAACTTCTCGCAGCGCTCGCGGCGGCCAAACATCGTGTCGCCATCGCCGATCATGAAGGTGAAACGCGTGTTCCGCAGACTCTTCGGCGAAATCGTTCCGTCGGTTTGGGCGGCCGCGCTCGCGTGGACGGCGGCGAAGCGGTCCGGCATTTTCGGCCCGATGTAGAACGCGCCATAGCCGCCGTGCGAATAGCCCATGAGGAAGACCTTGTTCGGGTCGACATCGCCGAAAAGCACCTGCTCACGAATCAGGTTTTTCACCAACGGCAGACAGTAAAGATCGTAAAAGCCGTTCCAAGTATCGTTCGGCGCTCGCAGCGAGATGTAGGCATAGCCTTCGACCGAATTCTGATCCTTGTAATAACGCTCCATGCCGCGCCATTGGCTGTCGTTCAGCTCTTTCGGGGCATTCCCGCCGCCGTGCATGGCGATGAAGAGCGGCCAACCCGCCGCCGGCTTTTTGCCGACATATCGGATCGTGTACGGGCTCAAGTACTTTTCGTGCCGAACCTCCTTCTTCTCGAAATCGCTCTTGAGATCGGCATGCCAACTCGAAGCCTTGTAGGCTTTCCAGACAACCGCCCGTACGGCATCTTCGTCGGACCAGAGCAAGGAGTCAAACTTCCCATCGATTTTTGCGCCGGAGTCGAAGTAGTTCTTCGCGGCGGCCTCGATGCCGCGGCGCTCTTCGTCGATCAGCGACGATTTCTTCGGCGGCACTTTGACTTCGATGTCGACCAGGACGCTCTCTTTGTCTTCCGTCGCCACGTCTCGCTTCTCGGCGTCGACTTCAACGACGAAATTCTTCTTTCGCGGCACTTCAAAAACGAGCGTGTCATTGGTGTCGGCCGATTCGCCCTTGGAATTGCCGGTGCGAACAAAAGCGACGTCGGTCGAATCGACGACGCGAACGGGGAGGGCGACGCGTTCCTTCTTTCCCGGCCCCCAGACTCGCACTAGCAGCCGGGTGATGCCGCCGTCAGTTTGCTTTTTCGTGTAACGGTCGGTGACATTGACCGCGAAGATTTCGTTCTGCCGCGGCGCCCACGGCAGCGGGAACTTGGTCGTGGTTCGCTTATAGCTGCTGGCGTAGATCGCGTTCTCAATCGAATCCTTCTTGGCGAGGGCCGCGTCGCCGTTGAACCACGTCTGATCGAGCCCGCCGCGATTGAATTCGCAAGCGCCGGTGAAGTGCCAGTCGCCGTCCCAAATCTCGACCCAGGTATGATTCCCGGGTTTGTTGGTCCACTTGGGAATGCCGGCGACACGGGCCGGTACCCCGACACTGCGGCAGGCGTCGACCAGAATGATCGACAATCCCGTGCACGACGCTAAGCCGGTCTTCTTGCTTTCGCTCGGGCTTTGATCGGGGCGATTGCGTTGCGTCGAATATTTGACCTTCACCTTGTCGAAGATTTGGGCGTTGAGCGCCTGAGCGGCTTCGGTGAGCGTTTTGCAATCGGCGACAATCGGTTTGCAAACCTCCAACATTTCCGCTCGCCAGGCTTCGCGCGTCTCGGTGACGCTGGCATAGGGAAGGACATCGTTCAAGAACAACTCTTCGGGAACCTGTTTGGCCCACGGAAATTGTGCCCGGGCTTTGTAGGTCAGCTCCAGATTGGAAAGGAGCAGGTCCGCCTTGATCGTTTTCAAATCGCGGTCCGGCATGTTGGCGACGAGGAACGCGATCCCCGTCCGCTGCTCTTTCGGCGCGTCCACCAGCGATTTCTCCAATTCGCCGCGATTGTCCCCCGCTTTCGCCAGCGCGGCTTCGACGTCGTCGTCCCACCAACGCGTCGCTTGTCCATGCGACCAGGGTGCGGCAACCAACGACAAAAACATCGCGAACGACAGAGTTTTGACGTTCATAAAACAAGTCCTGGAAAGATTCAGTCCAAAAACGGGAAGCGGCATGCTTTGGAGCATTGTAACCGCGTCGCCGCCGGGGTACATTCTTTTCTTTGTGGAGCAAGCTGCCAGCTTGCTATTGCGAATTTGGGTCTTAATTCCCGCTGATTCCCGCGGGGCGCCCTCCGGGCAAGCTCGGCCGCTTGCCCCACAGAATTGAGCCATCATGAAACAATCGATGTTTGCGTTCCCGCTGTTCCTCGCGATCGCCGTTGCTGGATTGTCCCAACAAAACGAAGTGCCACCGCCCGAACCACTCGGTTACGTCTGCTACCGCGCCGCCGAGCCGATCAAGATCGACGGCAAACTCGACGACAACGCCTGGGCCGCCGCACCGTGGAGTGAAGAGTTCGTCGACATCGAGGGCGACAAGAAGCCGCGGCCCCGGTTCAAGACGCGCATGAAAATGCTGTGGGACGACGCCGCCCTTTACATCGCCGCCGAGATGGAAGAGCCACACGTTTGGGCGACGCTGACCGAGCATGACTCGATCATTTTTCAAGACCATGATTTCGAAGTCTTCCTCGATCCCGACGGCGACAACCAGAACTACTGCGAGTTGGAACTCAACGCCAAGAACACGACCTGGGACCTGCTTCTGACCAAGCCGTATCGCGATCAAGGGCGGGCATTGAACGGCTGGGAAATCATCGGGCTCAAGACCGCGGTGGCGCTCGACGGCACGCTCAACAATCAAACGGACACCGATCGCGGCTGGACGGTCGAGATCGCCTGGCCGTGGCCCGGGCTGAAAGAGTTGACGAGCGCCGCCGTGCCGCCTCGCGACGGCGATCAATGGCGCATCGACTTCTCACGGGTCGAATGGGACATGGAAACCGTCGACGGCAAATATCAAAAGGTCAAAAAACGCAGAGAGCACAATTGGGTCTGGTCGCCCATCGGCGCCATCGACATGCACCGCCCCGAACGCTGGGGATACATGCAGTTCAGCACCGCCAAACCGGGAACGGCCAAGTTTCAACCCGACCCCGAGCGGGGCATGCGCGATCTGCTGCAGCGAGTGTACGACGCTCAGCACGAGCATTTCGCCAAGACAAAGACGTATGCCGATTCGCTCGAAGCGTTGAAACTCGATGCGAAGGCGTTTCCGAAGTCGTTACGAATTGAACGGACGATTGGATCGTTCGACGCAGACTTGCCGGCCGCGACGATGCCCCAGTCGAAATGGCGCATCTCGCAGGATTCCTGGATTCGCCGCATCGATCCGGCGAAGGAAAAGAAGTGATCGCATTCAATCAGCCCCAACGGGGCGAAATTTCATAGCCTGGGGCGTAAGCCCCAGGACCGGGATCGAGATCAATTGCAAAGCCCCAACGGGGCGAAAGTTTCGGGATCGTTGTCCGACTTCCGCCCCGTTGGGGCTTCATCATCAACATTGCCACGGTCCTGGGGCTCACGCCCCAGGCTATGAAATTTCGCCCCGTTGGGGCTGATCGTTGCAAATTGACGCGGCTCACGACAAGATCCGTGTCAGCACGTTCCCCGCCACGTCGGTGAGCCGGAAACGGCGGCCGTTGTGCAGATACGTCAGCCGACGATGATCGATTCCAATGAGATGCAGCATCGTCGCATGCAGATCGTTGACCGACACGCGGTCGATCACGGCGCGGTGGCCAAACTCGTCGGATTCGCCGTAGCTGACGCCTCCGCGGACGCCCGCTCCGGCGAACCAGGTGACGAAAGCATGCGGGTTGTGGTCGCGGCCGCCGCCGTTGCCTTCGGAGACCGGCATGCGGCCGAACTCGCCGCCCCAGATCACCAGCGTTGAATCCATGAGGCCGCGATTCTTCAGGTCGGTCAACAGGCCCGCGATCGGCACATCGGTGGCGGCGCAGTGTTCGGAGTGGTTGCCGAAAAGATTGCCGTGGGCATCCCATTCGCCGTCGCTATAGACTTGCACGAAGCGGACGCCTCGCTCAACGAGTCGGCGAGCCAATAAACACTTTGAACCGTAAGAGCGCGACACGGGATTATCGATGCCGTAGAGCCGACGTGTTGCCTCGGTTTCGCTGGCGAGGTTCGCCAATTCGGTTCCCGCAGTCTGCATGCGATACGCCAGCTCGAAACTTTCGATCCGCGCTTCCAGGTCGGCTTCGCCGGGGTGCGCCGTCAAATGATTGCGATTAAGCCGGGCCATGAGATCGAGCTGCGCCCGCTGGTCCGCCGCCGCAACCGCCGCCGGTCGATTCAAATTCAAAACCGGGGCTCCTTCGGTGCGGAAGAGCGTCCCTTGAAACGCGGCAGGCAAGAATCCCGATCCCCAGTTCAGCGACCCGCCCTTGACTCCCTGGTTGTTCCCGAGCACGACAAAGCCAGGCAGATCGCGATTCTCGCTGCCGAGGCCATACGTCACCCACGAACCGGCGCTGGGAAATCCGGGCCGGGGGATGCCGGTGTTGATCTGATACAGCGCCGGGACGTGATTGCTCGATTCCGTGTAGCACGACTTGACGACCGCCAAGTCATCGACGTGCCGGGCGACGTTGGGATATTTTTCGCAGACCCACGCTCCGGATTGGCCATATTGTCGGAACCGGAACGGCGACCGCATCAATGGGCCGGGATTTCCGAAGAAGGTGCTGATGGGGATGCGGCGGCCGTGATTGCGATCGAGTTCGGGCTTGGGGTCGAAGAGGTCGAAGCCGCTGGGGGCGCCTTCCATGAAAAGCCAGATGATCGAGCGAGCCTTGGCGGGAAAGTGCGGCTGTCGCGCGGCCATCGGATTGCTTTCGGCCGGATCATCGGCCAGCAGCTTTTGATCGCGCAGCATGTCGGCCAAGGCGAGCGAGCCGAGTCCGCCTCCCGCAAGCGATAACATCTGCCGGCGATTCATCAACATCGAGTTCTCCGATTCATTCCAATCATGCGTGGCATCAGGTGAATGTGGCCTTTGTGAACTTGGTCCTTACGTCTCTTTACTCCGAAGGAGTTATATCCCAAAGCCCAGGGTCGCGCAGCACCCTGGGTCGGTGGGAGCATTTTTGTTTTTCCCTGAAGGGGATTCATCGCCGTGAAAGCTCGCGGTCGATGTATCCCCTTCGGGGAAAACCGACACGACGCCTTTGTGAGGTAACTCCTTCGGAGTAAAAACATCCGGCAGGAAAATGCTTCTGATCAGTCGACGTACACAAATTCGTTCAGCGCGAACAGCGATTGGCACAAGTCGGCCAGCGCCTGCGATTCCACGTTGACCGCTCCGGGCCGCTCACGCCGCAATCGAGTTTGTGACGTCAAAAACTCCAGGCATGCGGTTCTTTCGTCGTCTCGCGGCAAACGTCCCAAGGCCCGCTCGAAAGCGACAGCGATCTGCCTTCGTGGGTCATCGGAATCACGTTTCAAAAGCTCGGCGAAATCTTCGGCGCGGGAACGAATCCAGGTGTCATTCAGCAACAACAAAGCCTGCGGGGCAACCGTGGTGCGATTGCGTTTGCCGCAGCTCACGGTCGTGTCGGTGCCGTCGAAGGTAATGATGAGCGGATGCTGCACGACGCGTTTGCGAAACATATAGATCGAGCGGCGGTGCGTCTCGGGCGTGTCTTTGACGTTTGTCGGATACGGATTCGTCGTATTGCGGGCGACGATTGCGTCGGGCGGAATCGGCGGCTTGAAGCCGGGGCCAAAAGCATCAAGAACGAGCGAGCCGCTGACGGCCAGGATCGCATCGCGCAATGCCTCGGCCTCGATTCGCGCCGAACGCTGCCGCCAGAGCAGGCGGTTGTCGGGATCGATCTTCGCCTTGGCGGCGTCAAACGTCGCGGCTTGCTGATAAACCGCGCTCGTCAGGATCTGACGATGAAGACGTTTGAGTTTCCAGCCGTTGGTCACGAAATCATGGGCGAGCCATTCGAGAAGTTCCGGATGGCTCGGCCGTTCACCTTGGACGCCGAAATCGTCGACCGTGCGCACCAGGCCTTCGCCGAAATGATGCTGCCAGACGCGATTGACGATGACCCGGGCGAGCAAGGACCCGGCGCCTTCGTCGACATCGACTAGCCAATTCGCCAGGGCGTGTCGCTGCTGAGTGCTGGAGGCCTGGCTGCTTTTGCGCGCAAGGGCGAGGTAATCGTCCGGCGTGCGATCGCCGCTGAGGACCGCCAAAAAGCCCAAACTCACCGGCTCCTTCTTGTGCATAAATTCGCCGCGATTGAAGAGGAAGTTGGCCGGCGGCTGGGGGTTTTTGTCTGCGTAGCCGAGGGCGGCAGGCAGAGGCGCTGGCTTTTGCGAATCGACGGTCTTGATCGCCGTTTCGAGCCGCTTCCACTCGGTTCGTTGGTCTTCCGTCATCGATAGGCGGTATTCCTCGTCATTCGGTTTGTTGCTATTTCGCCGCTTGGCCAATTCGGCCGCGGCAGGTTCGACGATTTTCTTGTTCTGATCGAGCCATGCTGTGAGCTTTTCCTTCGCGATTTGCAGGTCGCGCTTCCACGTGTCGGTTTGATGGGCGTGCTTGACCTGTTCCTCGGGGCCGACCAGCGGATGCTCGCGGCGGTCGCCGGCGGTCACAGTGCACAGGAGACGGTAATAATCCCGAGTCGGGATGGCGTCGTATTTGTGATCGTGGCATCGAGCGCAGCCGACCGACACCGCCATCAAGCCCGTGCCGATCGTCGAGACGATGTTGTCCAGTTCGTTGTAACGGTTGCGCAGCCGCTCCTCTTCGAGGAATTTGTCTTCGAGGATCGTGTTCGGCCCCGCCGCCAGGAATCCCGTCGCGGCCAACGCGGTTGGATCGCCGGGCGCAATCTCGTCGCCGGCGATTTGCAAACGCACGAATTGATCGAAGCCCATGTCGTCCGCAAGCGACTTGACGACGAAATCGCGGTAATGGTACGCGTTCGGCCGATCGGCGTCTTGCTCTTGCCCGTTGCTGTCGGCGTAGCGGGCGACGTCGAGCCAATGCCTCGCCCAACGCTCACCGTAATGACGGTTGGCAAGCAAGTGCTCAACAAACGCCTCGTACGACGCATCGTCACCTGCAACAGTTTGAACGAGATCCGCGGGCCTCGGCGGCAGGCCCCAGACATCAAACGTGAGCCGCCGCACGAGCTTTTTCGGCTCCGCTTTTGGGGTCGGTTCGAGGCCTTTCGCTTCGAGGGCCGCGAGAATGAAATGATCGATCGGCGTCTTGGGCCAATTGGTTCGTTTGACTTGGGGAATCGCCACGGGTTTGAGTCGTGGATACGCCCAATGTTTACGGTCTTCATCGGTGACGACTAATTCCTTCGCTGCCGCGGCGGCTTTCTTGTCGTCAAAGGCCGCGCCGGCGTCGATCCATTTCGTCAGTTGGTCGATTTCCTTGGCGGACAATGGCGGCGATTTCGGCGGCATGCGCTCGGCGGGATCCTTCGTCGTGATTCGGCGAACCAGTTCGCTCTTCGCCGAATTGCGAGGGACGATCGCCGGCACGCCCGAGTCGCCCTGCTTGATCGCGTCGTCGCGTGCATCGAGCCGCACGCCGCCTTTTTGTTTTTGTGGGCCGTGGCATTTGATGCAATGGGCGTCGAGGATGGGACGGATATCGCGGGCAAAATCGTCAGCGCGGATGTGCGTCAGTGGAACGGCGAACGCGACGACGAGCATCCCACAACGCAAATCGAACATGGCGTTCGCCCAAAAATTGAACCCGTTTAGCGGCAAGCCGAAGGCGTCGGCGAACGGGTGGTTGAATCACGTCAGGTTGGAAAGCGGCCCGTCGCCGCAGAAATTCGGGTTGCCGAACCGCGCGATCCGGTGACCGAAGCCGTGGGCGAGCGAAAGCAGCAGACGATTGTGCGGCACGCGATTAAATCGCAGCGACCGGCCCAAACGAAAATCCAACCCGCCGCCGACGACGACCCACGGAATGTTGTCGAGCGTATGGGAATTTCCCTTACCCAGTTCGTTCGTCCATACGATCGTGGTGTTGTCGAGCAGCGTCCCCTGCCCTCCCGGCTCCGGCGTCTGGTCGAGCCGGCGGCACAAGTACGCGAGCTGTTCGCAGAACCATTTGTTGATATTGGTCAGGTGCGTTTGGGCCGGGAAATCGGTGTCGGGGCGATGCGACAGTTCGTGATGGCCTTCGTTGACGCCGATCCAGTTCATGCGGGCCATGCCGACGGAATTGGTGAACTGCAATGTCGCGATGCGTGTGAAGTCGGCCGTGAAGCTGTTGACCATGAGTTCGATTTGCATCCGCGTCGTGCGGGGAATATTGGCGTTCTCGTTGCGAATCCCAGGTTCGAGCGGCGGCATCGGATGTACCGGGGCAGATTCACGGTCGGCGCGAAGGTCGCGTTCCATCTCGCGGACAAACGCCTGATGTTCTTCGAGCAGTCGGCGATCTTCGGTACCCACCGCGCCGGCGATGCGCTGCAGATCACCGCGAACATCATCCAAAACGCTGCCGACCAGCTCACGATCGCGCGAACGGCCATAAAGGCGGTTGAACATCTGATACGGATCGTCGACCGGGGCGATCGGGCGATTGGCGCCAGCGTAGACCATGCGCGTCCAGGTGTCGGCACGATTGGGGACCATGACGCCGAACTCGAGCGAGCCGAAGCGGGTGCGCGTCGCGGGGTCGTTTTGCAGAAACGTCTTGATCTCTTGATCGATCGAGATGCCGCGGGCCCAACCGGCGGGTGTGTCGCTGCCGCCCTGTACGTTGCCAGGGAAAAGTTCGATGCCGGTGAGCAAACAGCCCATGCCGCGCATGTGAGCGTCGCCGTCGCCACGAACGCGGTCGCAGACGCCATGCAGCGTCAGCAGCTTGGTCTTGAACGGTTCGAGCGGACGCAGACTTTCCTTGAGGGGCATGTACGCCAGGTCGCCCTCTTGGTCGGGCCAAAACATATTCGGCACGACGCCGTTGGGGCTGAACATGATCACAAGCCGCTGCTTTCGCCGCGCCTGATTGGCGAATGCCAAGCCGGGAAGATTGCCGATAAACGGCAGCGTCGCGGCCGACACGCCAATGTTGCGGAGGAAATCACGGCGGTTCTGGTGGGACA
>JADMIO012752955.1_pt1 | contig 18183 bp, 8 predicted proteins | sample 8958161 | NCBI WGS metagenome assembly JADMIO01 (sample SAMN16585339, study PRJNA669376) | soil metagenome | isolation source: Crop rotation soil | place: USA: Cullars Rotation, Alabama | collected 2011 | reverse complement strand
CTTTCCCCATCGCGTCTGTTGCAACCTGTGAATACCAGCCATTGACCATCCTGCGAAATGTTTTGGGCGCCTTCATTTTGCTCAGTATTCACGTTGCCTTCCATTGGCTTCGCCTTTTCCCACTGTGTATTGTTTGATTTGCTGTAAAAGAAGTCTTCATTGAAGGCATTCAACCGTCGTGTAAAAACCAGTTCTGATTCATCGATAGTAAGAGAAGGAAAGTATTCCGATTCGCTGGTATTTACATTGGGCCCTACATTTCGCGGAGCGAAAACATAGCTACTATTGCTGTGTTTTTTTGCATAGTCAACAGCAAATTCATAGCTGCGTTTCCTGTATTCTGCAGCCTTGAGGGCGTTAGGATTTTTTGGGGGATTCTTGTCAAGCATTTCGTTAAGAGCGCCTAAAGCCTTTTCAAATTCGCCCATTCCGGCCAGGTTGATGGAATAAGGAAGTTTGTATTCCATCGTGTAGGCTGGATCGAGGGCAAATGCTTTTTCATAGTAAAGCACACTGTTCTTATAATTTCTGAGATCACGATAAATGCCACCGAGAGAGAGATAGGCATCTACATATTTTTTGTCGATCTCGATACTCTGGAGAAGGAGGCCGGCGGATAACGTGAGATTGCCTTCCTCGGCTCTTTGCATGGCCTGGTTGTAAAGTGCCACAGCTTTTTTGTCAATAGAAGCGGCATTGTAAGGTGGCTGGGCCAGGACTTGAATACACAGGATGCAGGATATAAAAGCGGACAGGTGTTTTTTCACGATATAAAATATTGGATTGTAAAGATAATAAATACTTTTTGGGGAGTTGTTAACGTTAGGAGAAGTTGAATTTCTGGATTTTCGACACCAGACATTTGTGCAAACGCTCATCTTAAAGCATCTCCAAATAAACTACTTATGCGAAAGCTGGCTGCCATTCTCATCCTGGTCGCTTTATTGTATTGTCCATCGTCGTATGCCCAGCACGATCTTTCTGCAAAGACCTGGCATTTCATCGATACCTCTGTTGCCAGGAAGCGCAACCTGTCGGATGTGCTGGCACTGCTAAGGGAGTTGCGACAGCAGGCTCTGAACGAAAGAAATTATTACCAGGTAGCCCGTACTTACGAGTATGAATTGATGATAAATGACCAGCGTACGGAAGACAGCATGTATTTTAAGAACTCGGCTTTCATCGATACCCTTGAGCGGCAAAGGCCGCACGATGACCTGCATCTCTGGCTGGAACTCACAATGGCAAGGCGGTTGAAGAATTTCACCTCGGGCTCACGTCGTTTTCAACGGAAACAGTATGAGCGCGACGATATAATGATCAATTATGCCGCTTTTACCAATCATCAATTAGATAGTATTGCGGAACGTAGTTTTTTCCAGGCAAAGGAAATAGCCCGCCCATACAGAGATAGACCTGTGGATGATGCATTATGGCTTTCTTCGGACCCATTGCAGTTCCTGTTCAAACCATCGACATATGATATCGTGATTGCGGAGCAGATCAGGATGACCCTGGATAAGTATCACAACATTGCCGATCGGGAGGCCGTTTATCGATGGCTTGCCTTGAGTCCGGATGCGTTCATTGCACTGATCGATTCATTCTCGAATACCAATGATCCATTTTTCTCCAACTTTATTTTATATGTTCAGTGGTTCAATTATCACAAGGGTGATTCGGCCAGGCGGTATTTTATCGAGTCGGTGGCACATGAATATCTATATAGCATCACGAAGAATGACGACCCTAAAATGGAAGAGGTCTATCAAAATTATTTGCAGAAGCAGGCAGAGTCTCCCTATAATATCGTGAGGGCCTATGCTGTGTACCAGCTTTGCCTGTTGTGGAATAGCCAGGCTGCCCGGTATATGCCTGCGGCAGATAACTACAGTATTTACCGCTACAAGGAAAACGCAGATGACTACGATGAAAAATACAGGTATCAATCGTTGAAGGCGTTGCAGTTGTTTGATAAGAACAAAGCACTGATGGACAGTTTTTATTATTTAAAAACCATCCTGCTTGCAATGGAGCTTAAGATCAGACAACCGGTGATCGATGTGAGCATGGAAAAATACAATCTTCCTGCCGAACCGATCCTTGCTGAATTGAAGTTTAGAAACGCCGACTCGGTTTATTACCGGATCATTCCAATCAGAGAGGACGAAGGTATCACTGTAAGTTATAAGGCATACGGACAGTTTGTGGACCAGATGATCAAAAGGCCCTATACTCTCGAAAAAGCAGTTGATCTGCCAGCCATGGGCGATTATAACAGGCACGCAACCTATATGAAGCTGGACGGCCTTCCAGCCGGAAGCTATCTTGCATTGGTGTCTCCACAACCAATCCGTGATACACTGACGCCCGTTACACATGTATGGTTTGATGTAACGAATATTTCAGTGTTGAACAACGATTCCAGAATCTATGTCTTGCATCGCAAGAGCGGTATGCCCCTTACAGGGGCGGAAGTAGTTGTAACCAGCGGACGCACTTCCGACAAGAATCCTCCCGGAAAATTCCTGGTCAATAAGGATGGTTATTTTCTGCTGCCGGGTAAGCTCAGGAATACCGAGTATGATCTTAAGGTCCGCTGGCAGGGTGACACTATTTTTGATCGTGTTACCAATCATTCGCGCAGCAGGTGGAACGATGAGATTGAGACATATGACAAGGATGAATACGAAGACCTGGTGGAGTTTTATGAAGACAACGCAACGGCTTATATTTTTACTGACAGGAGTATTTACCGTCCCGGCCAACTGGTGCATTATAAAGTGCTTTTCATTACCAAAAACAAAAATACGGGTGAGGCCATGGTGATGAATAGAGAGAACCTGAAAGGCGGACTGTTTGGCAATGTGTATAAGAAATGGTTGAAGGAAAGTGAACCATGGATGTATGTAAAAGATCCTTTCAACAGGGAAATGGACTCTTTGAAGATTGTGCCGGGTGAGTACGGGACCATAGCGGGAGTATTCCGTATTCCGAAGACGGCAGCTACAGGTGAATGGCAAATAGAACCAGGCTATATTGATGCGGACTACAATAGCGGAAGATTCAGGGTAGAAGAATACAAGCGGCCTTCGTATGAAATAACTATCGAGAACCCGAAGAAGGAACTGGAGCCTGGTGACCGGTTTACCCTGAAGGTGAAATTAAGATCCTTTGCGGGAGCAACCTTGAGTAATGTCAGGATCGATTATACATTGAATCGCTGGGGAAGAAAAGTAGTGGCTTACGACAGAAAAAGTGTGCCAGATAAAGGCATTTTCGAAAAATTGTACGATACATCAGGATATACGGATGCGGATGGTGTATTGGAAATAACAGTGGAGGATACCGACATATCGAAGTATAAGAGGATAGGTGAACACTGGAATTTTGAGTATCATATTTCAGCAGAAGCGATAGAGGCAACTGGTGAAAGCTATAAAACCTCATCTACCGTAAATATTTCCAACCGGCCGGTGCTGGTCAGGATGAACCTGGCGAAACAGTATGAGCGCGGTTTTATGCGGCCTGTGTTGGTGGCAACGGAAGACAGGAATGCAGGTACAGTGTCGAAACCTGTGGTTGTAACTATTTATCGCACTGATAGAAAGCAAAAGGTATATAAGCGCCGCAAGCTGACTAAATCAGATGTGTGGTTGTATGACAGGAACGAATTGCAACAGGATTTTCCATTTTTATCAATTCCGGAAGACGAAGTAAAAGAGACAAAGTCACTTGTTTTGCGGGATACGATTCAGACGGGCACTGCTGAGAAGTTGATACTGGACCCTGATCTGCTGATTGCCGGTAATTATATTGCCGAAGCGCAGTATCTGGAAAATGGCGTGTTACTCGGGGAAACAAAAACTAATTTCAACATATTTGATAGGGTTAAGAATCAACTGCCGGCATTGGCCAGCCCACTGAACCACCTGCATTATACGTCCAGCATGCCAGGCGATATCATCCGATATTTTTATTCGCATGAAGGAAAGGCCACCTGGTCGATTTTCAATGTATCTTATTTTAAGGCCGGTAAAAAAGGCAGCCTGGTATCTGATTATTTTATGCAACACCAGGGTGAAGGCGTCGATAGTTTTCTCCTCAGATTGCCAAAGGGAGTAGCAGGTGATGTGAAGCTTTCTCATATTTATGTGTTGAACAATGAAGTGTTCAAAAACGAAGAAACCATTTCAATTGCTGAACCGGCAAGTCTCAACCCAGAGATAACAGTAGAGAGATACAGGAAAACTCTGGTGCCAGGAAGTAAGGAAACATTTACAGTTTCAATAAAAACAAAGAACGAAAATATTGCGGCCGAACTGCTGACCACAATGTATGATGCATCGCTGGATCAACTGGAGGGGCATGAATGGAGGAACCCTGGAAATGATCGGGGAAGCCGTTATATCTATACGCACTGGCAGAGTGAGATCAATTCTGTCACGACTAATTTTTATCCGTCAAACTATTTCGGTGATTTGTATATAACGAATGGATCATTGAATCAGCGCGCAAGAAGAAATACATTGTGGTGGTTGAATCCACAGGACTATGGATATGAAGACGGGAAAGAAGGAGATGTTATGTATGCTTTCGCAAGCACGTATCGCGGCAATTTCCAGCATGATATGAATCCGGATGTTAGCTGGATGGCTGGCAGATTGCCGGGATTGCTGGTAGATGCAGACGGGCTTGACGAAGTAATAGTGGTAGGATATGGTACTGTGAAACGTAAGGAACTGGTTGGAGCATCGGTAGTGGTGCGCGGCTCTGCCGGGATCAAGGGATTCTTACAGCCATTGATCGTACTCGATGGAGTGGTGTATGAAGGAGATCCTAAAGACATCGATGTAAATAAAATAACAGCAGGTCTGATTCTGAAGGGTGCTGATGCATCTGCGATATACGGGTCGAGGGCTGCAGAGGGCGTGTTAGTACTCAGTACCACCGGGCTGATCATATTACCAGAAGAACCCGAACCGGTGATCACGCCGAGAAAGAACTTGGAAGAAACGGCTTTCTTTTTCCCGCAAGTTCATGCTGATAAGAATGGACTATACTCCTTCAGCTTCACCATGCCTGAAACACTAACCGAATGGCACTGGATGATGCTGGCTCATACAAAGAATGCACAGTTTGTCTATAAGGAGCTTACTTTAAATTCGAGGCTGCCGTTGATGGTGCAACCAAATATGCCGCGCCTTCTTTACCAGGGGGATCGGATGGTATTGCAAAGCCGTATCACCAACCTGGATAGTTTAGCTGCTAATGGCAGGATCGTGTGCCGGATCGAAGATGAAGTGACAGGCGAGGACATCACCAGTAAGTTGACGGCTACTTCAGAACAGGGCTTTAATGTAGCAGTAAAGTCGAGTACGAGTGCAGGTTTTGAAATAAGAATCCCTTCTGCGCAGGTAAATCCCTTGAAAATAGTAATCAGTGCACGGTCAGCCAGCTATACAGATGCAGAAGAGCACATCATTCCTGTATTAAGCTCAAAAGTGTTTGTTAGAGAGAGCAGGCCGTTCACGCTGGTAAATCATATGGATACAGTCTTGCAATCGCCGGCAATGGCAGGTGCAGAACCATACGGTGTTGGCCTTTACATTCAGCCAAAGCTACAGGCGGCATTGATACAATCATTGCCTTACCTGGCCAATTACCCTTATGGCTGTGCCGAGCAAACATTCAATAAGATGCTGGCTCATATCGTGGCGGTAAAGATCATGCGAAGTGATAGTATTGCGCAGCAATCGTTCAGGGAAGCGGGAGAGTTCATAGAAAAGCAAAAGACCAGGGACGACAAGCTTCCTGACCAGCTGGCTGAAGAGACGATGCCCTGGCAGAATATTTTTAATCAAACAGCCAATCAGCACAGGCAATTGTTTGATCTGCTGGATTCTTCGAAGTCGAAGCCCATGATCAGGGAACTGCTGGAGAAAATAATCAAGATGCAGCGACCAGATGGTGGCATTGCATGGTTCAACGGAGACGAGAGTAATTTTTATATTTCATGTTATCTGCTTCGGGGATTTGGCAAATTGGAAAAAGAAGATCAGGTGTTAGATAACAACAGCAATTATAAGCAGTTTATTGACAAGCTGGTGAGATACTGTGATAATGTCGTGTTGGCTGATGATGATCGCAAGGTGTCTGGCATAAATTATTATGCCTATGCAAGGAGTTATTGGCTGGAAAAGCAGTCTGTGTCATTGGGGCATGGACTTGTTGTAGCAGACAGATTACATGAATATTGGCGCCATATATCCGACTATTCATTGTACGATCAGGCATTGATCGTGTTATCCAGTTTCGCCTGGATGCGTTCTGAAGACATGCACAAAAAAGCTATGGATCATTTACGATCCTTGGAACAGCTTGCTATCAAAGACGATCGGAATGGTATGAGATGGAAGGAACTGTCGGACGCAACTGACCTTAATTATTCTTCAGAAGAAGCCATTGCAATATTAGCCGAGGCCTTTGCTGCAGGAAATATTGACATTAACCATGATGTGGTGAAATGGTTGCTTACTGCACGAAACGACCATCACTGGAGCAGCACAAAAGCTACAGCAGCGGCAATAGAATTGCTAAGTAACGAAAATAAGAATGTAACAGGTGTATCGCAAAGTGTAGGGGTCAAGGCGGGTGATAGTACACTTAATGTATCGAATGATATGCTGAAAGGAAATGGGTTTGAGTTCTCCGCGTTACCAGCATGGCCTGCTACCGTTCAGTTAAATAAGAAGGCTGCTATACCTGCTTCAGGCAACCTGGTCTGGTACTATTTTGCTAAAGGAAAAGAATTAAACAAGCTGAATAAAGAAGTAGAGCTGGAAAGGAATTATTACAAATGGAATGACAGGACCAATATGTGGGAAGCGCTTACAGACAATGCAACGCTGAAGATTGCCGACAAGGTAAAAGTAGTGATCAATATTCAGTGCAATCGCAATTTGTCTTATGTGTATATCGAAGATAAGCGGGCCGCTGCGTTTGAGCCAATTGAAAACAGTAGCGGATATCAATGGCGCGATGGTATTAATTATTATCAATCGGTTCGGGATGCGGGGTCACAGTTCTTTGCGGAGACCATTTCCGCTGGCCGTCATGAAATAAGTTATGAATTAAAAGTAGCGCACGAAGGCCAATTTGCGGCGGGGCCTGCTGTACTTCAGTGTATGTACAGGCCGGAGATCAGCGCTTATTCAGACAACAAAGTGGTGATGACGACGAAATAGTGGTTAAGGAACATTGATATATTTATGAACCTGCAGGCTCAACTCCCATTTCGGATTTGCCTTGATGTATTCAATGATGAGAGGAGTGATTGCTGAAGCTTTATCCCATTCTGGCTGGAGATAGAGTTTGCATGCCGGAGAAACCATAGCCGCATATTTTTCGGCCCAGTCAAAATCGCTTTTATTAAAGACGACTACTTTTAATTCGTCTGCTTTTGGTAGTATTTCCGGAAGCGGCGCTTTGAATTTCTTGGGCGATAAACAGATCCAGTCAAGCGTACCGCTAAGCGGATGAGCGCCAGAAGTCTCGATATGGGTCTTGAATCCTGCGGTCTGCAATTCATCTGTGAGCTGATCAAGATTATGCATCAATGGTTCACCGCCTGTAATCACAACAATCTCAGTCGGTGTCTTTTTTACTTCTGCTACCAGGTCGTGCACATCGTACAAGGGATGCTTCTGTGCTTCCCAGCTATCCTTCACATCGCACCAGACGCAACCGACGTCACATCCACCGAGGCGGATAAAATAGGCTGCTTTGCCCTGGTGATAGCCCTCTCCCTGCAGGGTATAGAAATGCTCCATAACCGGAAGGGTAGTGCTGGTATATTGGGTTGCGGGAGTCATTTTATGGGAAAACAACTTTGGTAGCGTAAAGTTTAATATCGGACAAGGGTCAGTTAGTTTTTCGACTCGCACGAACGGAATGTATTTTTCAATAATGCCGCAATGGTCATCGGGCCTACGCCGCCTGGTACGGGCGTGATCCAGGATGCTTTGGACGAAACCGCATCAAAGTTCACATCGCCTTTCAGTTTGAAGCCGCTCTTTTTCGATGCATCTTCTACCCGGGTAATGCCAACGTCGACTATTATGACACCATCTTTTACCATATCTGCCGTTACAAATTCAGGACGACCAAGTGCTGCTACTATGATATCGGCCTGCAAACAGATCTCCTTAAGGTTTTTTGTTTGTGAATGGCAGATAGTAACCGTACAGTTGCCAGGGTTACTGTTTTCGCTCAGCAATATGCTCATGGGTCTGCCTACGATATTGCTTCGTCCGATCACGACAGCATGTTTGCCTTTGGTTTCTATCCTGTAATGTTCCAGCAGCAGCATAATGCCATGGGGTGTAGCAGGCACGAAAGTGGGTTGGCCCTGCACCATTCTGCCGATATTGACCGGGTGAAATCCATCCACGTCCTTGTCGGGCACGATGGTATTGATGACATTCTCATCGGAGATATGCTTGGGTAACGGCAATTGAACCAGGATGCCGTCTATATCGGGATCGTTGTTGAGATCTTCGATCTTTTCCAGGAGTTTGTTTTCGGAAACGGTGTCTTCAAACCGGATCAGTGTAGACCTGAAACCTACTTCCTGGCAGGCTTTTACTTTTGCGGCCACATAAGTTTCGCTTGCGCCGTTGTTGCCTACCAGGATAGCCGCCAGATGGGGAGTTTTTTTGCCTTCTGCTACTCTTTGTGCTACTGCAATGCCCAGTTCGTTTTTGATAGATTGAGCGGCCTGTTTGCCATCTAAAATTTGCATGCGCAAACGTACTGAAAGTTTGCGAGATGCCGGTATTGGAGGGGAGAGTATACAGAGGTAAAAAAGTATATAAGGTGTAAAAAGTATCGACCGGGAGTCTCCTTTATGGGTTCTCGCAGAAACGTATTGCTGCGTCTTTACGAGAACGATATGAAACCCGTGTTGAAAACACCATCAATAAGAGTGGGAAAAACAAAATTTCATCATTAAAAAAGCCCTTAATTCAGAGGTTAAAATAATGGAATCGGTCATCTCCCAAAGTACCTTCACCCCCTAAACTTTATCATTTGAAAAAGCTCCTGTTTTTTTTCTTATTGTTATCAATGATCATTTGCCAGTCGCAGTCATTGCGTAGCCCGGCCTCTATGGCCTATGCAGGCGCCGGTGCTTACAGTAAAGATCATGCGGATGTATTTTCTTTTACTACCAACCAGGCTGCCCTTGCATTATTAGACAATTTCCAGGCAGGCATTTACAGCGAGCGAAAATTTCTGCTTCGGGCATTGAGTGTTCATCAACTGGCGCTGGCATTTATTACACGGTCAGGCAACATTGGGATAAAGACTGTTTACTCCGGGTTTAACGGTTATAGTGAAACGCAGGCAGGAGTCGCTTTTGCGCGCAAACTGGGCGGGAAAGCGGAGACGGGTATTCAATTTAATTATAATGCCATCAGCGTTGCTGGTTATGGAACAGCTTCGACACTGACTGCTGAGCTCGGTGCATTATTTCACATCACCGATGAGCTACACACGGGTATTCACATAAATAATCCTGTCGGCGGAAAGTTTGGAGTGAAGCGACAGGAAAAGATCCCTTTTGTGTACACGTTCGGATTGGGATATGAACCGTCTGAAGAATTTTTTGCAAGTGTAGAAATAATTAAAGAGGAAAGTCAGTCGGTAAACGTAAATGCTGGTATCCAGTATCGTTTTGCGCGGCAATTGCTTGTAAGGGCAGGGGTTGAGTCCAATGTATCAGTGATATGGATGGGTACAGGAGTATTATGGAAGGCATTCCGGGTGGATGTTAGCGCAACGTTTCATCCCCAGTTAGGCATCAGCCCGGGATTGCTTTTTTTATATCAATTAAAAAAGAAAGAGGAACGTGAAGCGGATGAGTAGGATAGTAGCAGTTGTATTTATACAAGCAAATTTGATCAATGTGGCACCTTCGCAGGAATTGCCGGTAGTGGTGCAGCAGCAATTGGAAAACGTCAGCGAGCAACAATTGGAGGGCGGAGACGATTCATTTGCACAGCAGCTCCTTCAATTTGCAAAACATCCTCTTCAGCTCAATTCGGTTGACAGGGAGGAACTTGAAGAACTGGGATTGTTGAATGAATTGCAGATCGGGAGTTTTCTTTCTTACAGAAGGATATTGGGTAGTGTTGTACATATTTATGAATTGCAGGCAATACCCGGTTGGGATATTCCTACCATCCGGCGGCTTCTGCCTTACGTGACGGTGGCGGCTTCATCGCCCGGTAAGGAAGAATGGCACAAACGATTTAAAGATGGTGAGCATGGTGTGACCATCAGTATATCGCAGACCGTTGATGCGCCGGCTGATGATGGTACAAAATCCGGGTACACAGGCAGCCCGCAGCGACTTTATTTCCGGCACAGATATAATTATAAAAATCTTCTTCAATGGGGCATACTGGGAGAAAAGGATGCCGGCGAATCTTTTTTGAAAGGAGCACAGCGAACAGGATTCGATTTTTATTCCTTTCATCTATTTGTCCGCAAGGCGGGCATTATTCATTCGTTTGCTGTGGGAGATTTTACTGTCAATATGGGACAAGGATTGTTTCAATGGCAAAGTATGGCATTTGGGAAAAGTGGTGATGCTGCAGCCATCCGGAGGCAATCTCCTGTATTGCGGCCATATGGCTCTGCGGGTGAGTTCAATTTTCAGCGTGGAATAGGAGTTACACTACAAAGAAAAAAATGGATGTCTACATATTTTATTTCACTAAGGAAATTGAGTGCTTCCATTATGGAAGATAGTAACGGGAATAAATCTTTTTCGTCCATGCAGACATCCGGGTATCATCGTACCGCATCGGAGATCAGGAACAAGAATACCATCCGTCAATTTGGCTGGGGCACGAATTGGCAATACAACAAGGGGTCGTTGCATGCGGGCATCAGTTATGTTGCGTATCACTATTCATTGCCATTGAAGGGCAGTGATGAATCTTATAAATTATTTGCAATAGATGGTAATGTCTGGTACAATGCGGGAATCGATTATGGATATACGTTCAGGAACCTGCATTTTTTTGGTGAGGCGTCCATCGACCGGTATGCACACAAGGCATTTCTAACGGGTATACTTATCAGTGCAGATCGACATGTTGATATCTCATTGCTGTACAGGAGTATTCCGGAACGATATCAATCGGTATATGGCAATGCTTTTACGGAAAACACAATGCCTTCGAATGAAAAGGGTCTCTATGGCGGTATCGTTGTGCGTCCTGCCGACAGATGGAGGCTGGATGCTTATGCAGATATTTACCGGTTCCCCTGGTTGAAATACCGGGTGGATGCGCCGGGTGGCGGTAGCGATTTCCTGTTGCAGTTAACTTATTCCCCGAACAAGTTTACTCAATTGATGATCAGGTTCAGAAATGAATCAAAGCAGACGAATGTATCCGATGAGACTTTAACTGTGCGGTCTCCGGATTTTTATTACAAGCAAAGCTGCCGGATACAAATTGAGTCAAAGATCAATGCAAATTTCAGTTGGCGGCAGCGAACTGAAATTTCAACATACAAACAAGATGCAGTGAGAGAGAATGGGTTTCTTGGTGCGTTCGATCTTATTTACAAACCTGTAGTAAAGCCGTTTTCGTGTATAGCAAGATTGCAGTATCATGAGACCAGTGGATATAATGCGAGGATATATGCCTATGAGAATGATGTATTATATAGCTATTCTATTCCAATGTTTGATGGAAAGGGATATCGCTATTACTTGCTGGTGAGTTATGACTGGAAGAGAAACTTTTCGTGCTGGTTGCGCTGGGCACAGACCTTATTTAATGGAGGAGCGAAGAGTGAATGGAAGGTGCAGGTGAGATATGAATTTTGAGAAGCATGATATCGGGATGTGTTAGCTATTCAAATAAAAAACCACAGGCGGCCTTGTAAAATTTGTACACCCGTGGCTTTCTATTTTCAAATACGATATGACTATATTCAATGTGACAAATGGTCGTGCCCTTGTCTTACATTAAAACCCTTTTTTGTCTTTTCCCATGAATTTCACCATAAAGGCAATGATATCGCTTTCATTCGCGAAGTCATACTGATCGGCTTGCATCGCTTTTATTTGTTCTCCTGAAATGTTAAGCGATGGTAGCGTATTGCTGGTTGATTTTATCTTGATGACTTTTTTCTTTTGTTTGTCGTAGTAGAAATAAGCTCTTTCTAGCTTCAGGTATTGCTGGGATCTGTTAGACAGCAATCCATCGCCCAGTGTAGTCACTTTTTTATCATTTGTTCTCAGCAGTATTCCCTTGTCATTCTCCATTACTACTTCATAATAGAATACCCGATTGCTTTTTTGAAACTGGTTGGCATTTACGAAGCGGGCGGGTTCGAGAAGGGTATCATCCTTCATCACATTCAAGGTGAATTCTTTTATTTCTTCATTTACCTCCAGCGAATCTTTTCCGTTGATGAAAGAAACTGTCTGGTTTTCAACATTATATTTCAGTCCATAATCCGTGTAAACACGGTTATCCGGAGTAGTCAGAACTCCTTTTTGCCAATCCATATAAAGGAAGGGAACACCCAATACTTTTTGTCCGTTGATGATAGTGTATGAGCTGTATTCATACAGGTCTTTCTTCAGATAGAAGCCGTCCTGACCATTGATATTCACAACATTTTGGAAGGCTGAAAGGTCGCGTGGAGCTACTGCGGGGCCATTCATTGACTGAGCTTCAGCAAAAACTGCGGGTAAAATGCCTGCGATCAGCAGAAATTGATATATATAATTTTTTTTCATTTTCTCATGTTTAGTGGTAGGGAAGACTGATTCCGCAATTAAAAGTAAAATTATTTCTGTGAATTGCGAGGACGTTATTAATCGTTAAAAACCGCGCACGAACCGTTGACTAAGGTCAACTACTTAGTAAATAAATTGAGATTGTCGTGTTTGGCTTTGTTAAAAAAATATTATTTTGCGCAGCATTTTTACAGGTAGGATTGTCTCTCCTTCAATCCTTTTCCTTTAGAAATGGACGGTTTTCGATTAATTATCAATTCTTTCTAACTTAAAATTTAACGTTCACATGAGAAAACTTGCATGCTTATGCACAGTGCTTATGCTGCTATTATGCACAGTGGCATCCGCTCAGAACCGAACAATCACAGGAACGGTTAAGGACAATTCAGGAGACCCCATCCCATTCGCTTCAGTCAAAATCAAGGGTTCAAACACAGGAATTTCTGCCGATGAAAATGGCAGTTTCACTATTACAGTCCCTGCCGGAGCGACCCTCGAAGTGAGTGCCGTAGGGTCAGAGCCTCAGACTGTTGAGCTCCCTGCAACCGGTAGCGTCCTGAATGTGACCCTGACACGTACTTCTGACCTAAGGGCTGTGGTGGTTACTACATCACTGGGTATCAAAAGGCAGGCGAAAGAGCTGGGATACGCAGCCACCTCGATCAACAACAAGACGTTGACACAGGGTAAGGCTGTAAACGTACAGCAGGCGCTGAACGGTAAGATCTCCGGTGTAAACGTGTCTACCGTGAACAGTGGTGTATTTGAAAATGCGAAGATCAACATCCGCGGTATTCGCTCTTTGACTGGTAACAACCAGCCGATGCTGCTTGTAGATGGTGCACCTACTCCGCTTGGATTTCTCTCTTCTATTCCTCCAGACGATATCCAGGATCTGACTGTACTGAAAAGTGCAGCTTCTGCGGCTATCTACGGACCCGATGCCGTAAACGGTGTGATCGTGGTTACCACGAAAAGAGGAACCAACAGGAATATACAGGTGACTGTGAATTCAACAGTACAGGCGGCCCGTGTTGCTTATTTCCCCAAGTTGCAAAAAAGGTTTGGTGCTGGTGCCGGTGAGGAACTTGACATATATGGTAACTACCTGTATGTGCCTTACGAAAACCAGCAATATGGACCTGAATATGACGGAAGCATCCGCGATATCGGTGTTCACATCGAAGACGGAAGCATTCAAAGTGGTCCATATTCAAATCTCCACCACGACGATAAAACAGATTTCTGGAATACTGGTCTGACCTTCCAGAATTCTATCTCACTCGCCGGACAGGATTTTTATTTCAGTGTAGATGATGCTAAGATCAAAGGTTTGATGCCACATGATGAGAACAGAAGAACAAGTTTCCGTTTCAGCGGTGGTAAAAAATACGGCAGATTCAGTGTAAACTATGGTCTCAACTACGTGTTGCAGAACTATAGTGTTGTAAATGAAGCCGGCCTTGTAAGCCTCTACCCAGGTTCTTACAACGGTAGTATCTTCTTCCTCGTTCTTCAGACTCCAAGCAATATTCCGTTATTGTCTTACAAAGACTGGAGAAACAACAAATTTGCTCAGCCTTCAGGTTACTACAATGAATATGCTGCCAACCCATACTGGATCATCGACAATATCCGTCAACAAGGTAGAGAAGATGACCTGATCGGAAATATCGATCTGGGCTTCCAGGTAGCTCCGTGGTTGAAAGCAAACCTGAGAGTGAGCTCAACACTGGCTTTCACAAACTTTCAGAACAATACAGCTCCGCTCATTTTGTCTGACTGGGCTCAGGCAAACCGTAGCCCCAATTCATTCTCTAACCAACCTGGTAACGTATTCACTGATGAAGCATTCAACTCGAGAATCAACGTTGACTACTTCGTAAATGGTGATCGTACTATCGGAAAAGATTTTGGTGTTAAATATCTCGTTGGAGGTATGTTCCGTCAAAACCGTGGTAAAGAAGTATCAGTAGGTGGTAACAACCTTGTGGTTCCTTATCTCTACAATGTGAGCGTACGCAGTGGTGATGCTGAGGTTGGAACTAACAATAATATCCAATCAAGGCTGGTTTCTACATATGGAAGCGTAGGTATCAATTTCAAAGAGTGGGCATTCCTTGAAGTAACAGGAAGAAATGACTGGGATAGCCGCCTTTTGAAAGAAAACCGCTCGTTCTTCTATCCTGGTGCTAACGCGTCAATCGTTCTGTCTGATGCGGTTTCAAGCATCAAAAACAGCAACCTGATCTCTTATCTGAAAGTAAGAGGTGCTCTGTCTAAGTCTGGTAACGTTAACATCGGTGTATATGCATTGCAACCAACTTACACTCAACCTGCAGGTTTCCCTTATGGAAGCAATGCCGGTTTCAGTGCGGGTAACACCATTCCTTCTCCAGATCTGAAACCCGAGTTTGTAACTACAAAAGAAGTAGGTTTTGAAATCGGGTTCCTGAAGAACCGTTACAACTTTGAAGCATCGTTCTATCATCAAAGCTGTACAGATCAGATCCTGAACGTATCTCAGTCTGCTGCAACAGGCTATACCAATGGTATTGCTAATGCTGCTGATTTCAAGAACTACGGTGTTGAAATGGACCTGAATCTTACTCCTTTGATCAAAATTGGTAAAGGCAGGATCGATTTCCGTATCAACGCTTCTTACAACAACAACGAAGTATTGAATACTTTGGGTAACATACCTGTTGTAATCGGTGGTAATAACGGATTCCTGCAAAACTCAATCAGCTCTCCAACTGTAAACAACATTGCTGTTGTTGGAAGACCAGCATTTGCGTTCCAGTTGACAGACTATGCGAGAGACCCACTTGGCCGTGTTATTGTTGACCCGACCACGGGATATCCTTCACAGGGAAGTGAACTGGTAGTAAAAGGAAGAACATTGCCTTTGTGGATTGTGGGTTTTACTCCTTCTTATTCAATCGGCAACTTTGCAGTGAGCATGACATGGGATTGGAAGACTGGTCACAATTTCTATTCTGGTCTTGGATCAGATGCTGACTTTGCCGGTATTTCTAAGAGAAGTGCAGAGTATGGCCGCAAGAGATTCGTATTCCCGAACTCAGTATACTGGGATGGCAGCAAGTATGTTGAAAATACCAGCATCCAGGTACAGAGCGGTAACTACGAGTTCTGGGCTAACGGTACAACAAACGAATCAATCGGAACCAACTATTATGCAAGTGCAGAAGCACTTCGTTTGAGAGAAGTTAACATCTCTTATACTCTTCCACAAAAATGGATCGGTAACGGAAAGATCATCAAAAGGGTAACAGTGAGCCTTGTAGGTAAGAATCTGCTCCTGTTTGTACCTGAATCAAACCAATGGGGAGATCCTGAATTTAACTATAGCTCTACCAACAACACATTTGGTGTAGCTAGTTCATTCCAGTCTCCTGCATCAAGACTGTTTGGAGGAACACTGACAGTTCAATTCTAAATCATTAATTAAAAATCTAATCAGAGATGAAATATTTAAAGATAAAAGTTGGTTTACTGGTTGCCGTTACCTCCCTTACCCTTTTTACAAGTTGTAAAAAAGGCTGGTTGGACATCAACGATAATCCGAACAATCCAACAGATGAGAATATCACACCGGAACTGATCTTTAACCGTGCTGCGGTAGGTAGTTCAGCCCGGATGGCGAGCGGTAACTTCCGCTTTCTTAATAGCTGGCTCGGATATTTTTCTGCAGCTGGCGACTTTGCGATCGTTCAGGATGAAACAACCTATAACGTAGACTTCAGCTTTAGCGATGCGATCTGGGGAAATCATTATGATCTCCTGTTTGACCTTTACCAGGCAAAAACAAAAGCATTGGCAAAGGGTGATTCAGTAATGGCTGGGGCATCAATGATTCTTTCGGCTAAGTTGTGGGGCGAGCTTGTGGATATTTTTGGTAATATCCCTTACAAACAAGCCTTCCATAACTCTGAAACCCGTACGCCCGCATATGATAATGCGAAGAGCATCTATGATGATCTGCAAAAAGTACTGGATACGGCTAAGGGTTATATCATGAGAACACCGAAGCTGACATTTAATACTTATATCGGTGGTGTGGTTAAGATCGGTAGCGACCCATTGGGTGGCCCCAATACAAATATTCCTGCCAAGCAACAGCATTGGGTTGAGTTTGCAAACACCCTTAAATTGAGATTCCTTGTTCACCAATCACAGGTGGCTGGTTTCAACCCTGCTGCAGAGATCACGAAGATCACTGGCACCGGCGGAGTATTGAATATTCTTCGTGAGGGTGAAAGTGTATGGGCACAACCCGGTTTTGTAAACGAGCAGGATAAGCAATCCTTCTTCTATCAGAACTATGGATTTACGCCAACCGGTGCTGATGCAAACACCAGCACACGTGCAAACAACTACATTGTAAATATTCTGAAAGGAAATAATGATGCAAGGCTACTTCGCTTCTTTGCACCAACTTCAGGCGGGACGGTAGTAGGTACCACATTTGGTGCAGCTACTGGCAATCCTGGTGGTTCATCAAGCTCTAAATTCGGTCCTGGCATCATGGAAAGCGCTACGCAGGATGCGTGGATCTTCCCTTCATTCGAAAGCCTGTTCCTGGAAGCAGAAGCAATGGCAAGAGGTTGGGTGACTGGTAATGCGCAGACAGCGTACGAAAATGCTGTTCGTGAATCATTTGCCTGGTTGAAGACTCCTGATGCAGCCGTAGAAGCAGCCGATTACCTTACCAATCCGTCTGCTAATTGGGCTGCCAATGCAGATAAAATCAAGTTGATTGTATTCCAGAAATATATTGCACTTACTGGTATCGATCCGATTGAAGCTTGGGTTGACGTAAGAAGAATTCCAGGTGTTCTTCCTGCCGGTTACATCACTGTAAACCCAGGACGTATTTCCAATGTGCTTCCTTCGAGATTGCTGTATCCTCAGACAGAATATACAACCAATGCGGAGAATGCGAATGCACAGGGAACTATCAATCTGTTTAGTTCTAAACTCTTCTGGCAACCCTAACCCTTAACTATTAAATTAAGTAAGTATGAAATCATATATGAGAATTTCACTTCTTTCTTTGACGGCACTGGCCTTTGTTTTCACAGGCTGTCTTAAAGATGAAGAATTTGACAACGGTGAAATACAATCGGTGCATTCACAGGGAACTCAGTCAGTTGTTGAAATCGGTCTGACTGCTACCAGCACAAACAATTTCCTGCCGATTGCTTTGGACCTGGTCAATAAAGACACAACTTTCAATCTCGTGCCTGTAGTACTGGCGTCTGACAAGCCTGCATCACAGGATATCAAAGTAACACTGGTAAAAAATTCTGCTTTGATCGGTGAGGCAGGGAAAG
>JADMIO010826462.1_pt1 | contig 18185 bp, 21 predicted proteins | sample 8958161 | NCBI WGS metagenome assembly JADMIO01 (sample SAMN16585339, study PRJNA669376) | soil metagenome | isolation source: Crop rotation soil | place: USA: Cullars Rotation, Alabama | collected 2011 | reverse complement strand
GCCGCGACTTCAAGTCACGTGAATTCCAAGCTTCGGATCCCACTGTGCTGGAAAGGCCCCACGCCGGCGAGCAGCGTGCGCATCAGGCGTTGTCCCTGGCTGAAGGCGAGGTAGAAGAGGGCGACGTCGCCGAGCGAGGACTGGCCGTGCACCGCGCGCCATGCGATCCAGCCCACGCATGCGCCGGCGATGAGCAGGCCGACGGTGGCGGCCGCGAGCTCCGCGCGGCTCTGCCGGCTCGCGAGGCGGCGACGTTCTCCCCGAAGGCGCGCACGCAAATCCGCGAACAGGAGCCGGAAGCGTTTCCCAAGCCCGAAGAGCCGCACCTCGGCGGCGGAATCCGCCGAGGTCATGAGCCAGTCGTAGTAATGCGCGCGCCGCTCGTCGGCGGTGGTGTCCTGCCGGTAGTGGTACTGCAGGATCGCGAAGCGCACGACCACCACGAGTGCAGGAAGGGTGCTTGCCACCAGGGCCGCTGCCAGCCACGGCCCGTAGGCCGCAAGCACGCCCGCCACCGCGAGCAGGGTCACCCCGTTCTGCGCGATCAGCCCCGCGTTGTCGAGGAGGGCGGCAGGCCGATAGCGCGCCTCGTCGCGGGCGCGATGGAGGCGGTCGTGGAAATCCGACGATTCGTAGAAAGCGAGGTCCACCTGGAGGGATTGGCGCTGGATCAGCTCGGAGACGCGATCCTCGACGCGCCCGGCGAGCTCGGTGCGCAGCCACGCCGCCAGGCTCTGCAGCGCTTCGCCCGCAACGAGCGCCAGGCCGATGAAGAGCGCGGCCTCGGCCACGGGCGCGAGTCGCGCCCAGTCGTCGCCGGCACCTGCGGCGCGTGCCAGGCCGTCGACGAACGGCCGCGACAGCCAGACGACGACCGCCGGGACGAGGCCTTGCGCGCACAGCAACGCGAGCCAAGCGGCAAGCGGGGTTCCCGCCGCTTCCCACGCCAGGCGCGCTGCGCGCGGCAACACGCGCGCCTGCGCGCAAAGCGCCTCCAACTTTTCGGCGGCCACCGCGCGGACGGTGCGGGCCTCAGGCGCCATACCGGACCGCAAGCTCGCCGACACGGCCCAGGGCTTCCTGCCAGCGCGCGAATCGACCCGGGAAATCCGACTGTATGCGTCGGGCGATCTCGCCCGAATTCAAGCCCTCGTGCATCAGCGCGAGGATGCTCGCATCGATGCGTGCTTCCTCCGTGGGGACCGGAACGTGCGAGGCCGAGCGGCGGCGCAGGTGCTCGGGGCTCAACGATTCGCCGAAGAATTCCGATTGCTGGAAACGCAGTTGCTTTCGGCGCGGGGATGTCACGCGCGATTCCCAGCTCCACAGGTAATCCGAAGACACGGGATCGGCGCGGATCTCCAGGTGCACGACGTCGCCGCGCTCGACCTCGACCGCCTCCGGCCACGGGAAGAACGCGTGGCCGTAGACGTTCGGGCTGGCCGCCGGATCGTTCGAGAACACGACGCCTTCGGCGAGCTCCGATTCGAACCAGACGCCGATGCCGTGCGCCGTTGCCTGCCGGAGGATCGGCATCTCGACGGCCGAGTGGAAGCGCACATTGCGGACGGTCCGGTAATCGACGACTCCCAGTGAGCCCGTCGTGGAGACGCGTTGGGAGGCGTCCATCACCGTCCGGTCGAAGGTGTTCGCAGCGCGGTCGTGGGCGGCCTTCATGTCGATTCCCATGTAGGACCACGGTGCGAATGTGCGGAAATGCTCGCGCGGGGCGGTGACGACCGCGGCATGGATGAGGTCGCGGCGGGGAATCAGGACCGCATCGGCCGTGGCGAGGCGCGTGCGCGCATCGATGAGCGTCTCGATGCTGCGTTGAAAGAAAGGCAGGACCCCGTGAAGGTCGGACACCACCACATTCGCGCGCTCGGGCAGCTCGATCCCGGTGGAGACACCTTGCATGAAGACGATGCGGTCGGCGAATCCATTGTCGCGGGCGATCTCGCGGGCCACCTCGATGACCGAATCGGGCTCGATCGCGTACACCCGGCGGGCGCCGAGCCGGCAGGCAAGCAACGCGAATATGCCGGTGCCGGTGCCGATGTCGAGCACGATCGACTCGGGCGACACCACGCGCTCGAGCGCCTTGGCGAATGCCGGGGTGCGCACCGAGTCGCCGACCATGGCCCCATAGTTGCGCAAGGTGTACATGACTTGGCGTCGCGCCCTAGTCGATGCAGTGCCCGGCGCGGAAGTCGTGTTCGACCCGGGCGCACGTGTCGTCGAGCCTCGCGAGGCTCTCGGGCGCGCTCAAGCGACGCACGGGCACCTGCTCCACCAGCCGTCCCAGGAGGTCGAACTCGCGCTGGCGCATCCGGCGATCGAGCAACCGCGCGGCGCACGTCTCGGCCACCAGGGCCACCAACGCTTCCCTCGGTGGGACCCGTTCGATGCGCGCTTCGTCCGCGCCCGGCACGCGCTCGCCGAGCAGGTAGACGGCCCCGACCTCGACCGACTCGCGCGCGAACGTCATGCCCGGCTGGTTCAGGTCGAGGTAGCGCTTCTCCCAACTCGGCGTGATTCGCGGCAAATCCTCGTCGCCGAACAGCGATCGGGCCGAATCCTCCCACAGGCGCACGCGCGGGTAGGCGGGCTGCGCGAGGAACACGGGTCCACGCGCCTCGAGGGCAACGACGTCATCGGCCAGGACCGGCAGCCCGCGGCGCGCGAACGCCGCGGCGAGCGAAGACTTGCCCGCTTCCGACGGGCCCACGAACACCACCGCGCGATCGTCGATCACGACGGCACTCGCGTGCAGGGACGTCACGCCCCGCAGCCTCAGCAGGTAACCCAGCACCGGCCCGAGGAGGTAGGTGGCGGTGTCCTCGACGTCGGCATGCTCGTGTCCGACGGCCCACATCGCGCGTCCTTCCGACTCCAGGACGATGGTGGTGCCATCGGCGTATTGAAGCCGGTGGTACGCGGCGTCGGTGCTTCGCGAAACGCGAACTGCCGCCTTGCCGTGCTCGTATTCCGGGGCGACGAAGAACTCGGTCCAGCCCGATGCGTCGGGCAACTCTCCCAGCGTCAGGCGGACGTCGGTCCCGCCGGGATCGCCCAGGCCCTGCAGCCCGGCGATCGCGACATTGGGCTGCAGGCCCAATCCGTAGATGGAGAAGGCACGGCTCACAAGCCGGTCATGCTCTTGCTTCCACTGCCCGGGTCGTTCATGCCGGTCATGCCGACGTTCTTGGTGAGCTCGCGGACATCGCCGTACTCCTCGACCACCGGCGGATGGTAGGGCTTCTTCTCCTGGGGAGTCTTTTCCGACGATTTCATGCGACAGCTCCTTGGTGCGGGCCCTTGAGGACCCCGGCGTGTTGCAGCCAGAGGCCGAGGGCCAAGGGACGGAAATTGGTCCACGCGAGGTCCGGGTCATCGGTCGCGCACGACGAATGCATTCTATCCCGGTCGATGAATTCCCAGACCGGGTGGGCCGCGCCCAGCGCCGCCGCCATGTCGCGCGCCGGGTGCGGGAATGCGAGGTGCGGGTAACCCGCGAGCGGTGTCTTCGGCCTCAGCCGCACGCGCTCCGGCAGCCGGCCCCGCATCGCGGCACGCAGGATCTCCTTGCGCACGCACCACGGAAAGGGTGGCAGCGACAGGGCGTGCTCGACCACGCGCAGGTCCATGAAGGGATGGCGATACTCCAGCGGCACCCCGGTGCATCCCGGGTCGTAGCCCTCGAAGAACAGCGCGTCACCCTGCAGGTATTCCAGCGCGCGCATCGCGTAGGGGCGAGTCGGATGCGGCACGCGCGCCTCGCTGTGCGCCTGTGCCACGCGCTCGGCGAGGCGGTGGCGCCGCGCAAACCCCGGCTCCAGCCACGCCGGGAGGCGGGCGGCGGTTTCGGGTGCGACACCCAGGAAGCGCGACAGGAACCCGGCCGGAACCAGCTTCTTCTCGCGCCACGCATATCGCGGCGCCTCGGCAAGCAGCCGTGCCCATCGTCCCGTGCGGCCCAGGTGGCGGAAGTAGGCCCTGGGCGATTCGGACAAGAGCGTGTCCCCGTCCCAACCGGTGAGCATGACGCGCGCGTGCTTGGCCGCCTCGCGGGCGGTGTCGAGCTCGATCGCGGCGAAGGGCTTGTTGGTGGGCTCGGGAAACAACCCGGGCGCCTCGCCGAAGCGGTCGAAGGGACCGTATCCGTCGCCGCGAAGGATGGTGAGCGGAATCCCGGCATCCGCGGCCGCCATCTCCGCGAACCCGCGTTCGTCGTCGGCGAAGAGGGTTTCGTAGGTCACCGTGTACGCGCGCAACCGCGAACCGGCCCCGCCTTCGCTTATCTCCGCGGCATGTCGCGCGATGGCGGTCGAATCGAGGCCGCCGCTCATCAGGATCGCCGTGGCGCCGTCGCCAAGCCGGTCCGCCACCGCGTCGCGCAGGACCGCGTCGAAGGCCTCCACCTGCTCGCGCGGATCGCGATATCGCAGCGGAATCGAGCGCGGAATGTCCCAGTACCGTCGGGTCGCCACGCCCTGTGGACCCACCGCGAGCGCGTGGCCCGAAGGAAGCCGCGCGACGTCGCGGAAGATCGTCCGGCCGGGCTCGCTCGACCGCTCGAAGACGAGGAAATCGGCGATGGCCTCGTGGCTCAGGGTGCCGGAAATCATCGGATGGGCTCGCAGGCACGCGAGCGTGTTGCTGAACGCGAAGCCACGGTCCGAATGGGCGTAGTAGAAGGGCTTCACTCCGAAGGGGTCGCGCGCACAGAGAAGCGAGCGGTTTCGCGGGTTCCAGATCGCGAACGCGAAGTCGCCCAGCAGGTGCCCGACGCATGCCTCGCCCCACGCGAGGTAGGCCTCCAGGATCAGTTCGGCGGCGCTCGCGCCGCTTGCCGGACGTCTCCCGCACGACGCCAGCGCGGCGCGCAGCGCCGGTTGCGCGTCGATGCGCGCGTCGGCAACGATCCACGCGCCTTCCCGTTCCAGGGGCGCGCCCACGTCCGCCGTCGTCCCGCCGCCGCGGCCCAGCGCGAGCGCGGCCGCGCCGATCGTGCGCGTGACGACGCCCGCGGGTGATCGGAAAGCCAAGCCGTCGCAGAACCGGCGCAGCGCTTCGTCCGGCAGCGGCGCGCCGTCGAGCGACACCCAGCCGCAGATTCCGCTCATCTGGCCGGCGGCAGCGCCTCGAAAGGCGCGTAGTCGGACGCGATGCCTTCGGCGTCCAGGAGTCGCCTGCCGTCGTGCTCGACCCAGGCGTGGGCCTCGAGGCGCCGTTCTCGCTTGCGCACGCCGATGTGCAACGTCGAATGGAATCCGCGGCGTCGCAACAGGCGCTGCAGCGCGAGCGAGCGCACGAGGCATGCGGGCCGATACGGACCGAGGCGCGCCGCGAGGTGAAGCAGGCGCGCCATCCTCTCCGGCGTGAGCGGCGCGCGACCCGGCCGGGCGTGGATGGCCTCCATCGCATCGCAGGTGCGGCGAAGCCCACGCAGGCGCAGCGCGACCCCCGTGGCCGCAAGCTCCCCCAGTGCGCTCAACAGGAAGGCGACCTCGCGTGCGCGCTTTTTCGGGCGCTCGCTATGCATCGACGACCCGAACCAGCCCCGCACGCTCCAGGCGGCTCACGAAGGCCTCGAGGTCGGAGCGAAGTTGCGCGGGGTCCACGTCGAATTCGCTTAGCAGGGTGGCGAACGCCTCGTCCAACCCGGGGCTCGCCACCAGCACGTCGAGCATCCGGGCCCCCACGTCGTCGAGGCCGAAGTAGGACTCGGTGTCCAGGTTTAAGAGCACCGATTCGCGGCCCAACTGGCGCACCAGGACGCCTTCGGGCTTTTCGACCCGGACCTTGCGTGGGGGGTTCATGGGAATAGGGAGCCCGAATTCGTGTTGCAGATGTCGTCAAGCCATTCAGCTGATTGGGTTTTTCGGCCCATTTGGTGATGTTTTCCCTTGTCGCGGAGCCGGGAAACCGATAAAAGTATAGTTGACGATCTTCGACGAAACGCCGCACGAATGGGTGTCGCCAAACTAGTGTTAAAAGGCCTTGCCGCGATATTGATTTCTTCCGCCACCGCGGTGGCTGCGGAAGAGGCCCCCCTCGCGAGCCTGCGGATGTCGAACGAGCTGTCTTCGACCGCCCGGATGGCGAGCGCTTCGCCCACGGCACGCACCGAGGCACCCACCGCGCTGCCCGCAGCAAATGGACCGATGCGCGTGCCCGCCAAGGATTACCGCATCGGCCCCGAGGACCTGCTCGAGGTGCAGGTCTTCGGCGTCGACCAGCTCACCCGCACCGTGCGAGTGAACTCGCGTGGCAACGTCTCGCTGCCGCTCATCGGGGCGGTGCAAGTAGGCGGCCTCACCGGCCCTGAGGCCGAGGCGGTGATCGTGGCGAAGCTCGCGGAGAGCTACCTGCAGGACCCGCAGGTGAGCCTCTTCATCAAGGAATACACCAGCCAGCGCGTGGTGGTCGAAGGCGCCGTGAACAAGCCCGGGGTGTACCCCTTGCGCGGGAACACGAGCCTGTTGCAGACGCTCGCGATGGCGGGCGGCCAGGGCAGCCTCAGCGACATGAAGGAGGTCATGCTCTTCAGGACCGATACGCAGGGCAAGCGCGAGACGCTGGTCTACGACGTGGAGCGCATCCGCTCGGGCGAGGTCGACGACCCGGTGGTGCTGAGCGAGGACCTGATCGTGGTCAAGCGCTCGCCGGCCCGCGTTTTCTTCAAGGACTCCGTGGTACACGACTTCATGGAATGGCTGAACCCGTTTAGATGAAAGAACACGAACAGCGCAGCACCGCCCTCGCAATCCCTCGCCGCACGGCGCTCGCGGCGGAAGCTCCCGGTGCCTATGCCGCGGCCGAGCCCCTGGACCAGACCCTGCACCTGCGGGACCTGCTGCGCATCTTCCTCAAGCGCAAGTGGACGATCCTCGCGATCTTCGCGATCTCGGCGGCCTTCTCGGTGGTGCTCACCTACCTCGCCTCGCCCGTGTACCGGGCGTCGACCACGATCCAGATCGAGCGCTTCACGCCGCAGGTGCTCAACTACAAGGACGTGACGCCGGTCGAGACCTATGACTACGACTCGGGCGACTTCTACTACACCAACTACGAGCTGCTGAAGAGCCGTGCGGTCGCCGAGCGCGCCGCCGAGGACATGGGCCTGCGCAAGGGCGCCTCGGTCGCGCCGTCGGACACCCGCGCCGCCCCCGAGAAGCCCGGGTTCTTCCGCGAGCTGCTCGACATGGCCCGTGGCGGCCAGGCACCGGTGCCCATCGACGCGTCGGTCCAGCAGGACAACGCGGTGGTGGGCGCGATCCAGGGCTCGCTCACCGTGGAGCCGGTGCGCCGCTCGCGCCTGGTGCGCCTGCACTTCGACAGCACCGACCCGTTCTTCGCGGCGAAGGCGGTGAACACCATCGCGCAGTCGTTCATCAACATCAACCTCGAGCGGCGTTTCGAGGCCTCCGCCTACGCCAAGACCTTCCTCGAGGAAAAGCTGCTGCAGACCAAGGCGAAGCTCGAGGATTCCGAGCGCGAGCTGGTGCGCTTCTCGCGCGACCTCGAGATCCTCAACATCGACGAGAAGCAGAACATCTACAGCCAGAACCTGCAGGAGTACAACACCGCCGTGGCGAAGGCGGAGCAGGAGAGGATCCGCACCGAGGTGATCAACAAGCAGGCCCAGGACAATCCCGAGTCGCTGAGCCTGGTGCAGGAGAACAAGAACATCCAGGCGCTCAAGCAGGCCAAGGCGCGGCTCGACGCCGAATACCAGGACAACCTCAAGGTCTACAAGCCCGCGTTCCCGAAGATGCAGCAGCTGCAGGGCCAGATCGCCGAGGTGGACAAGCAGATCGCCGACGAGATCGGCGAGATCCGCAAGTCCGCGCGTTCCAACTACCTCACCGCGCGGTCGCAGGAATCGATGCTCAAGGGGCGGCTGGGCGAGGCGAAGCAGCAGCTCCTCGACCTGCAGCAGCGCACCATCCGCTACAGCATCCTCAAGCGCGAGGTCGATACCAACCGCTCGCTGTACGACGGGCTGCTGCAGCGCCTGAAGGAAGTCGGGGTCGCGGGAGGCATCGGCGTCAACAACATCTCGGTGGTGGACAAGGCGCAGGTCCCGCTCTTTCCCTTCAAGCCGAACCTCAGCCGCAACGTGTCGCTGGGCCTCATGATCGGCCTCCTCGTGGGCCTCATGGTGGCGTGGCTCCTCGAGCACCTCGACGATTCGATCCGCTTCGTCGAGGACGTGGAGCGCGAGACCGGCGTGCCGGTCCTGGGTGCGGTCCCGAAGCTGAAGGGCGTCGAGCTGCAGAAGGCCGGCCCCGTGGCGCTGAGCGGCCACGCGGACCCGAACTCCGCCTTTGCCGAGGCGTATCGTTCGGTACGCACGGCGCTGCAGTTCTCCACCGCGAGCGGCGCGCCGCGCCGCCTGGTGATCACCAGCAGCTCCAAGGAAGAGGGCAAGAGCACCACGGCGCTCGCCCTGGCGATCAACTTCGCGCAGATGGGCAAGCCCGTGCTGATCATCGACGCGGACCTGCGCAACCCGGTGCTGCACAAGCTCCTCAAGGTCGACAACTCGCGCGGCCTGTCGAATTACCTTTCGGGCAACCTGCGCCCGATGGAAGTGATCCACAAGACCGAGATCCCCAACCTCTTCGTGATGACCACCGGTCCCCTGCCGCCCAACCCGGTGGAGCTCTTGTCGAGCATGAAGCTGCTGAACCTCCTGAGCCAATGCGAGGAGCAGTTCGCCCACGTGATCGTGGACGGCCCGCCGGTGATCGGCATCGCCGATGCGATCGTCCTGTGCAACCAGGTGGAGAACTCGGTGTTCGTGGTGGAATCGGGCAAGACGCGCAAGGGCCACGCGAAGGCCGCGCTCAAGCGCCTGCAGCAGGCGGGCGTGCATCCGCTGGGCGTGATCCTCACCAAGATCGACGCCTATCACGACCTCTACGGCTACCACTCGTACTACTACCAGTACGCCACGCCGTCGCTCGACGCGAAGGAAAGCGCGCGGGCCTGACATGAGCGACGCTCCGGGAGCGGGTGCTGCCGCGGTTGCGTCGCAACTGCTGGACTTCTTCCACGAGCCGACGCGCTTCCGACCCGCCTGGATCCACGGCGAGCGCCCGCTGCCCGAGGGCCACGTGGTGCTCAAGTTCGCGCTGGGTCGATTCTCCCCGGGCTGGAAACGCGACCTCTCGCGCCACGATAAGGAGACGCTGGTCGAGGCCGCGCGCGCCTTCGTGCGGCAGGTCTGCCTGTGGGAGCGCGCGACGCACTACCAGGTGCTGTGCCTCGATCCGGGCGCTTCGCCGGAGTCGGTGCGCGAGAACTATCGGCTGCTCATGGCGCTCCTCCATCCGGATCGCCAGGAAGACAGCGCACGGCCGGAGTGGCCGACCGGGCACGCCCAGCGCGTCAACGAGGCCTACGCGGTGCTGTCCGATGCCGCGCAACGAGAGGACTATGACGAGGCGGCGCAACGCGCTCACCCGCCGCTGCGGGAACCGGAGCTCGAAGTGGCCGCGATCCGGCGCGTGCGCGCGCGCCCCTCGCCGCGGTACCTGCGTTCGTTTGCCGTGGTGGGCGCGGTGATCATCGCCCTGTTCGTGGTGCAGGCGTGGTGGGTGAACGACACGCCGCGGCACTATGCGCTGCTGGAACAACCCGCCTCGTTCCAATCGTCGGCGCAATGGATGCGCGACGCGATCTCCGACGGGCTGCCGCGCTTCCTCGGCGCGAGGCCCATCAGCTTCGAGACCCTCCAGCTGCTCGACGTGCCGAAGGCGCCGCGCCGGCTGGCCGCCTGGGTGCCGGCGTCGGAAACGCGGGCATCGCCCGCCGCGTCGGGCGGACCTCCCACTTCGGGCAGCACGAGGATCGAGGCCGCGGCGCCCGAAAGCGTCGCGCCACGTTCATCGGTTCCGATCCCGGCTACCCCGCCTCCGAGCCCGGTCGCTGCGCCCCGCGCGCCGACGAGCATGGTCCTCGCGCAGGCAAATGCCGCGCCCGCGCCCGAGCCGGCGGCTTCGCCCGCGGCCACGCAGGAAATCGAGCTCCTGGTCGCGCGCCTCGTGAGCTACTACGAGCAGGGCGATGCCGACGCGCTCATGGGCCTCTTCGCTTCCGGCGAGCCCGGTCTTTGGAAGGGCTACCGCACGCGCGGCAGCTACACGGATTTCTTTCGCGCCACGCGCGAGCGCCGGCTGCGGATGAACCGCCTCGAGTGGCAGACGTCCGCCGACAGTGCGCGCGCGCGCGGCGAGGCCACGCTCGTCGCCGATTACAACGACGGCCGGGGACACCTGGAGCGCACCGTCCCGGTCGAGCTCGACATCGCGCTCCGGGGCGGCCGGGCGCGGCTCACCCGCCTCAGCCTCTTCCCCGAAACCAACTAGTGGACCGCACCGTCGCCTGGCGCGCCGCGATCGTCGCCGGCAGCCTCGTGCTGCTGTGGCGGATCCTCTCGATCAATGCGGTGCAGTACGACCAGAATGGACGCCCGCATTCGCCGCCGGCCGCGACGCGGGCCGAGATCGCCGCGCGCCTGGAGGACAACCCCGCCGACGTCCGGCGGGTGATCGAGCTGGCGAGGATCGACCTCGCTTCGTCCGATGTCGCCCGGGCGCGCGCGGCACTCGATCGCGCCGTGGCGCTGGCTCCCATCGACCGGACGGTGCTGGAGGCGCAGGCCGCGCTCCTGCTCGATCAGGGGCGCATCGGGGAGGCCGCCGCGGCCCTGTCGCGCATCGCCTCACTGTACGGCGAACACGACCGCATCTTCCCGGTGTTCGCGCGGATGCTCGCCGCCGGGGATCCGGCAATCGTGACGCTCGCCCTGCAGGACCCGCGATGGGTCGGACCATTCGTGCTGGACCAGTGTGCCAAGGGCACTAGCGGCCTCGTCCTCGCGCCCTTGCTGCGACGCGCCGCGAAGGAGGGGGGCGGCCCCAAGGCCGCCGAAGTCGAATGCGTGACTCAACAGCTGCGCCAGGCCGGGAAGTGGCCCGAGGCCTATCACGTCTGGCTGGACAGCCTCGCGCGCGAGCGCCTCTCCGACGTGGGATTCGTCTTCAACGGGTCGTTCGAATATCCCCCGACGGGTGTGAGCTTCGACTGGAGGCCCGATCGCGCCGCGGAACGCGAAAGCGGACACGTGGCGGAATTCGTTCCCTCGCGCGAGGGCTCCGGCCAGCGGGCGCTAAGGGTCGCCTACAACGGCAAGCGGCAGCTGGCGCCGGCCGTTTCCCAGTTGCTCGCGGTGCCTCCCGGCCACTATCGCCTCACCGGTCGCGCTCGTGTCGACCGCGTGAGCGGCCCGCGCGGCATTCGATGGGTGCTTCGCTGCGCATCCGATGACCAGGTCGGCGTCCTCGGCGCGTCGGAGCGGTTCGTGGGGTCGAGCGAGTGGGCTCCGTTCTCCTTCGACGTGGACATCCCGCCGCGTTGCGCCGGCCAGGTGCTCCAGCTCGAAGCCGTCGGGATGGCGGAGGGGACGACTTTCATCTCCGGAAACGTGTGGTTCGACGATGTCGCCCTCCTGGCGCCACATTGACCCTGCCCCCGGCCCGAAATACCATCTGCAGACGGGAGGTCCCATGCAATACCGGAAGGCCGGATGGACGATGGTGTTGGCGGGCGCGCTGGCGCTGGGCCCGGCCGTGCACGCGCAGCAGCCGCGTGACGACACCATCGCGCGGCTCGTCGACATGCAGGGCAACGTGCTGGTGAGCCGGGAATCGGGACTGTCTTCCGCCAACGAGCAGCTGCGGCTGCGTCCCGGCACGCGCGTGATCACCACCTCGCATTCGGAGGTGGTCGTCGAGTACGACGATGGATGCCGCGTCCGCTTGAAGGAGAACCAGCGCTTCGAGGTGGAGCGCGGCAAGCCGTGCGCCGCCTTGCTGGCCCTGGACATCTTCGCGGCGCCGGTGGCGAACACGGCCATTCCCATCGTGCTGGGCATCGCCGCCCTGTGGCCCTACGGCGGCGGCGGCGGGACGGTCGTGGTCGGCGGGCAGGGCGGGGAAATCCCCATCAGCCCGAATTGACCTTGGCCATCGGGGCCGCATGGACCAGCGAACAGGGGCCGTAGGCCCCTTTCTTTTTTGGATCGCCCTCGCCGTGGTGGTGGTCGCGCCGCTGGTGTGGGGCGGCAATCGTCCGTGGCCGCTGCTGGTGCTGGAGTGCGCCGGGATCTCGTTGCTCGTGGCGATGGCGTGGACGCGATCATTCCCGCCAGTGCCCTCGATCCTCGCGACCGGCCTGGGGCTTCTCGTGGCGGTGCCGCTGCTGCAGCTGGTGCCGTTGCCGCTTTCCTGGTGGAGCGCGCTGCCGGGGCATGCACCGTACGCGGCGGTGCTGGATGCCGCGGGCATCACGGACGGCTGGCGCTCGATCACCATCCACCGGCGCGCCACGGAGTACTCGTGGCTCGCGCTCATCCCGTGCATCGCCATGTTCCTGGTGGTGCAGGCCCTGGGCCGGCGCGAGCTGCGGGCGCTCGTGATCGCGTTCGTCGCCGTGGTCTCGGGCGAGGCGGTGCTCGGGATCCTGCAGGTCGGAGCCTCGAGGGACTCGCTGCTGCTCCTCGGCAATCCCTGGGGAGGCGGCGGATTACCCACCGGCACGTACATCAACAAGAACCATTTCGCGGGCCTCATGGCCATGGGCCTGCCGATCCTGGTGGCGTTCTGGGCCGCGGAGATGCTGCCGGCGCGCGATCGCGGCGGCGAGCGCATGAAATCGCATCCCCGCCACGCGGATGCGCAGCTCGCGCGCCGCATCGGCTGGTCGCTGCTGGTCGTGTTGGTGCTGGCGGCGCTGATCTTCACGCGCTCGCGCGCCGGCATCGCCTGCGGCCTGCTGGTGTTCTCGGCGACCGCGTTCGCGCTGGTGCGCCGCGGCGGCTCGATCGGGCTGCGGATCACGCTCGCCGCCATCGCGGCCTGCGCGCTGATGCTGGCGGGATACGTGGGGCTCACGCCGGTCCTGGAGCGCTTCGCCCCGGACGAGCTCTCGATGAGCTACGAGGGCCGCATGCGGCTCGCGGTCGCGGCAGCACGCGGCGCGCTCGACTTCCTGCCGCTGGGCAGCGGCCTGGGCACCTTCGCGGACGTCTTTCGCCGCTACCAGTCCGAGGGCCTGACCGGATTCGTCGACCACGCGCACAACGACTACGCCGAGGCCTTCATGGAGCTCGGCGTCGCGGGCCTTGCGATCGTGCTGCTCTTCATCGTGGCGTATGCATATCGATGGAGCACGTTCGCGGGCGCGCGGCCGTCACGCTCGCTGGGGTTCCTGCAGGTGAGCGCGGGATTCTCCGTGCTGGCGCTCGCCATCCACGGCGCGTTCGATTTCAACTTCCACATTCCCGCCAACGCGATCTACTTCTCGTTCCTCGCGGGGGTGTTCTTCCGAGAGGAAGGCTAGGCTCACTCCGCCCGCGGATCCCGCGAGAGCAGCTGCTGCACCGCCTCGCTCGGCGCGAGCCCCTCGAAGAGCACCGCACAGACCGCTTCCGCGATCGGCATCTCGACCTTCTTCGCGCGCGCATGGTCGAGCGCCGCGCGCGCCGAGGCCACGCCTTCGGACACGTGGCCCAGCTCCGCCAGCACGGCCTCGAGGCTCTTGCCCCGGGCGAGGCGCACGCCGACCTCGCGGTTGCGCGAGAGGTCGCCGGTGCACGTGAGCACGAGGTCGCCGAGGCCCGCGAGCCCGGCGAACGTCTCGGGCTTCCCGCCCATGGCCACGCCCAGCCGGGTGATCTCCGCCAGGCCGCGCGTGACCAGCGCCGCGCGCGCGTTGCGTCCAAGCTCGAGCCCGTCGGAGATGCCCGCCGCGATGGCGATCACGTTCTTCAGCGCGCCACTGACCTCCACGCCGATCACGTCCGCGCTCGAGTAGATCCGCAGCCGCGAGGAGTTGAGCGCCGCCGCCATCGAGGCGGCGAAGCGCGCGTCGTGGGAAGCGCATACGAGCGCCGTCGGTTGCCCACGCGCCACCTCGAGCGCGAAGCTCGGGCCCGAGAGCGCGGCCACCTGGTGCGCGCGGGGCAATGCATCGGCCACCACCTGGTGCGGGAGGTCGCGCGTCGCGGTCTCGAATCCCTTGCACGCGCAGAGCAGCGTGGGCGAGGGCGCGGTCGCGCGCACTGCCTTCACGGTGTCGCGAAGGCCGGCGGTCGCGGTCGCCACCAGGATGAGCTCGCGGCCCTCGAGCGCGGACGACAGCTCCGGCTCGACCTGCACCCCTGTAGGCAGCGAGATTCCGGGCAGGTAGCGGCTGGTGCGATCGCGCGCGAGCGCCGCGCAATCGTCGCGATTGCGCGTCCACAAGCGCACGTCGTGGCGCGACCCCGACAATGACGTCGCGAGCGCCGTGCCCCAGGCGCCGGCGCCGAGGATCGCGATCTTCATGGGTGGATCACTCCAGAGGCGGAGCAGGGGCCCCGCTTGCGGGGATGCGACCCGGCGGAGTGATCGGGGCCGACACGAAGACCGTTGCGCTCCATGTCGTCGAAGGAGGCCCCTAGGCGCCCCAGACGTGGGCGACGCGGATGTAACCCTGCTGGCCGTCGCGGTGGCGCACCTTGAGCCACTCGTTCGCCGGCGGCTCGAGCACCTCGAGGATCACCTGCTTGTACGCCTCGAAGGCGAGCGGCGCCTGGGCATTCGGCGCGGCGCGCACATCGGCGAGCGGCACCGTGACGAGCACCGTGGGCTTCGCGCCCAGGGCGCTGTTCTCGACCCAGGCCACCTCGCCGTTGGAGTCGCGCACCTTCGTCCACTGGTCGAGCTTCACCAGCACCTCGAACGGATAGTTGCGCGACACGGCGAAGAGCCGGTCGGCGCGCGTGGACGGCGCGTCGTAGAGGATCGCGGGCTTGTCGCCCAGCGAGCGGAACTCCACCGCGAGGGCCGGGGTGGCGGCGAGCGCCAACCCCAGCAATGCGCGGCGGACGAGGCTCAATGCGAGACCGACGGCGTGATGATCTGCACCGGCGGCTCGCCACCGACCTTCTGCGGCTCGCGCTGCGCCTGGTAGATGGCCTCGAAGTTCACCGGGGCGAGCACCACGGGCGGGAACCCCGCGCGCGTCACCACGTCGGAGATCACCTCGCGCACGTACGGGAAGAGGATGTTCGGGCAGGCGATGCCGAGCACCGCTTCCAGGTCCTGCGCGGGCAGGTTGCGCACCACGAAGATCCCGGCCTGCGCCGCCTCGACCAGGAAGAGGGTCTTGTCCTTCACCTTGGCGGTGACGGTGACGGTAAGCGTGGTCTGGTAGACGCCGTCCTCGACGCCGCTCGAGTTGTGGTGGAGCTGGATGTCGACCTGCGGTGCCTCGCGCTCGAGGAACACCTGCGGGGCATTGGGGATCTCGAGGGAGAGGTCCTTCACGTACACCTTCTCGATCGAGAACACGGGGGCGTTGTTCTGGGCTGCGTCGCTCATGAAGCTTCCTTGTTGTGAATGGGTTTCGCCGGCTCAGGCGGACAGCAGGGGATCGAGGCCGCCGGCGCGGTCGAGCGCGGCCAGGTCGTCGTAGCCGCCGACGTGGCGGTCGCCGACGTAGATCTGCGGGACGGTGCGCCGACCGGTGCGCTGCATCATCTCCTCGCGGCGCGCGGGCTCGAGGTCCACGCGGATCTTCTCGATCTCGGACACGCCCTTCGACTTGAGCAGGCGCTCGGCCATGAGGCAGAAGGGGCAGACGCCGGTCGCGTACATCACGATCTTGGCCATCGCTATTTCTCGACCGGAAGGCTCGCCTGTTGCCACGCCGCGAGCCCGCCCTTCAATTGGTACACGTTGGTGAAGCCGGACTTGCGAAGAAGGCGGCAGGCCGCGCCACTGCGGGCGCCGGTGCGATCCGTGACGATCACCGGCTTCTCCTTGAATTTCGTGATCTCGCCCAGCCGGCCCGCGAGTTCCGCGAGCGGGATGTGGCGCGCGCGCGGCAGGTGCCCGGCGGAATACTCCTTGGCGTCGCGAACGTCGAGGACCAGCGACACGCCCTGGTTCATGAGGCGCGTGGCCTCGAGCGTGCCGACCTGGGCGCCGCCCGCGCCCGAGAAGCGCGAGAGCTCCGGCCAGATGAGCAGGAAGCCGCTCGCCAGGAAGAGGGCGACGAGCATGATGTTGTTGGCGAGGAATTCGCCCATGGCGGGCCGGTACCGGGCGTGGGGCCCGTCAAAAAAGGAACAATTTTACCCCATCGCCCACTGCAGGAACCACAGCACTCCCATCCCCGAAACGATCGCCGCCATCACGCTGCGGGTCACGGCGGCGACGGCGATCGCCACCAGGCCCGCCAGCCAGCGCAGGTTGCCCGCCGAGGGGTCGAAACGGCCCTGGTTCAACAGGATCCCGGGCGCCACGATGGCGGCCAGCACCGCGGGAGGGACGAACGCGAGCGCCTGGCGGAAGATGCGCGGGAAGCGCTGCGGGTCGGCGAACACGATGAAGGACGCGCGCAGCAGGAAGGTGGTGGCACCCACGCAGACGATCGCGAGCCAGGTGCTCATTTGCGCCTCCAATGGCGCCGGTCGAGCACGAGGCCCACGGCGATGCCCGCGATCGAGCCGGCGACGAGCGACAGGCGGTACGGCAGGCCCGCGGTGGCGAGCGCGATCGTCGCCGCCACGATGGCCGCGGCGAGATCGGCGCGCGTTCGCACCACGGGCACCAGCAGCGCGATGAAGGTGAGCACCACCACGAAGTCGAGCGACCACGACGCCGGAACGCCGGCGCCCGCGAGCACGCCCACGACCACCGCGAGCTGCCAGGTCGAGAAGAGCGTCATCGACGCGCCCATGAAGAACCAATGCTTGTGGCGGCGATCGCCGGGCTCGCCGTAGCGCCGCACCGTCATCGCGAAGCTCTGGTCGGTCATGAGGTAGGAGATGAGCCAGCGCCAGCGCGCGGACAGGTGCGCCAAGTGGGGTGCCATGGCCGCGCTGTACATGAGCAGCCGCAGGCTCACGATGAAGGCCGCGGTGACGGTGATGAGGAGCGGCGACTGCGCCGCGATGAGCTGCGTGGCCACGAGCTGCGCGATGCCGGAGAACGCGAGCACCGAGAGCGCCACGCCCTCGAACGGCGTGAGGCCCGCGGCCACGGAGGCGACGCCGACCACCAGGCCGAACGGGATCGTGCCGACGAGGCTCGGCGCGACCTCGCGGCTGCCGGCGATGAATTCCTCGCGGGGGGTGGGTGCGGCGGGAACGGACATTCTCGTGGCCCCTATTCTAGTGTTCTAGAATCGGGGCATGAAGAACCTCGTGTTGCTGCGCCACGGCGAGAGCGCCTGGAACAAGGAAAACCGATTCACCGGCTGGACCGACGTGAACCTCACCGAGAAGGGCGTCGAGGAGGCGCGCGCCTCGGGGCGCCTGCTGAAGGCCGAGGGATTCGACTTCGACTTCACGTTCACCTCCGTGCTCACGCGCGCGATCCGCACGCTCAACCTCGCGCTGGAGGAGATGGACCGCCTGTGGCTCCCGGTAGAAAAGGACTGGCGGCTGAACGAGCGCCACTACGGCGCGCTGCAGGGTCTCAACAAGGCCGAGACCGCCGCCAAGTTCGGCGAGGATCAGGTGCTCGTCTGGCGGCGCAGCTACGACATCCCGCCGCCGCCGCTCGAGGCCGGCGATGAGCGCGATGCGAGCCGTGACCGGCGCTACTCGGGCCTCACGCGCGCGCAGGTCCCGCGCACGGAATGCCTGAAGGACACGGTGGCACGCGTGGTCCCGTATTGGAACGAGCGCATCAAGCCGCGCGTCGCGCGCGGCGAGCGCGTGCTCGTGGCTGCCCACGGCAACAGCCTGCGCGCGCTCATCAAATACTTCGACGACATGTCGGACGACGCCATCGTAAAGGAGAACGTGCCCACGGCGATCCCGCTGGTGTACGAGTTCGACGACTCCATGAAGCCGCGCGGCCGCCGGTACCTCGGCGACCCGGACGCGGTGGCGAAGGCGATGCACGCCGTCGCCTCCCAGGGGAAGGCGAAGTAGCCCTGCGCCTGGCCCTCGCCGCCGCGCTGCTGGCGCTCGCCGCGACGGCGCAGGCCGCTCCGAAGAACGCCCCACCGACGCCCAAGGCCGCCGCGGCGAGCGAGCGGGAGCTGCGCGAGCTGCGCGAGCGCATCGAGAAGCTGCAGTCGGATCTCGCCGCCGCGGAGAAGTCGAGCGGGGAAAG
>JADMIO011070348.1_pt1 | contig 18187 bp, 16 predicted proteins | sample 8958161 | NCBI WGS metagenome assembly JADMIO01 (sample SAMN16585339, study PRJNA669376) | soil metagenome | isolation source: Crop rotation soil | place: USA: Cullars Rotation, Alabama | collected 2011 | reverse complement strand
GCCGGTCGCCGGGCGCATCAGCGGCCGCGTCACGCCGGTCGTCGCAGGCGCGCCGATCGTCGTCGAGCGCTGGAGCGGAGTTCGCTGGGTCGCGCAGTTCGACGTCGCGGCGCTGCCGCTCGGGCGCTACTCGGCGCTCGTCGGCAGCCCCGGGCTGTACCGCGTGCGCCATGCCGGCGTGCCGGGGCCCGCGGTGCGCGTCGGCTGACGTGTCGCGGTCTGCCGCGGTGCGTCGCCCGGGTGCACACCTCGACGCGTGAGCGCTCTATGTCAACACCTACGCGTCGAACCACGCGGCCGGCCGACGTCAACTGCATGTTTGGGGTGCTCAGCACCCTCAACCTGCATCACTCGCCCCTGTCGCGATCCCGGCGCCGCGGTGCCGCTCCGCGCTTCCTTCAACGCTCGCCCACCCCTCACCCGCGGCGGCGCCGGGCGCGACGAGTCCAGGGAACGGAGCGCCCCGGCGAGACGCTCGCGTCCTCGGTCGGCATGCGTCGTGTGGATCTGCCGGCATTGTCCTCGCGCAAACCGGGGCTGGCACGGGTTCGGACGTTCTGCTCGCGCGGTTCGCCCGACAGACCGCGTCGTATGTGCGGCTCGATCGCCGGCTGGCCGAAGCCTTTTCGCCCTTCGCAGCGATCGACCGTCTCGCCGACAAGACGCGGGAGACAGCTCAGCGCGTGTAGACGCGCGTCAGCGACTCGGCGACGCAGACCGGCTTAAGGGCGCCCTCGCCCTCGAACGTGAACTTCATCGTCATCTGCACGCCGCCGAGCACGTCGTCGACGGCGACGAGCCCGAGGCGCATCCGCACCCGGTTGCCGACCGGCAGCGGCGCGGGGAAGCGAACCTTGTTCAGGCCGTAGTTGACGGCGAACGCGAAGCCCTCCAGGCGCAGGACCTGCTTGGTGAGCAGCGGCGCCAGGGCGAGCGTGTAGTAGCCGTGGGCGATCGTGCCGCCGAACGGCGTCTGGCGCGCGCGCTCGGGGTCCACATGGATCCACTGGTCGTCGCCGGTGACCGCCGCGAAGGCGTCGATCGCGTCCTGGGTGACGTCGTGCCAGTCGCTGACCCCGAGCTCCTCGCCGACGTTCGCGCGCAGTTCGTCGAGGCCGCTGATCGTGAGCATCGCGGGCAGCTTATTAGGGTGTGCGCCGATGCCCGGCCCGCTGCTCGTCGTCGACGCCCCGTCGCTCATGTACCGCGCGTTCTTCGCGCTGCCGGCGAGCATCACCGACGCCGACGGCCATCCCGTCAACGCGCTGCTGGGCACGACGAACCTCGTGCTGTTCGTCATCGAGCGCTACGCGCCGCGCGCGGTCGTCATGTGCTGGGGCGCCGAGAAGGCCGCCTACCGGGCCGAGCTCTACGCGCCCTACCACGCCGACCGCCCGCCGATGCCGCCCGAGCTCGAGCGCCAGTGGCTCGACGCGCCCGGCTTCTTCGGCGCGTTCGGCTGGTCCAGCGAGTCCGACGAGGAGCTCGAGGCCGACGACCTGCTCGGCTCGCTCGCGCGGGTCGAGACCGACGCCGGCGGCGAGACGCTGATCTTCACCGGCGACCGCGACATGTTCCAGTGCGTCGGCGAGCAGGTCACGGTGCTGTTTCCGCGCGGCGGCAAGGACGGGCCCGACGTCGTCGACGCGCCCGGCGTGCGCGAGCGCTACGGGATCGAGCCCGAGCAGGTGCCGGACTTCATCGCGCTGCGCGGCGATCCCTCCGACGGGCTGCCCGGCGCCAAGGGCATCGGCGCGAAGACCGCCCGCGACCTGCTGCGCGCGCACGGCACGCTGCAGGCCGTGATCGCGGCGGCCGGCAAGCCCGGCGTGATGACGCCGCGCCAGGCCGGCGCGCTGACAGCCGACCCCGGCGCGCTGCGCGCGTTCAAGGACATCGCGACGCTGCGCATGATCGACGTCGCACGGCCGGCCGACCGGCCCCTGGACCGCGAGGGCGGGGCCGCCGCCGCCCGCGAGCGCGGCATGAACCGCCTCGCCGAGCGCCTGCTGGAGGGCGCTTAACTGCACGCGCCCCCGCCGATGACGGCGGGGGCGCGGCGCTGCTCCCCAGCAGTTGTTGCGCTGTCAGCTCACCCGGTGAACTGCGGCAGCACCGCCTGGCGCGGACAGCGCAGGTAGACGTAGCGCAGGGTCCGCGCCTTCGTGGCGCTGGCCGAGGTGAAGCTCACCCGCGCCGTGACGCGGTGCACCTTGAAGCCGCCGCCACGCGGGTTGATCTTCACCTTGAACACCGTCCGCCCGCCGAGCGCCTTGACCGTCTTGATCGTGCGGCCGTCCACCGCGAAGCGCACCTGCGCGATGCTGCGGCCGGTCACCTTGACCTCGAACGGGCCCTTGGCGCACTTCGCCGGCCCCGTCAGGCGAGCCGTGCCCGACTTGACGGTCTCACCGAGAACGCCGCTCTGGGGGGGCACGATCGGAGCCGGAGGCGCGGCGCTGATCACGGCCGGCGGCTGGGTGAGGTCGGTCGTGGCCGGGTCGTCGTCGCTGACCGTGTGGCCGGCGAAGCTGTCCTTGCCGGTCACGACGCCGACGTTGACGATCTGCGTCTGGCCGGCGAGCGTGCGCACGCGGCAGATGTAGCCCCACGTGTCGCCCGGATCGAGCTGGCCCGGCGTGGCGTCGCCGTTCGTCGTGACCAGCAGCGGCGGCGCCTCGCAGAGCGCGTCGCTGACGTTGACGTTGGCCGCAAGGAACGGCACGTCACCGGGGTTGGTCACCACGAGGGCGTAGTCGATCGCCTGACCGGCCTGCGCGGTGGCGGGGCCGGTCTTGTCGATCGCGATCGCCGGATGCAGGATCCGCGTCGTGTGCTGGTCGGTGTCGCTCACCGGCGAGCCGTCGACGTCGGTCGCCGTCATCGTCACGGTGTTGACGAGGCTCGTGTCGCCCGCGGTGTGCGCCGGCGTCGTCATCGAGCACGTGTAGATCCACGTCTCGCCGACGTCGAGCAGGGCGTCGGCGTTGCCGCCGAGCTTCTGCACCGGGCCGGTGACGGGCGCGCACTTGTCGTCGGAGACGACGACGTTCTGCAGCGGCGTCGTGCCGGGGTTCGAGACCTCGAACGTGAACGTCAGCTGGTCGCCGTGGTAGGCCCACGCCGGACCCTTCTTGACGACGACGCCGCCCGGCAGGACCTTCGTGTTCGTGATCGTGCAGGTCTTCTCGGTGCCGATCGCGATGAGGCCGGTGCAGTCCGCCGACAGCTCCTTGGCGAACGTCGTCGGGCCGCCGGACTCGTCGACCGAGTAGGCGCCGGCGTCGAGCGTGATCGTCACGCCCTGCTCGCTGCCGGGGAAGTGCGCCTGGCTCGGGTCGGTCGCGGTGACGTCCATCTGGAACTGCGACGCCGTCGCCGTGCTGCCGCCCTTGTTGACGACGTGCTTGACGACCGTCAGCCGCGGCGCGATGTCGTCGTTGGTGACCGTGCAGGTCTTCGACTCGCCGATCGCGATCGTCAGGTGGCCCTGCTGGCCGCAGTCGCCGCTGTAGCTCGCCGCGTAGCCGGGGGGCCCGTCGGACTCGCTGACCGTGTAGTCGCCGGCCGGCACCGTGTAGCTGTCGCCCGTCTCCGAGCCCGCCTGCGGGCTGCCGGCCACGTCCGTGCGGCCGTCGCGCAGGTGCAGCTGCCAGTCGCCCGCGCTCGCCGTGCCGCCGTTGTCGTTGACCATGTGCTTGATGACCGTGATCGTCGACGCGGTGTCGTCGTTGGTCACCGTGCAGGTCTTCTCCTGGCCGACGCTGACGGTGATACTGCCGTCCGCGTTGCAGTCGCCGCCGAAGCTCGCCGCGTAGCCGCTGGGGCCGCCCGTCTCGCTGACGTGCAGCGTGCCGGCCGCGACCGTGTAGGTGTCCCCGGTCTCGGAGCCGGCCTGCGGGCTGCCGGCGACGTCGTTGCCGCCGCTGGTCAGGTGCAGCTGCCAGTCGGCCGCCGCGGCCTTGCCGCCGTCGTCGTTGACGACGTGCTTGACGACCTTGACCGTCGGCGCGACATCGTTGTTCGTGATCGTGCAGGTCTTCGTCTGGCCGACGCCGACCGTGAGGTTGCCGTCGGCGTTGCAGTCGCCGCTGTAGCTCGCCGCGTAGCCCGCCGGGCCACCCGTCTCGCTGACGGAGAACGAGCCCGCCGGAACCGTGTAGCTGTCGCCCGTCTCCGAGCCGGCCTGCGGGCTGCCCGCGACGTCGCTGCCGGCCTTGGTCAGGTGCAGCTGCCAGTCCTTCGCCGAGGCGTTGCCGCCGTCGTCGTTGACGACGTGCTTGACGACGGTGATCGTCGCGACCGCGTCGTCGTTGGTGATCGTGCAGGTCTTCTTCTGGCCGACGCTCACCGTGACGTTGCCGTCGGCGTTGCAGTCGCCGCTGAAGCTGGCCGCGTAGCCCGACGGCCCGCCGGTCTCCGAGACGTCGAACGCGCCGGCGTCGACCGTGTAGGTGTCACCGGTCTCCGAGCCGGCCTGGGGGCTGCCCGCGACGTCGTTGCCGCCGCTGAGCAGGTGCAGCTGCCAGTCCTTCGCCGAGGCGTTGCCGCCGTCGTCGTTGACGACGTGCTTGACGACGGTGATCGTCGCGACCGCGTCGTCGTTGGTGATCGTGCAGGTCTTCTTCTGGCCGACGCTCACCGTGACGTTGCCGTCGGCGTTGCAGTCGCCGCTGAAGCTGGCCGCGTAGCCCGACGGCCCGCCGGTCTCCGAGACGTCGAACGCGCCGGCGTCGACCGTGTAGGTGTCACCGGTCTCCGAGCCGGCCTGGGGGCTGCCCGCGACGTCGTTGCCGCCGCTGAGCAGGTGCAGCTGCCAGTCCTTCGCCGAGGCGTTGCCGCCGTCGTCGTTGACGACGTGCTTGACGACCGTGATCGTCGGCGCGATGTCGTCGTTGGTGACCGTGCAGGTCTTCGTCTCGCCGATCGCGATCGTCGCGTCACAGTCCGCCGACAGCGACGCCGCGTAACCCGACGGACCGGTCTCGGACACCGTGTAGTGACCGGGGTCGACCGTCACGTCGGTGCCGTTCTCGTCACCCGCGACGCCCGCCGGGTTGGTGCCCGGATCGTCGACCGTCAGCGTGAAGTCACCCGCGTCCGAGGTGCCGCCGTTGTCGTTGACGACGTGCTTGACGACGCGCACCTTCGGCGCGATGTCGTCGTTGGTGATCGTGCAGAGCTTCGTCTCGCCGATCTTCACCGTGACGTTGCCGTCGGCGTTGCAGTCGCCGCCGATGCTCGCCGCGTAGCCGGCCGGACCGCCCGTCTCGCTGACTGCGAACGTGCCCGCCGCGACGGTGTAGGTGTCGCCCGTCTCCGAACCCGGCTTCGGGCTGCCCGTCACGTCGCTGCCGCCGCCCGCGAGGTGCAGCTGCCAGGCCGACGCGACCGCCGTGCCGCCGTCGTTGTTGACGACATGCTTGACGACCTTGATCGTCGGCGCGACGTCGTTGTTCGTGATCGTGCAGGTCTTCTCCGTGCCGGCGGCGACCGTCACGCCGCCGCTGGAGTTGCAGTCACCGCTGAACGTCGCGGCGTAGCCCGCCGGGCCGCCGGTCTCGCTCACGTCGTAGGACTGGCCGTCGGTCAGCGTGTAGACGCTGCCGGTCTCCGAACCCGCCTGCGGGCTGCCGGCGACGTCGCTCGCGCCGCTCTTGACGTGCAGCGACCAGGCGGACGCGGTGGCGCCGCCGCCGTCGTTGTTGATGACGTGCTTGATGACGCGCAGCGTCGCGGGCTGGCGATGGTTGCCGAAGTCGCGGCCGCTGAAGGACTCGTTGTCGGCCCAGGTGAGGTTGAAGCCCAGCGCGCTGGCCGGGTTCGTGTCGGTCCGCTCGGGGCACCCGGCGACGGCGCCGGCGCCGATCGCGGCGGTGCACTCCCACGTGGGCTTGAGGACCTCACGGATCGGCCACGTGCCGCTCTGGACGTCGGTGATCTTGTAGTGGCCGACCGGGAAGCCGTCGGTGCCGTCGGAGGTGACCGCGTAGGGCTCCTCCTCGCCGGCCTCGACGACGCCGTCCATGTCGTTGACGAACGTGCCGTCCTTGTTGTTGTCCAGGACGCCGTTGCCGTTGTAGTCGGCGAACATCGTCCAGCCGCCGAGACCGGGCTCGCCGTCGTCGGCGCCGTTGGCGTTGGCGTCGTTGAACTTGCGCCCCTCGACCGAGCAGTTGGCGATCGAGACCGGATCGGCCGGGAGGATGAAGTCCTGCTGGTTGGACGTCAGCGAGTCCGACGAACGGGTGTGCATCCACATGTAGCCGAAGTCGACGCAGGGCTGCGGGCCGTTCGGGTTGGCCGGGTTGACGAGCGCGTCGCTGAGGTTGATGACCGCCTCGCCGAAGCGCCCCTGGTCGATCTGCCCCGAGCCGATGTAGTTCTCGGCCGCCGGGATGTCGCCCTGGCGCCCGCTCTGGCCGTCGTTGAGCGCCGCCTGGTAGAGCGTCGTCGAGATCGCCGGGCAGGGCTGGTTGGTGATCGCCGCGCCGCTGAGGTCCTGCCGGTACTCCTCCCAGCGGCCGGTGTGCTCGTTGCCGTCCCAGATGCACAGGCCGAGCGCGAGCGCGCCGGCGTTGTTGACGTCGTAGGTCACGAGCAGGTCGCCGCGCGTGCGGGTCGGGACCTTGAAGGGCTCGGAGGGCGTGACCTCGTTGGGATCGATCCGGTAGCCGGGCTGGCGCTGGTTGAGCTCGAACGCCAGGAACGTTGCGCCGGTGGCGGCGGCACGGACGAAGCCAAGGTCGAGGAAGAGCTTGTTGCTGAGCGGGTCGGTGAAGCTGTAGGCGGCGAGGCCGTCGAACTTCGACGAGCCGAGGTTGCCGATCGTGAAGTTCCAGCTGTCCGGCACGTTCTCGTCCGAGGAGCCGCCGACGATGCCGGCGTTGTTGGGGCCGTACAGCGTGTCGGCGTTGCTCGGCGCGTCGGTCGTGCTGACGAAGTTGTCGCTGCCCGTGACGTTCTGCCAGTCGCGCTTGGGGCCGAGCCCGTCGGAGTCGCATTGATCGCCGTCGGCCCCCTCGAAGCTGTTCGCCAGTGGAGCAGGCGAGAACGGCTGCGTCACGCAGGCCGAGGCGCGCTCGGCGCCGGCTGCGGCGACGATGAAGAAGGCGAACAGTGCGAGGGCGAGCAGCAGACTGCGCTGCGCGGGCCGCGCGGTGGCGAGACGGGTCATGTCGGAGTCCTTTCCGACGCGAGTGGCCCTGCCTTCCACATCGCGCTGAGAAGCTGGGGAGTGTGTTGAGCTACTGAACTACATCCGTTGTGCGACAGGTTGTAGCAGGCAGTTCGCGGCGCTCACGCCTTCGGATCAAACCCTGGGGATAGAACATCCGTCGACTCGGGTGCTGGACGCTCCAGTCGCCGCGAGCGCCGCCGATCGAGCCCCGCGCGGCCCCGTGCCCGCCGTTGCTGGGAATCCGCCGTGCAGGGGGTCGGCCGTTCGTCCAGAAACGAGTCGAGTGCCCTCGTCCGCAGCGTCACGCGGCGATCGGATCGGACCCGGAGCCATTTGCGCCATCATGTGCGCCCAGGTGCCCCGCGTCCTGCTCTTCGTGCTCGCGGCCGCAGTCGTGCTCGCACTCCCACGAGCTGCGCTCGCCGCCGATCCACCCAAGCCCATCGCGCTGTCCCAGGGGTGGCAGTGGGCCCCCGACCCCTCCGACGAGGGCCTGCGCCTGAACTGGCCCAGCGGTCAGGACGGCGGCGCCTGGGCGCCGGCGACGATCCCCCACGTCTTCGACGCGCGCCCTGACCCCGCGGTCTTCTTCGGCTCGGTCGGCTGGTACCGGCTGAACTTCAACGGCCCCGCGACGGCCCCCGGCGACAGCTGGGCGGTGCGCTTCGAGCAGGTTCGGCGCAAGGCGCGCGTCTGGCTCAACGGCCGCGAGATCGGCGCCCACAACGACCCCTACACGCCGTTCGAGCTGCCGCTCACCGGCCTGCGGCCCAACCAGCCCAACACGCTCGTCGTGCGCGTCGACTATCGCCGCAACCCGAGGCTGCGCGAGGGCTGGTGGAACTGGGGCGGCATCACGCGCACCGTCTCGCTCGTTCCGCGTGGCCCGGTGGTCATGCACGACGCGGGGCTGCTGCCGCGCAGGCAGTGCAGCCGCGGCGCCTGCCGCTGGAACGTGCTCGTCGACGGCTGGCTGGAGAACACGAGCGGCCAGGTCCAGCGTCCGCAGGTCACGGTGACGCTGCGGGCGCCCGGCGGCGGCCTGTCGTTCGGCAGCGCGACGCCGCGCGCGCTGCGGCCCGGGGAGCGGGTGCGGCTGCGCTTCGGCGTCCCCGTGCGCGGAACGCCGCAGGTGTGGTCACCGGAGCATCCGAGCCTCTACGACGGCGCGGTGCGCACGCGCCTGCCCGGGCGCACCGTCCAGCTCGACCTGCGCCGCATCGGCCTGCGCCGGGTCGACGTCGTCGACGGGATGCTGCGGCTCAACGGCCGCGTCCTGGACCTGCGCGGCGCGGCCGTGCAGGAGGACATCCCCGGCCACGGGCCGGCGATGACCGACGCCGACATCGAGAACATCGTCCGCGAGCTCAAGGCGCTGCACGTCAACGTCACGCGCGCCCACTACCTGCTGGACCCGCGCCTGCTCGACCGCTTCGACGAGGAGGGGATCCTCGTGTGGAGCCAGGCGCCCGTCTACCACCGCGACGCGCAGCTGCGCACGCCCGGCGAGCGTTCCTACGAGCTCGGCGTGGTGCGCAACACGATCCTCGCCGCGCGCAACCACCCGTCGGTCATCGCCAACTCCGTCGCCAACGAGCTGACCGCCCAGCCCGACGACCACCGCACGAGCCGCGTCTGGATGCAGAACGCGGCCGCGCTCGCGCACGACCTGGACCCGACGGTGCCGGTCGCCATCGACATCCTCTCCTATCCGGGCATCCCCAGACAGCGCACCTACCGCGCCTTCGACGCGCTGGGGATCAACTCGTACTACGGCTGGTACGACGGCAAGACCAACCGCTCGACGGCCGACATCGACGACCTCGCGCCGTTTCTGCGCGCGATGCGCACGAAGTACGCCCGCCAGGCGCTCGTCATGACCGAGTACGGCGCGGAGGCCAACGAGAACGGGCCCGCGAACGTCAAGCAGACCTACGCGTTTCAGTCCAACTACATCAAGCGCAACCTCGACATCGTCGACCGTCTCGGGTTCATGGGCGGTGCGATCTACTGGACCGCGCGGGAGTTCGCCGTCAAGCCGCACTGGGACGGCGGCGCGCACCCGCCGCCGAGCCAGCGCGACTCGATCCACAACAAGGGCTTGATCTCCTACGCGGGCAAGGTCAAGCCGGCGTTCGCGGTGGCGCAGAAGGAGTTCGAGGCCACGCCGCTGTACCGCGACGATCCTGCGGCGGTCGCGCGCGCGCAGCTGTCCGAGCCGGGCTCGCTCGTGCTGCGCACGCTGCTGCTCGTCGGCGTGCTCGCCTTCGTCACGGCGCTGCTGGCGTTCGACGCGTGGTGCCTGCGCGAGATCTGGCAGGCCCTGCGACCGCGTGAGGCGCAGGTCGTCGAGCTGCGCCGCGCCGCCTGAGCGCGCCCTCCAAAACGGCGGACGCGAGTCCCGGCTGCGCCGCTGCGGCAACACATGCCGTTCCCCGCGTCCTGGAGGCGACCGTCGGTGCGGGCGGCCGCCCCGGCGAATCGCCGCCCCCACGTACCCCCCCCCGCTGTGGCTGAAACCTACGGCGTGAACTTCACGGTGATGACGTCGCCGTCCTGCATCTTGTAGTCGCGCCCCTCGAGGCGCAGCGTGCCGCGATCGCGCGCGCCGGCGTAGCCGCCGGCGTCGACGAGCGCGTCCCAGCCGACGACCTCGGCGCGCACGAAGCCCCGCTGGATGTCGGAGTGGATCTCGCCGGCGGCGTGCCAGGCGGTCAGCCCGCGGCGCAGGTGCCAGGACTGGGCGGGCTTGTCCTCGCCGGCCGTAAAGAAGGCGATGAGATCCAGCAGCGCGAACGCTCCGCCGACCACGCGCTGCAACCCCGACTGCGCGATGCCGAGGTCCTCGCGCATCGCGGCCGCGTCCTCGTCGTCGAGCTCGGAGAGCTCGGCCTCGATGCGGCTGGAGACCGCCACCGCGCCGGCGCCCTGGGCGGCGGCGTGCTCGGCGATCGCCGGCGGCACCTCGTCGTCCCCTTCGTCGACGTTGGCGACGAACAGCACCGGCTTGGCGGTCAGCGGCCCGAGGTCGCGCAGCGCGTTGGGCGCGTCGGCGGGCGGCGCGACGGTGCGGGCCGGGCGGCCGGCGTGCAATGCCTCGATGAGCTCGCGCAGCCAGGCCTCCTCGGCGACCGCCGCCCGGTCGCCCGAGCGCGCGGCGCGCACGACGCGATCATGGCGCCGCTCGGCCTGCTCGAGGTCGGCGAAGATCAGCTCGGTCTCGATCGTCTCGATGTCGGCGAGCGGATCGACACGGCCCTCGGGGTGGATGACGTTGGGGTCGTTGTGGGCGCGGACGACGTGGACGATCGCGTCGGTCTCGCGGATGTTGGCGAGGAAGCGGTTGCCGAGCCCCTCGCCGCTGTGCGCGCCCGCGACGAGCCCGGCGATGTCGTGGAAGTAGATCGTGTCCGGCACGATGTTCGAGGCGCCGACCGTCGCCGCGACCGCGTCGAGGCGATCGTCGTGCACGGGCACGACCGCGATGTTCGGCTCGATCGTCGTGAACGGGTAGTTGGCGGCCTCCGCGCCGGCGCGCGTCAGCGCGTTGAACAGCGACGACTTGCCGGCGTTCGGCATCCCGACGATCCCGACCTTCATCCGCGCGCGCCTCGGCTGCCGACGGCCGTGCCGAGCAGCGCCCCGGCGGCGATGTCGGACGGGTAGTGCACGCCGAGGTAGACGCGCGACAGCGCCATCGCGGCCGCGACCGCGTACAGCGGCGCGCCGGGCAGCAGCGGCGAGTAGACGCGCGCGGCCGCGAACGACGACGACGCGTGCGCCGACGGGAAGCTCAGCGCGGTGGGCGTCGAGATGAGCGCGGGCAGCTTCTCCAGCTGCGGGCGCTTGCGGCGCACGACGGTCTTCAGCAGCGTGTTGAGCGCGTACGCGAGCAGGACCGTCCGGGCGCCGCGCAGCCAGCGCCCGCGGCGCGGCGCGTCCAGTGCGGCGCCCGCGAGCCCGAGCGCGATCCAGATCGCGGCGTGCTCGCCGAGGCTCGAAAAGCGCCGCACCGGGCCTTCGATCGCGGCGTCGTGGCCGTGCTCGCGCAGCAACCGGTAGAGCGCGACGTCGACCTTCGCCACGGCGCGGGCGGCCGGGCCGGCGCGCAGGCGCGCGCGCAGCGATCGGCGGGCGGCGGGGTCGGCCACGGGCGGCGCTGCGGCGGCGGTCACGGCGTGGGACCTTAGCCTGGAGCCACCGACGATCGTGGGATCCGGGCTTAGTAGCGTCCGGTCGATGTCCGGCTACACGATCAAGAACTTCGACGCGATCGACAACGCGAACAGCGACCCTGGGATTCCCGTCGACGCGCGCTTCGCCCGCAAGCACCTGGAGTCCGAGCACCTCGGCGTGACGCGGTTGCGCTACGAGCCCGACGTGCACCTGCCGATCGGCCACAGCCACCGCGAGCAGGAGGAGGTCTACGTCGTGGTCTCCGGATCCGGGCGCGTGAAGCTCGACGACGACGTCCACGACATCGGCGTGTGGGACATCGTCCGCGTGGCGCCCAGCACCGTGCGCGCCTTCGCCTCCGGACCCGACGGGCTCGAGCTGCTCGTGATCGGCTCAGACCGGCCCGAGGGCGGTGACGGCGAGATCCACCGCGACTGGTGGACGGACTGACGGAGCGCTCGGCGCGGGTAGCCTGACCGCATGGCCGCGCGGATCGCCAAGGCCGACGTCCAGCCGCCCGAGCGGGCGCGGATCGAGGCGCGCTACGCCGAGGAGGGACTGTCGCCGTACTCGTGGGGCAACGGCCCCGGCGACCGCTACGACTGGCACACGCACGGCTACACGAAGGTCCTCTACTGCGTGACGGGCAGCATCGTCTTCCACACCCGCGAGGGCGATTTCGCGCTGGAGCCCGGCGACCGCCTGGAGGTCGACCCGGGCACCGAGCACGCGGCGACGGTCGGCGACGAGGGCGTGCTGTGCCTGGAGGCCGCGGCGCGCTCTTAACAACAGCATTGAGAGGAGACCCAAGGGCGGGGGAACATGCTCGGCAGGGAACGGACGCCTTGTCCTGCACTTGGGTCGTCCTGTGACCCAACGGCAGGACAAGACCCCGTGCCGGCGCCACTGCGGCGCGATTTCGCCGACGCGTCCTGTTTCAGGGTCGTGTCACGACCCCAGGACAGGACACGTCCCTCGCCCGCGCCGCCCCGGGCAATTCGGGCGCTTCCTCAGTGATGCCGTTATGCGCGGAGCGGCGCCGCGACCGGCGATTTGCTCGCAACCGAACGCCCGCAGACGCCTACAGCCGCCGCGACAGCTCGTCGTCGTACTCGGGGAAGTAGCGCCCGATGACGTCCAGCGAGAACTCGCGCAGGATCGACGACGCCGGCTCGCGCTCGAGCAGGAAGGCGAACGACTCCCGCACGACGCGCTCGAGGTCGTCGTCGCCGAAGCGCTCGGGAACCGTGACGCGGTGACGGCTCGAGCCGTCGATGACGACGTCGAACGCTCGCGCGCCGCAGGGCGTTACGGCAATGTCCGCCATGCCGGAACCCTACGCTGAGACCTGAATGCGCCGTCGCCGCAAACCCGAGCCCGCCTCCCCGCCGCCGGTCGACGACCGCGCCTGGTCGGCGCGGACGAACACGCACGAGCGCGACCGCAACGACAAGCTCGCGCACTACGCGCCGCTGCCCGCCGAGACCGGGCCGATCTGGGCGCCCGACCGGCTGTCGCTGTGGCCGGTCGAGGGCGGGCGCTACGGGATCGACGCCCATTACCAGGGCAAGACCGGCGTCCAGCGCGCCGAGCACCAGGTCACGCGGCTGGCGAACGCCGGGCTCTACGCGACGCTGCGCGAGGACCCGCCCGCCGGCGCGGTCCTGCGCCTCGGCCCCCTGACGCACGCCGCGGCGTGGCTGGCGCTCGAGGCCTTCCTCGGCCGCCCGCTCGACGTCGCCGACTGACGCGGCGCGGCGCGGCGCGGCGCCTCAGGCGCTGAGGCCGAAGCCGACCTTGTGCTCGTCGAGCTCGGTGCGCACGTAGACGACCTCGCCGAGGTTCAGGCGGATCGTGCCGCCGTCGACGGTGAGGTCGTGCCAGGCACCGGACGTGAGCGCCTCCAGCAGCCCGTCGAGCGCTTCGTCCTCCATGCGCACGGCGAGCACCTGCGGGCTGGAGAAGCCGATCGACACGCGCTGCAGCGCCATGTCAGTGCCCCTCCGCGGGCTGGACGATCTCGGTGAGCAGGCCGCCCGCGGTCGCCGGGTGCAGGAACGCCACGCGCGAGTTGCGGATGCCGGTCCGGGGCTTTTCGTCGATGAGCCGCAGGCCCGCCTCCTTCAGCGCCGCCAGCGTGGCCTCGATGTCGTCGACCTGATAGGCGACGTGGTGCATCCCCGGCCCCTTCTTGGCGATGAACTTGCCGACGGGCGTGTCTGGCCCGGTCGCGGCGAGCAGCTCGATGTGGTTCTCGCCGACGTCGAGCAGGACCGCCTCGACGCCCTGCTCGGCGACGGTCTCGCGATGCACGAGCGTCATCTCGTAGTCGCGCTCGTAGAGCGCCAGTGCGGCGTCGATGTCCTCGACGGCGACACCGATGTGGTCGATGCGGTTGAACACCCACCGCATCCTAGTGGCGCGCTGTTTCAGGCGGCGGCCGGCGGCGGCTGCGACGGGCGCGGCCCGGGCGGCGGCACGTCGCCGCTGTCCAGCGAGGCCGCGAGCCGGTTGGCGGCGGTGACGGCGTCGTGCGGGCGGCTCGCCGGGCCGTCGAGGACGTGCACGCCGTGTCCCGGCGTGCGCTCCATCCGCGGAACCTCGCGCATGATCCGGTCGATCGCGTCGCGCTCGAGCACCTCGTGCGCCAGCAGCTCGGCGGCGAGCTCGTCGAGCTTGTCGCGGTGGGCCAGCAGCAGCGCCTGGGCCGTGCGGGCGGCCTCGTAGGCGAGTTCCTGCTGCTCCTCGTCGCGGATGCGGCGAAACTGCTCGGAGTCGTGGTCGCCCGCGGTGATCGCGCGCTGCGCGGTCCCGGGCGTGCCCATCGCGTAGTCGTAGACCATCGAGTGCGCGAGCTCGGCGACGCGGCGCAGGTCGTCGGAGGCACCGGTCGTCACGGCCCCGAAGACGAGCTGCTCGGCCATCCGGCCGCCCAGCAGCATCGTCATGAGATCGATGAGCTCCTCGCGGGTCTTGAGGTAGCGGTCCTCGGCCGGCAGGTTGAGCGTGTAGCCCAGCGCGCGGCCGCGCGGCACGATCGAGACCTTGTGGACGCGGTCTACGGACGGCAGCAGCTCGGCGCACAGCGCGTGGCCGGCCTCGTGGTAGGCGATGACGGCCTTCTCGTGGTCGTTGAAGACGCGCCGCGACTGCACGCCGGCGATGACGCGCTCCAGCGCCTGGTCGAAGTCCTCGCGCTCGAGCGCGCGGCCCTCGCGGCGCACGCAGCGGATCGCGGCCTCGTTGCAGAGGTTGGCGAGGTCGGCGCCGGTCAGCCCGCTCGTCTGCGCGGCGACGTCGCCGAGGTCGACGTCACCGAGCGGCTTGTCGCGCGTGTGGACCTCGAGGATCCGCTCGCGGCCGCCGACGTCGGGCGGCGATACGAACACCTGGCGGTCGAAGCGGCCCGGTCGTAGCAGCGCGGAGTCGAGCTTCTCGAGCAGGTTGGAGGCCGCGATGACGACAACGTCGCCGGAGGCATCGAAGCCGTCCATCTCGACGAGCAGCTGGTTGAGCGTCTGCTCGCGCTCGCCGACCGAGTCGTTGCCGCGGTGGCCGCCGACGGCGTCGAGCTCGTCGATGAAGATGATCGCCGGTGCGGCCTTGCGCGCCTCGCGGAACAGGCGGCGGATGCGCGCGGCGCCGAGGCCGGCGAACATCTCGACGAACGAGGCCGCCGACTGCGAGAAGAACTGGGCGCCGGACTCGTGCGCGACGGCCTTGGCGAGCAGCGTCTTGCCGGTGCCGGGCGGGCCGTGCAGCAGCACGCCCTTGGGGACCTTGGCGCCCATGGCGCGAAAGCGCTTGGGGTCGCGCAGGAAGTCGACGACCTCGCGCAGCTCGTCCTTGGCCTCGTCGACGCCGGCAATCTCCTCCCAGCCGATCGAGGACTTCGTCTCCGGCTTGATCTGCACCGGCTTCGTGCGCGGCATGAGCTTCAGCGTCTTCCAGAGGAAGAAGCAGATGAGGAACATGAACAGGATCGTGAAGACCCCGGACCACTCGAGGCCGAAGTTCTTGACCTGATCGAGGAAGCTCTCGTGCGGCACCGCCACCTGCATCGGCAGGTGCGGCGCAAACCTTCACCCGGGTTGGACGGCTGACCCCTCCGCGCGCAGGATCTCGGCCAGCGCGGCGCGCCCGACCTCGAGCTGGCGCTCGGTCGGCTCGCGCGTGCCGAGCAGCCGCTGCAGCTCGTGGCCCGGGCGCCGCAGGGCGCGGGCCGTGCGCGAGCCGGCGTGGCGCTCGCTCCACACGAAGATCTCCACCGCCAGGCCGAGCGAGGCGAGGCCGAGCGCCAGTTGCGCGGCCGGGCCGGGGCGGTCGACGACGCGCCGCAGCAGCGCGGCCCCGGCGAGGTTGGATGCCAGCAGCGGCGCCATGAGGTGCGAGCCGCAGCGGTCGTGCTCCTTGGCCGCGTCGGCGGCGTCGGGCGTGTCGTTCTCGTAGGCGGCGATCGACTTGTGCTCGACGCCGTGGTAGGCGGCCAGGTCGCCGCCCTTCAGCGCGACGATGCTCGGCATGAGCGAGATCGCGGCGGCGGCGGCCTCCATGCCCGGACCCGAACCGCGCCGGCGCACGAGCCGGCCGCCGGCGGTCGCGGCGGCCATCGAGCCGAGCACCTTGGCGTCCTGGAAGGGCAGCTGCGCCTCGGGCAGCGCGCGCTTGACGAGCGGGATGACGAGCATCGCCTCGCCGAGCCGGATCACGCCGCGCGCGCCGGGGACCTTCTCGAACCCGTTGAGGTGCGGCTTGCGGCCGGAGGCCGTGGCGATCGAGCCGTCGCGGCGACGGACGGACGCCGCCCAGTGCGTGGGGCCGTGGACGAGCAGGCCGTTGCGTAGCGCCATGCCGCCGAGGCGGAGCTTGTCAGCCACCGAGGATCTCCTTGCAGACGTCGCGGAAGAAGGCCGCCGCGTAGCCGAGGTCGCGCACGTCGATGCGCTCGTCGGCGGCGTGGATCAGCGGAGCCGTCTCGTACAGGCTCATGTTGCGGTGCGGGAAGAACCCGTACGCGACGCAGTCCGGGAACGCGTCGCGAAACGTGCGCGAGTCCGTGAAGCCCGGCAGGATCGTCGGGACGACGCGGGCCTCGGGATCGTGCTCGCCGACCCAGCCCACGATCGCGTCCATGAGCGGCGACTGGACGGCCGAGTGGTTGCCGCGCACGCGCTCGGTGAACTCCAGCCGGTAGCCGTCGGTGCCCAGCACCTCGCGGATGCGCGCCTCGGCGACGTCCTCGCCGAGGCCCGGCGGCACGCGGCAGTCGACGCGCAGCTCGGCGCTCGCGGGGATGACGTTGATCTTCTCCGACGCCGAGATGCGCGTCGGCGCGAGCGTCACGCCGAGCAGCGGCTCGACGAGCAGGGCGAGGATCGGGTCGCGTTCCTGCAGGCGCGCGAGCGCGGATTCGACCCCGCCCACCCCGCCGTTGAGCTCCAGGCCCAGGCCCGCCAACAGCGCGCGCGCCGGCTCGACGACGTCGTACTGCGGCTGGCGCTCGGCCAGCCGCGCCAGCAGCGGCGCCATCTTCAGCAGCGCGTTGTCGCCGATCTTCGGGATCGACGCATGACCCGCCGTGCCGTCGGTCAGCACGCGAAAGCGAAAGACGCCCTTCTCGGCGACGCAGACGCCGTAGTAGCGCTCGCCGTCGTAGGGAAACGGCGACCCCGCCCCCTCGTTGAGCAGGTAGTCGCAGCGCACGAGGTCGGGGTGCTCGTCGCAGATCCACATCGCGCCGAGCTCGCCACCGACCTCCTCGTCGACGAGCACGATGATCAGCAGGTCGCCCTCCTGCGGGCGCCAGCCGCCGCGCGCGAGCGCCAGCGCCGCCGTCACCTCGGCGGCCGTCTGGGACTTCATGTCCAGCGCGCCGCGACCCCAGACGCAGCCGTCGGCGAGATCGCCCGACCACGGGTCGTGCGTCCAGTCCGCGGCGGTCGCGAGCACCGTGTCGACGTGCGAGAGCAGGCACAGCGTCGGACCGTCGCCGCGGCCGCGCAGGCGCGCGACGAGGTTCGGGCGCTCGGGCTCGGCGCCGAGCAGGTCGACCTCGAAGCCGGCGTCGCGCAGATCGGCGGCCAGCGACTCCTGCAGCTCGCGCTCGGCGCCGGGCGGGTTGACCGTGTTGAAGCGGATCAGGCGCTGCAGCAGCGCCGTCGTCTGGACCTGCAGATCGTCGGTCACGGTGACGGTGATGCTAGGGCAGCGCGCTCAGGTGCTGACGCCGCCGCCGCGCAGGCAGCTGTCGCGGTAGCGGTCGCTGAGCTCGCGGCAGGCGCCGCGCAGCGCCTGCGGGCTCGGCTCCAGCGCGGCGAGGACCGAGCCCACGCCGTCGTAGCAGCGGGCGCGATAGCGCTTGGGCACCATCGCGCAGAAGCGCCCGGCGCGGGCACCGGCGGCGTCGGCGTTGACGATCTCGCGTGCCACGCCGTAGATGCAGTCGCCCTCGTGCGCGGCCGCCAGCCGGCAGCCGGCCAGCGCGCGCCGCGGGTCCTTGCCGGCGAGGCCCGACACGTCGCGCCCGTAGGACTCGTAGCACGTGCTGACCCAGGCGGGCTCGCTGCGCAGACAGCCCTGCGCGGTCGCCTTGAGGTTGCCGCCGTTGAGGCGCAACAGGTTCGCCGTCACGAGCAGGTAGCAGTAGAGCTTGTGGCGCTCGGAGACCGCGTCGCAGGGATAGATCGGGTCGCTGGAGCGCAGGTACTTCGAGGTGACGCCGTAGGAGGAGTTGAAGTTCTCCATGAAGACGCCGCCGCTGCAGGAGATCCTGTCGACTTTCCAGCACATTGGGATCCTAAGCTTAGAATTCCACGTGGACAAGTTGTCGCG
>JADMIO011040753.1_pt1 | contig 18188 bp, 15 predicted proteins | sample 8958161 | NCBI WGS metagenome assembly JADMIO01 (sample SAMN16585339, study PRJNA669376) | soil metagenome | isolation source: Crop rotation soil | place: USA: Cullars Rotation, Alabama | collected 2011 | reverse complement strand
CCAGCGGTTTGATCTCGCGCCGCAGCGAGCTCCGCGAGATCGAACAGCAAGTCACGGCCCTGGAAGCGACCATCGACGATCGGATTACAACGATCGCCGAGCGAACGCGCGAGGCCAACGAGGTCAGCCGAGAGCTGGAAGGCGCGCAGGCCGACCGGCAACGCCTGGCGGCCGAACTGGCCGAGGTTCGCCTCCGCGGCGCAACGGCGCGCGAACGCCTGGCACGCATCGAACAGCAACAGACCGACTGTCAACACGAACTGTCGCGCGCCGACGAAGCGCTGCAAGGCGCGACGCGCGGGTTGTCGGTCGTGGCCGAGCATCTAAAAACCGCGGCGGCGACACTTGCCGAACTGGAACACGACGCGGCGCAAACCACCTCGCAGACGGCCATGCTCGAAGCGCAACGCGCCGCCGCCGAAAGCGCGGCGCAGGCCGAACGTGTGGAGCTCGCCAAAAGCGACGAGCGGCTGGCGAATCTGCGATTGCGCGCGCGGCAACTCGAACAAGATTCTCGCGAGCGTCGCCGCACGGTCAACGACGTCGGCAACGAGCTCTCGCAATGCCGCGAACGGCACGCGCAGGCACAACGCTCGATCCTTGAAGCCGAGAGCGAAGCGGCCGAGCTTTACCTGCTCAAGCAGGCTGCCATGGCCGAGACGGACCAACTGGTCGACCGGCACGACCTGGAGCGAACCACACGCGCCGAAGTCATTGCACAAGCGCAGCGATTGCGAAGCGCCGCGCGCGAGCTCGACGAACGGTTGCACACCGAGGAATTGGCTCTGCACGAGGTGCGACTGGCGCGCGACAGCCTGGCCGGCCGACTGCGCGAGGACTACGGCATCGAAATCGCCGAGCTCGGTGAAGTGCTCGACGAAGAGGAAAGCCGCCGCCGCGAGCAGATCGACGAGGAGATCGCCGAGCTGCGCCGCAAGATTCAGCACATCGGCAATGTCAATCTCGACGCGCTCGGCGAACTGGAAGAGCTGGAGGTACGCTTCGCCTCGCTTTCCAGCCAGCACCGTGACCTGTCGGCCGGCAAGCAATCACTGATCGAGATCATCGACCGCATCAACGCCGACAGCCGCCGTCTGTTCGCCGAAACGCTGGAGAAGGTCCGCGAGAACTTCCAGGTCTTGTTCCGCAAGATGTTCGGCGGCGGCCAGGCCGACATCGTGCTTGACGAAGGCTCCGACCTGCTGGAAAGCGGTATCGAGATCGTCGCTCGCCCGCCCGGCAAGGAGCCGCGAAATATCTCGTTGTTGAGCGGTGGCGAAAAGACGCTGACCTGCGTGGCGCTATTGCTAGCGATCTTTCAGTACCGGCCGAGCCCCTTCTGCGTGCTCGACGAGGTTGACGCGGCGCTCGACGAGGCCAACATCGAGCGGTTCGCCGGCGTGTTGCAGGAATTCCTGGCCTGGACGCAGTTCATCGTCGTCACGCACTCGAAGAAAACCATGACCTGCGCCACCACCCTGTACGGCGTGACCATGCAAGAGTCGGGCGTGTCGAAGCGCGTCTCCGTCCGCTTCGAGGACATCAGCACCGAGGCCGACATCCCGCCCGACCTAGCGGACGGCCAGCGCGACGGCTCGTTCGATTCGGATGAAACGCAGGCCGCCTAGCGCGCGTGCTTGCTACTGTCCCCTCTCCCACCGGGAGAGGGTGGCCAAAGGCCGGGTGAGGGAGGTCGGCCCGTTTTTCGGCCACCTGTACTTCGATCACCCGGCGATTCGCGCGCTCAAGCGACTTCGCGGCACCTGCCAGCAGCCGACCAATTGGCCGTTTTGCATTCGGCCAGTCGAGCAGTGCCCCACTGCGTACTATTCGATTGAGGGTGACATTCTTCGTCGCGCGGCGCTCGCCGCATGCGCGACCAGGCCCGTCGCGAACTTTTCGGCACTACCGGCGCCAGCAGTCCGATTGGCAGAATCGGCAGAATGCGCCGAGAGCGAACACGGCGAATGATGGCCCCAGCCGCCCGGCATTTCCCAAACAGTCCGAATTCCGCGGATGGCAAGAGCGTCACGACCGCCTGGAGCGTTACGACTGGAAAAAGTTTTTAAAGTCCCATGCGGCTTTGTCTCGAAACTTACTTGCGGATAGTTCATCGAGCAGCAGGACTTCTAACGAAGATTCTGCCGTGAGGGTGGACTCGCAGGGGGGACCTGCCACAAGCCACGCCTTGCCGCCTGGCCGGATGCGCCTTGTACGCATCTGTGCGCCGGCTCTCCCCCGCCGCCAGCGTGTTCGCCGCCTGCCTCACACGAGATATCGCAGCAATTGTCCGTAATAGCGCGAGTGGAACATAAGTTCCCTAGTTTACGGATTTTGCCTAGTTATCGAATGCGTGGCCAGCCGATACCGAGATTACAAGGCGCGGATCAGAGGGAGCTGAACCAGAGCCGCAGAAGCGACATTGCGTAACGCCCCGACCCAGATGCTTGCCCCTCGACGGCCGGTTTAACCCACGGCCGGCACGAAGGAACGCGAGAAAGCCGTCGAACCGGTGCAAGCAAGGGGCTCAAACGTTCGTTCGGAGGCCTAGGTCAAGCCGGACGAACAGAGTTCCCAAACACGTGAACGAGATTGGAGAGGTTGCGATGAAGGTCTTCACAACTGGACAGGTCGCCAAGATCTGTAAAGTGGCCCCGCGCACGGTCAGTAAGTGGTTCGACTCAGGCCGGCTGAAGGGCTACCGTATCCCCGGATCGCAAGACCGGCGGATTCCCCGCGAGTATTTGATCCGCTTCCTCAAAGAGCACGGCATGCCGCTGGGCGATTTGGAAGATGAAGCAATGGCCAAGGTCCTGCTAGTCGGCCAGGACCAGGTGCTGATCGAGAACCTGAAGCGCGAACTGCCCGTCGAGCGGTCCTTCCGCGTCGCCGTGGCCGCCAGCGGGTTCGAGGCCGGTATTCAGGCCGAGAGTTTCCATCCGGACTGCATCATCGTTGATTTTTCGATCGGCCGTACCGAAGCGTTGCAGATCTGCCAGAACCTGCGTCGCAACAGCGAGTACGCCGAAACGATTCTGATCGCCCTGTTGCCGGATGATGGCAACGCGAACAGCTTCGATCGTTCGACGATCAACGAAACGTTCAAGAAGCCTTTTGACGTCGCCCTGCTTGCCGAGCGGCTTCGCACGCTGATCGGTGCCCGTAAGGAGCTCGTCTAAGAAGGATTCGCTGCCGGCGTTCCCGCTGTGTCGCTGCCGGCACTCGCCGTGAATAACAACCCGTCGCGGTAGACCCCCGCGGCGGTTCGGAAGCCAACGCAGAACGCCGAAAGACTCGGCCGAGGGCAATCGGGGTATCCCGGAATCCCCGTTGCCCGCTGCGAAAGATAACCAAATGCGGAATCAGGATGCGAGCCAGCGTGCTCGGCCTGATTCCGCATTTCGCGTTTCTGGCTTACACTTCTGGTTCGTTCGCCCGAAAGCTCCTCCTTTTCGGTCCTTGCGATGAACCAGCCAGCGACCTCGGCCGAGCTCAAGCGCGATCTCGCCCACCTGATCCACCCGCTGCAACGCCCCGCCGCGCAAACCGGCGCGCACGTCTGGGTTTCCGGATGTGGCGCGACGCTCGTCGACCAGAGCGGCCGCGAATTCATCGACGCGCTCTCCGGCCTCTGGAACGTCGTCGTCGGACACGGACGCGGCGAACTGGCCGACGCCGCCGCGCGGCAAATGCGCGAACTGGCCTTCGCCACCAACTACGCCGGCAGCAGCAACCGTCCGGCAATTGAACTGGCCGAGCGACTCTCAACGATTTGCTATCCAAGCATCAAAAAATTCTTCTTCACCTCCGGCGGCGCTGAATCGAACGAGTCGGCCTTCAAGACCGCACGCTTTTTCTGGCGATTGCAGGGAAAACCCGACAAGATCAAGATCATCGGCCGCCGCTGGGGATACCACGGCACGACAATGGCGGCCATGTCCGCCACCGGTATCGCCTCGTACTGGCCAATGTTCGAGCCGCGCGTACCCGGCTTCCTGCACATCGAAAGCCCCTACCCGTACCGCTTCCAGCCACCTGCCGACGCGCCCGCCGGCGACCGACGCACGCAGGGTGAGCAGGCGGCCGACCTTTTGGCCGCGGCGATCGAGCGCGAAGGGCCCGGTACCGTGGCCGCCTTTCTCGGCGAGCCAGTGCAAGGCGCGGGCGGCGTGATTGTGCCGCAAGACGACTACTGGCCGCGCATCCGCGCCATTTGCGATCGCTACGACATCTTGCTGCTGGCCGACGAAGTGATCACCGGTTTCGGCCGCACGGGAGCGTGGTTCGGACTGTCGCGCTACGGCATCGAACCCGACATCCTTTCGTTCGCCAAGGGCATCACCAGCGGCTACTTCCCGCTAGGCGGCATCGGCGTCTCCCAGCGGATCGCCCAGGCCATCGATGACGCGCCCAACGAGTCGACCTGGATGCACGCCTTCACGTACTCCGGCCACCCAGTCGGCTGCGCAGTGGCCCTGGCGAACCTTGACATAATCGAGCGCGAGGGCCTGGTCGCGCGTGCCGGCGAAATGGGCGCGCGGCTGCTGCGCGGCCTGGAAACCCTCCGCTCGCACAAGCACGTCGGCGACGTGCGCGGGCTAGGCCTGATGGCCGCCGTCGAACTGGTGGCCGACAAGCAGACCAAAGCCGAATTCCCACCGGCCGAAAACGTCGGTCAGCGCATCCACGCCGCCACGCAAGAACGCGGCATGTTCACACGCATGCGCGGCGACGTCTACAACCTGGCGCCCCCCTTTATCACCAGCGAAGCACAGATTGACCGCATGGTCGAGATTCTAGGGGAGTCGATCGAAGCCGTGCTGGGGCGGTGAAGCGAACTCGTCCGACGTGCCGCGGTTACTTCGTTCAAAAACCGAGGGGGTATACCAATGAGCAACGAGCACGTCTGGAACGACGAATCGCGCGACGAGCGCCGCGAGATGTCGGTCGCCTTACACAACGTCCCCAGGGAACCGTCTCCCGGCGCGCCGGGATTCGGGCTAGTGTGATCGCCCTGCTACTGGGCACGTTCGACCTGCGCTGTGAAAGTGGCAGCGGCGCGCAAGAAAAAGAACCGGGCGAATCGCATTCGCACCGGCTCCTGCTGCTAATCTGCGTGGGCCAAGGGTGACAATACCGAGGGTGGCCGAAGCCTATTTCTTGCGTCGCCAAGACCAACCTGCGATGCACATGCCTAATAGGCTCCATACGGCGACGCTGGCGGGCTCGGGAACGGGGCTTGCAACCAAGGTTAAGGTGAACGTACCCGTACCTCCACCATCGTACCAAAAGCCATTGGGACCCGATGTCCCGAAGGTGTAATTGGTAGCGCCACCATTGCCCCAGATGTTGATCTCATCCACGCCGTTACCGAACAGCAAACCATAGTTATCAACGTAAGAAGTCGCGGCGCCAAAGGCGTCGTTGTTGGGATAGATCAGGTTGTCGACTGCCCAGTACCCGCTGGGACTAACCGTGTAACCCGGCCCAGCTGGGAGCAGGGTATAAACACCGAGGGGGGCATACCCATTCGTGCCCGTGAGAGTGAGCATTCCAGCAACTGAATGGTTTCCGGTAGCAAAGAGCGAGCCCGAGCCGACGTTTCCGTACAGGTCAGAGAACGTGAACGTGTAGAGTGGATCTACTCCAAGATCGTAGATCGGCGGAGATTCAGGGGCCACTCCCGTGTATAGTCCTGCACTAACTCGGCCGACGCCACCGAGTATCAGAACCGCCGCCAAGGTCAAAATGCGCCATTTCATGTGATTGAATTCCCTGATTTGTAAGGCTAACCGCGCAAAAACGAGATTTTCAGAGTGCCTCGTCCAGGTTTACCTTCTTCTTCCAAGAAACATAGGACCGCGGGCAGGCCCCTCCTGACAGTCAAACTGGGAACTTTAGATTTTATTGGCAAACAGGGGGATGAAAGCGTCCAGGACGGGGAGGAACACACGGGCGCGACTCGCAAATCGTCGCTATCAACGCGCAACCCGCCAACGACTATGTGCTGGTCGCGCGGTGCACTACAAAAGAGGTGCGGACTAGCGTTCCGCGGCGATTCCTGCTCCGCGCTACTATTTCGCCCCGCGTTTCGGGGCGCTCGCCGGCTTGGCCGGCTTCTCGGGTCTGCCCTTGTCCCCCTTCGCCGGTTTCTTCTTGCCGGCCGTTGGCTCGAGCGGCTTGGCGAAGGTAATGACGAGATCCGTGCCGATGGCCTGGCCAAACTCGTCGTTCATCCCCATGGGGGCCATCAGGCCACGGAAGGCGATCTCGTCGCCGGCCTGCGCGAACGTGTAGTCGTCGACGTCGACCTTGATCTCGGCGTCGGCGGTCAGTTGCGCCTTGATCTGCTTGCCGCCGGCAACTACCTGCAACTGGTCGTCCTTGAACAGCTTCACCGTACCGACCACGACAAACGAGCCGGGTTCATTCTTCGGTTGTTCGGCCTTCGGCTTACGGCGACCTTGCGGCTCTTCCTCACCAAACGTGGGAATGTCCGAGTGGATGCCCGGCTGCGCGGTCTCAGACGGGGTCACGATCGCAAGTGATTCGATGTCATCCTGCACGGTCCCGCGCTTGTCGATCTCGGCGGTGAAGCGGACCAGCAGACCCGGCTTGATGAACTTGCGGTCGGCGGTCCCCGTGCACTGGACCTTGGTGCGTTGCGGATCGACCTTGACGTAGATCAGCTTGTCCGAGCATTGCACCTTCAAGAAACCGTTGCCTACTTCCTCGACCTTTCCCTTCAGGTCAACTGGCGTCAGCCGAACTCTCGGCTGTTCATCGTATTGAGCAAAGCCCCTACTGGCCGCGCTCGTGCAGCCGACGATTGCAACAAGTGCGAAGACGAAGACTCGAGCCATGCGACCACCTCTTTCCGCGTTCCATTACGTCGTTCTGTTCCGTTGCAAAGCGGCGGCGCGTGCGATTGGGCCGGCTGGCTTTGGCGCTCTCCACCATATCGTGTTTGTGAAGTGTCCGCCAATTGAAAATGCACTCCCGCGCGACTCAACGGAGGGGAAAACTGCGGCGGGCAGTGCGTGCCGCATCGCGCTATCGACGCGCCGGGCCAAGTCGATTCCCGCCGGGGCATGCTTCCGGTGAACTCGCCGGCCGTTGTCAGCCGCCAGTGCCCCTGTAACAATGCCTTGCGTTCCCCTGCTAAGCGCTGGGGGTCGCGACGTTTTCGCACACATGCGACGTTCAAGGCGGTTTTGCATCCCATGACGACCAATGAAGGCCGCATCACGGTCCCCCGCTTCACGGCCATGAAGGCGGCCGGCCAGAAGATCAGCGTGCTGACGGCGTACGACTTTACGCTGGCCGGCATCCTCGACGCCGCCGGCATTGAGGGAATCCTCGTCGGCGACAGCCTTTCGATGGTCGTCCAGGGGCATCCCAATACGCTGCGCGTGACGCTCGATCAGATGATCTATCACGCCGAAATGGTCTGCCGTGCCGTGAAACGCGCGCTCGTCGTGGTCGACATGCCCTTTCCCACCTGCCACCTGGGTGCTTGCAAGGCGGTGGAGAGCGCGGGCCGCATACTCAAGGAAACCAACTGCCAGGCCGTCAAGCTCGAAGGGGGCGCCGAGCAGGCCGACGTCATCGCCGCGCTCGTCCGTGCCGGCATCCCCGTGATGGCCCATTGCGGTTTGCGCCCCCAAAGCGTCAACGTGCTGGGAGGCTACAAGGTGCAACGCGAAGAAGAACGCCTGCTGGCCGACGCCTTGAGCGCGCAGCATGCCGGCGCGTTTGCCATCGTGCTCGAGTGCATACCCGCGGGCGTGGCCAGGCGTATTTCCACGGCGTTGGAAATCCCCACCATCGGCATCGGCGCCGGCGCCGGTTGCGATGGCCAGGTGTTGGTGGTCAACGACATGCTGGGGATCACCAGCCAATACGTGCCGCGGTTCGTCAAAGCCTACGCGCAAATGGCCGGCGACATCCAGGCGGCCGCGGCGCAGTACATTCGCGAAGTTCGCGAAGGCACGTTTCCCGACGACGCGCATTCGTTCAAGTAAACGCCATACTCGCACCTAGCGGGCCAGCGCACAACCGCGAGCAAAGACGCCATGCCCAATCGGCTCGCCGGCGAAACCAGCCCGTACCTGCTGCAGCACGCCGAGAACCCGGTCGACTGGTACCCGTGGGGCCCCGAGGCGCTCGCTCGTTCGGCGGCCGAGGACAAGCCGATCTTCTTGTCGATCGGCTATGCCGCCTGCCACTGGTGCCACGTGATGGAGCACGAAAGCTTCGAGAACGCCGACATCGCGCGGCAGCTCAACGAGAATTTCGTCGCCATCAAAGTCGATCGTGAAGAGCGGCCCGATCTCGACCAGATCTACATGAACGCCGTGCAGATGCTCACCGGCCGCGGCGGCTGGCCAATGTCGGTGTTCCTCACCGCCGAGGGGAAACCGTTTTACGGCGGCACGTACTGGCCGCCGCAGGCGCGCATGGGCATGCCCGGCTTCGACGAAGTGCTGACCGCGGTGGCTGACGCCTGGCGCAACCGCCGCGACGAGATCGCGCGCCAAGCCGAGCACCTGACCGACAAGATCGTTTCGCTGGGGCAGTTGGCCGCCAGCGAGGACGACCTTTCGCCGCATCCACTGCTGATGGCCGAGCGACTGCTCGCGCGGATGTTCGATGCGCAAAACGGTGGCTTCGGCGGCGCTCCAAAATTCCCGCACCCGATCGACCTCCGCGTGTTGTTGCGAATTGCCAAACGGACCGGCCACGCCCAGTCGCTCGAGATGGTTCGCCACACGCTCGACAAAATGGCCGCCGGCGGCATCTACGATCACTTGGGCGGCGGCTTTCACCGTTACTCGGTCGACGAGCGCTGGCTGGTCCCCCACTTCGAGAAGATGCTCTACGACAACGCCCTGTTGGCGAGTTGCTACCTCGAGGCGTTTCAGGCCACCAGCGAACCTCGCTACGAGCGCGTGGTCCGCGAAACCTTGGATTACGTGCTGCGCGAAATGACCGACCGCGAGGGCGGCTTTCACAGCACGCAGGATGCCGATAGCGAAGGGGTCGAAGGGAAGTTCTACGTCTGGACTCCGGCCGAAGTGCAGGCGCTGCTCTCGCCCGAGACGGCACGCGCGTTTTGCTACGTCTACGACGTCAGCGACGAAGGAAACTTCGAAGAGAAGAACATTCTCAACCAGCCGAAGACGATCGTGCAGGCGGCGCAGATTCTCAATCGCGATCCAGCCGAGCTGACCGCCGAGCTCGATCGTGCACGTGTCATGCTCCGCAATGCACGCTCGAAGCGCGTACACCCGGCGCTCGACGACAAGGTACTGGTGAGCTGGAACGGCCTGATGATCGCCGCGGCGGCCGCGGCCGGCGCGGTGCTGGACGAGCCGCGCTACGTGACGGCGGCCGCGCGCGCCGCGCGCTTCCTGCTCGACAAGATGCGGCGGCCCGATGGCGGCCTGTTCCACTCGTACCGCGCGGGTCAGGCGCGGTTAGCGGCCTACCTGGACGATTACGCGTGCCTGGCCGATGCTCTGGTTACGCTCTACGAAGCCGACTTCGACGATCGCTGGCTGGAATCGGCGATTGGCCTTGCCGACACGATCCTGGCGCAATTCGCCGATCGCGAGCAGGGTGGCTTCTTCTATACGGCGGAAAATCACGAGTCGCTGGTCGCGCGACCGCGTGACGTGCAAGACAGTTCGACCCCCAGCGGCACGGCAATGGCTGTGACCGTGCTCTTGAAACTGGCCAGGCTATGTGGCCGAGATGATTACCGCAGCGCGGCCGAACGCACGCTTAAGACGTTCGTCCATTTGATGAACGAGCACCCCACGGCGACCGGTCAAATGCTGCTGGCTTTGGACTTCCACGTCGGGCCGACGCCGGAGCTGGCGATCGTGGGCGACCGGCGCGCCGCCCCCACGCGGCAGGTACTGGCCGATTTGCGGCGACGATTCTGGCCGAACAAAGTCGTCGCACTGCGCAGCGATCCTGACGCCGGTTCGCCATGCCTGGCAGGGCTCTTCGCCGGCAAGCGGCCAGGCACGCCGCTACCAACGCTCTACACCTGCGAACATTTCACCTGCGAAGAGCCGGTCCACGGTCCGGCGGCGATTGTGGCAAAATGGAACGCGGCGAAACCCTGAGCGAGCGTAACGATGCACGCCTTATCACAACCGTTGATCGCACCGTGCAGTCGAATTCTCCGCGGATGGCTGATCGTGCTATTCGCCGCAATCGCGATCTGGCAGTTGGCCGTTGACGCGTCCGCCGCGACAAAGCGGTTGAACGTGCTGTTCATCATGGCCGACGACATGAAGAACGCGATCGGCTGCTACGGCGACTCGCTCGCACATACTCCAAACGTCGATCGCCTGGCGCAGCGGGGTGTGCGTTTTGATCGCGCGTATTGCCAGTACCCGGTCTGTAACCCTTCGCGGACGTCGCTATTGAGCGGCCGCCGGCCCGACACGACGGGCGTGGTCGACAACGTGACGCCATCGCGCAAGCAGATGCCCGATGTCGTGTTCCTGCCGCAACACTTCCGCCAGAACGGCTATCGCACGCTGAAGGTCGGCAAGATCTTTCACACCGGCGAAGGGCACGAGGACGCGGCATCGTGGGATACGGACATTCGTGAGACGAAGGAGGCCAAGAACCCGCCCGAGGCGCAGTTCGTCCGGCACCAGGGGGCCGACAAGAGCGGCATCGTGCTGTCGGCCGAGGACGGCGCGACCTGGGACGGCTTTGTGGCTCGCAAGGCCGTCGAACTACTGAGCGCGGCGGCGGCCGGCGACCAGCCGTTTTTCCTGGCGGCCGGATTTCGTCGTCCGCACTCGCCGTACATCGCGCCCGAGCGGTACTTCGCGCTCTTTCCACTGGAAAAGATTCCGCCGCTTGACGAACCGCGCGAGCATCTGCGCGCGATTCCTCCCTTGGCACTGACCTACAAAAACGGCGCCAAGCGATTGCCGGCCGACGAGCGTGCCGCGACGGCCGCCGCCTACTACGCGAGCACCGCGTTCATGGACGCGCAGCTCGGCGTACTTTTGGACGCGGTCGATCGGCTGAATATCTGGGACAACACGGTCGTGATCTTCGCCAGTGATCATGGCTATCACCTTGGCGAACATGGCGGGTTGTGGCACAAGATGACGCTGTTTGAAGAATCGGCACGCGTGCCGCTGGTGATCGTGGCGCCCGACAAGCAGGTCAACGCTTCGTCGGCGCTCGTTGAACTTGTCGACCTCTATCCGACGCTGGTCGACCTGTGCGGTCTGCCGGCCGCCACCGGCCTGGAAGGGACCAGTTGCGCGCCGCTCCTGGATCACCCGGATCGCGAGTGGAAGTCGGCGGCGTTCACCGTCGTTAGCCGCGTCGGCGACACACCGGCCACCGAGAAACTCGACGCAAAACAACTCGGCCGCAGCCTGCGAACCGCACGATGGCGCTACACCGAATGGCCCGACGGCCAGCGCGAGCTTTACGATCACGACAACGACGCGCGGGAGCATGTGAACTTGGCCGCCGGAGACGCAGCCAGCGACCACACCGAAATGCTGCGCGAACTCTCGTCGCAACTAAAAGCAGGCTACAAGGCCGCCCTGCCGCCGACGCAGTGAAGCGGGGTGAGTGCTCTGCGTCGCAAGCGCCACATCACTCGAACCAGTATGAGTATACGCGCGCCCCGCGCACATCGAACCGCAGCCGAATCGGCCGATCAGGAGCCGTTTCCGCGAGCGCAACCTCGGCGGCTTTCTTGTCACCACGTACGACCGCGGCGGCAGCACCGGCCAGTGGCTCTCCCTGCTCATCGCACGGCGTGACCGCCACTTCGCCCGCGCTTGCATCGACGTTCACGCATAGGCGTCCCTGCGGCCGTGCGAACGGCCGTGTGATGAGCGTGCCTGGCCGTCCGTCCTGATCGGCCTGGAGCGCGACAAAGCCGTCGCGACGCAGCGTGGCCAGGCCGATCGCCGGCGGGAACTTTCGTTCCGGCATCGGGAACTTCGCGCTGCGGTGCGGGCCGTTGACCATCGAATAATAGAGGTAAATGGTATCGCCGCGGACAATGAATCGCCCCACGACGCGCGACATCCCATCGTCGCGATTACCCTCTGGCGCATTGGGCAAGAACGTCTGGCGGTCGGCCACGCGCAGCCAGTGCTCGCCATCGCGACTGGTGGCTAATTGCGTGTCGATGCGCGCGTCGCCCCCTTCGCGGTACATCCAGAACATCCCCAGGTATACGCCTTCGTACAAATCGGTCGGCATGCCGTAGATCTGTCCGCCCGGCCCGTCGCGCTCATCGCATTCCAGCACCTTGCGCGGTTCGGAGAACGTGACGAAGTCGTCGCTCTCGCTGCGAGCCACGACGCGGCCAAAACCGAAGCGGCCAAAGACGACGTATTTCTTCAGGTGTGCGTCGTAGACGAGCGATTGTGTCGTGTCGCTCATTTGCGGCATCACCGGTCCGGCCGTCTTCCAGCGGACACCGTCCGCGCTCGTCGCCGCCCACATGCCGCCGGTCTTCTGTCGCTCGTCGAGCGGCGGTTCAGCCGGCACCTTGGCCGCGTCATCCGCCGGCGGCGATACGCGGCGATCCCAAAAGAACGCCTTGTAGCGGCGCGCAGGGTCCTGGTCGTGCCGATCGAACAGAACCGATATTCCCTCCGGGTTGTCGATGCCGATATCGACGAGGTTGTTCTCGCGACTCCCCTCGAACGAAAGCTGTCCTAGTCGCGGTCTCTCCCAGCGCATGCCATCGGCGCTCGTGGCATAGGCGATCAGCGTGCAGTTGGTGACACGGCGGAAACCGCCCACCTCGACCCAAGCGCGTCCCTGCTCTACTGGGCCGGGTGTCGACAGATACCAGATGCGAAACCGCTCGGCCTGCGGATCGTAGATCGCCGTGCCGTAGACGCTGGTCGAGGCCTTGCCCCAGGGCTCGGTCCCCGCGATCACGGGGTTATCGGCATATCGCTTCGGCTGCTCGACGGCGCGCTTCAGGTTGGTAATTCGCTCGACGCCGACGTCGTCGAGGAACAACTGGCGGACCCCCTTTTCGACTACGAACTTTGGTGGCTCGTCGGCAGTGGCGCTGTTGACGCATACGCCGGCGAATAAGCAGAAGGTGATGGCGATAGTTCGTATTTGCATGACTGATGCCTCCCTCACCCGGTCTTCGGCCACCCTCTCCCGGCGTCAGAGGGGAAGCGTATCACGAAACCTTTGGCGAGGTGGGGAGCCAGTGCCTTGCCACGAGCGTCGCCAGGACGGGTAGCGCGATCGAGCCGACGAGCGCCACCGCCAGACTTCCTTCGGCGCGTGCGAAATGTCCTAGCGCAGCATAGGCCACGGCCAGCCCCAAGTTCGCCAACAGCACGATCGGCAAGAAGCGTCGCCATGGCAAGCCGACGGAGCCGACCAACAGCACACTCGCCTCGGCCAGTACGGGCAGCGCGCGGCACAATGCGATCATCGCCGGGCCGCCGCGCTCGACCAACAGTTCCATCCGCCGCAAGTCCGCGGGCGCGCTCAACCGCGCCGCCAGCGGTCGACCCAACCATCGCGCCAACGCAAAGCCTAGCACCGCGCCGGCGTTCATCCCCATCCACACCACCAGTGTCCCCCAAAACAAACCCAGGCGCGCGCCGGCCAGCGTGCTGACAAAACTCGACGGGACGGGCAGCAACACATCGCTCGCGAGCACCCCCGCAACGAAGGCGGCCACGGCGGTCGAACTGCGTGCCGCGACGAACCATCCCTCGATCCAATGGTCGAGCGACTCCCCAAAGCCCAGGAACGGGATGATCGGCACCAGCAGCACCAGGACAATCGCGATCGACCAGCGTGAAAGATCGGACATGGTCGCTGTGGATGCTGGTAGAAGAAGTGTCGTGCGGCGCGATCAAATCGCACCATAGGTTGCCGCACGCGCGATTTCAACGCCGAGCGACTACCAAACGCCACTTGCGCGTGTCCGACCGCCAAGCCGGCGGCCGCCTGTCCCCTGGCCCGGGGCGGTGCCCCTCCTTATACTCGAACCATCGGGGAGCACAGGCCCCTTGGACAAGCGGAACTCGCCGCGGGATCGACTGCACGTGGGAGCCGACGCCAGCCAAACCATTCGGCGCGAGGTCCTGTTTCAGGGACGCGTCCAGGGAGTCGGCTTTCGCTACACGGCGCGACAGATCGCCAGCCGGTTTCGTGTCGCCGGGTTTGTGCAGAATCTGCCCGACGGCCGCGTGTTGCTCGAGGTTCAGGGTGCGCTCGACGAGGTCGAACGGTTCATTCAGGCGATCCTGAGTGAAATGGCCGGCTATGTCACAGGGCACGGCCAGCGCGACATCCCCACCGGCGACGAACAGTCAGGCTTCGAGGTGCGGCGGTGATCGGCAAAGCAGTCTGGTGCGTAGGAATTGAGTGCCTTGCGGCAAGCGTTGATCTGACAGTCTGTTGCTAGAGGTCGTATTGATGTTCTTTTGTCCCCCGCCCCTTCTGGCCGCCTGGTATAGCTGGATCGTTCCGCTGTGGTTGGTGGCGGTCGGCACCGCCGTAGCCACCGCGCTCTACTTCGCGGTCTATTTCCTGCTGGTGTGGCTCACACCCAAGGTGGCGGCGATCGCGCGCACCACGGCCAAAGAGGCCTTCGCGCAGCCGTTGTTCTGGGTCGCGCTGACGCTCGGCGTGGTGCTGCTGTTGGTATTCCCCTTCCTCCCCTACAACACGCTGGGGGACGACCTGAAAATGGTCAAGGACGAAGGACTGGTCCTGATTAAGGTCCTGTCGATCCTGGTAGCGGTGTGGACGGCCAGCGTCTCGATCGCCGACGAAATCGAAGGCCGCACCGCGCTTACGCTCTTGAGCAAGCCGGTCGGGCGGCGGCAATTCATCCTCGGCAAATACCTGGGTGTGATCGCCCCGGCCGCGATCATGTTCATCGTGCTGGGCGCGATTTTTTTGGCCACCGTGTCGTTCAAGGTGAAGCACGAAGCGCGCGAAAGCGCGGCCGTCGAGCCCACGTCGCAACAATGTCAGCGCGAAATGGTGCACATCGTACCCGGTTTGGCGCTGGCGTTCCTCGAGACGGTGACGCTCACGTCGATCGCCGTGGCCCTTTCGACGCGGTTGTCGATGGTCCCCAACCTGCTGATCTGCGCCATGATCTATGCTCTGGGGCACCTGACACCTGGCTTTGCCAACGCCAATCCGGATTCAAAACTGGTGGCGTTCTTTGGCCAGTTCGTGGCTACCATCTTGCCGAACCTCGACGATTTCAACGTCGAAGCGGCCGTCTCAACCGGACAGTCCATCCCGCTCGACTACGTCGGCATGGCCGCAGTCTATTCGCTGCTGTATAGCACCGTGGCGATGATGCTCGCGTTGTTGCTGTTCGAGGATCGCGACCTGGCCTAAGCCAACTCGCGCTGACCGCTAGGCGCGAGCCGACTGATAATACGCCACGGTCTTCTTCAAACCGTCTTCGAACGAGACGCTCGGTTCGTAGCCAAGCAGGCGGCGTGCTTCGCTAATGTCGGCCAGGCTTTCGCGGACGTCGCCCGTTCGCGCCGTTGCGAATTTCGGCTGCACGTTTGTGCCGAGGTACTCATTCAAAAGGCGCAGCAGGTCCAACAGCGTTGTCGAGCGCCCGCCAGCCACGTTCATCACGCAACCCGAGACATTAGCGGCGTCGGCCGCCAGCAGGTTCCCCTGCACGACGTTGGCCACATAGGTGAAATCTCTCGATTGCAGGCCGTCGCCGTAGATTACCGGCGGCTTGCCGGCCAACAGCGCTGTGACGAATAGCGGGATCACCGCCGAGTAGGGACTGTTCGGATCCTGTCGTGGGCCAAAGACATTGAAATATCGCAGCGTCACCGTCTCGATGCCGAACGACTTGGCGAACGCCTGGCAGTAATACTCGGCCGCCAGTTTGGCCGCGGCGTAGGGCGACATCGGGTTGGGCAGATCGCTTTCACGCTTCGACGAGGTCGCGCGGTCGCCATAGGCGCTGCTGCTGCCGGCGTAGACCACGCGGCGGACTTTCGCTCGACGTGCCGCGTCCAGCAGTGTCACGGTGCCGGTCACGCAAGCTGCGTTCGTATCGAGCGGCTGGTCGATGCTGCGTGGCACGCTGGCCAGGGCCGCCTCATGAAAGATGCAGTCGACGCCGGTCACCACCTTGGCCACGGCGCCAGTGTCGACGAGGTCCCCTTCGACGACTTCGACGTGTTTGTGGTTCGGGATGTTCTGCCGGTGACCGGTGCTGAAGTTGTCGAACACGCGGACGCGATCGCCGCGTGCCAGCAAGGCCTCGACCAGGTGCGAGCCGACAAAGCCGGCGCCGCCGGTCACCAAAAAGGTTCGCATTTTTCGATCGTTACGGGGGAACGGTGATTGGGGCGAGAGGAGCACGCGGACCTGCCACCGCCCGGTATGGAAACGCCATTTGTAGTCGGCCGCTCAGACCGCGCCAACCGGAGCTGCTGGCACAAATTAAGCGTAGCTTATCGCCCCCGCGCTCGCCGACTTACGTTAATCGGTAGCCATGCGTCGCGCCACCGCTAGCATCGCAGCAACTGCAATTTACACGTCCACCGCAAATCGTGTACTCTCGCCGCCCCATTAGGCCGCCTGCCTTCGTTTCACCGGCGGGCCTGCGCCCAGTACGCGTTCTTCGCGCTCTCGACTTCCATTCTCGTTTTGCCGAGGTACCTGGCATGCGACTCACAGCTCGATTGGCGTTCCTTGCGGCCGCGACGATGGTGTTGGCCAACGGTTCGGTCGCACGGGGCGAGGAGTATCAGAATCTCCACGTCGAGAGCAAGGTTTACGTCGTCGGCCAGTCCAAGCCGATCACCGAGACCACGACCATCTTTCATGCCGGCTTCGTCTACGACTTTCTTCGCGATCCGAATGAGGCGCGCGACCCCGAGACCACAATTTTCGATCCCGTGAAGGGGCGGTTCGTGATCATCGATCCGCAGCGCCGCCTGTGGACGCAGGTTTCGACGCAGGACGTCAAGGCTTTTGCCGACAAACTGCGGATCGAAGCGGCCGGCCACACGGACGCCCTGTTGAACTTCCTGGCCGCGCCCAATTTCAAGGAACAAAACGAGAAGGACGAGCTGGTGTTCGACAGCCCGTTCATCGTCTACCGCCTGAAGACGATCTCGGCCAAGAACAAGCAGGGGATGCGGCAGTACGCCGAGTTCTCACACTGGTACGCGCAACTCAATCCGATGCTCAATCCGCAGTCGCTCCCCCCATTCGGCCGCATGGCGATCAACGATGCACTCGAACAGCGGGAGGTCCTCCCGGTCGAAGTGCAGATGACGCTGCTGCCGAAACAAAAGGGAGCGCGCAGCCTGTCGCTGAAGGCCGACCACCGATTCCAGTGGACGCTGCTCGAGCCAGATCGCCAGCGGATCGACGAGGCGGGCAAGCAACTGGCTGTCTTCAAGCAAATCACGCTCGAAGAATACAACCGCCGCGTCAATCCGGCGCCGCCAGCGGGCAAAGGCACGGCGTCGCAAGCCAAGAACTAGCCCTTGGTATCTGACGCTGCTTTATTGTGGCTGGCCATGGCGACGAGCGCCTGGCGGGCCCGAAATCTCTTGCCTGGCCATCCTCTGGCGAGCGGTCCATCGCGCGGTTAGTATGCGCCGAAAGCCTTCGGCCGGTCGCATTGCGCCGGCCGCGAGCGCGAATCGGCTGCCCAACACCGGCGAGGAACTGCATCCATGCTCCGCCTGACTACTGCTGTCTTCCTTTGCGCGATCGCTTTCTGTTTCCCCATGCTGCGACCAGCAACGGCCCAGGCCGAAGACGCCAAGGTGGCGGTCGAAAAACACGAAGGGGGCGCCAAGGTTACCGTAGGCGATAAGTTGTTTGCCGACTACCTGATCAAGACCGGGCCGAAGCCGATCGTCTGGCCGATCATCGGCCCGGGTGGGCAGGAAATGTCGCGCAATTACCCGATGAAGCTGGTGGCCGGCGAAAAGCGCGACCATCCGCACCAGCGCTCGTTATGGTTTACGCACGGCAGCCTTTCCAGCACATTGGGATCCTAAGCTTAGAATTCCACGTGGACAAGTTGTCGCGGCCGCTTCTATAGTGTCACCTAAATACTAGTGACTCCAGCGTAACTGGACTGGCCACAGTTAGGCCGCAAATGTAATCACACTGGCTCACCT
>JADMIO010607229.1_pt1 | contig 18189 bp, 16 predicted proteins | sample 8958161 | NCBI WGS metagenome assembly JADMIO01 (sample SAMN16585339, study PRJNA669376) | soil metagenome | isolation source: Crop rotation soil | place: USA: Cullars Rotation, Alabama | collected 2011 | reverse complement strand
CCGCGACTTCAAGTCACGTGAATTCCAAGCTTCGGATCCCACTGTGCTGGAAAGGATGATAAGACCACCGCCGAACGCGTCGCTCCGACGCGAGCGGAGCGTGCGTGACCGAGGCAGCCATCCAGGACAAAGTACCCGCGCGGCGCGAGCACGTGCCGCTCGGCATTTTCTACATGGTCGCCGCGACCCTCGTGTTCGCGTTCTCGAGCGCGACGTCCAAATGGCTGGTCGCGACCTACCCGGTCGGTGAGGTCCTGTTCACGCGCGGGGCCATCTCGTTTCTTGCCTGTGCCTTATTCATCCTGCCGCAGACGGGTCTCGCCGTGTTCCACACCCGGCGGCGGCGCGACCATGTGATGCGAGCGGCCTCGCAGGCGACGTCGCAGACGTTCCTCATCATCGCTTTCAGCCTGATGCCGCTCGCGAGCGCCACCGCGATCAACTTTTCGGCGCCGCTGTTTACCGCGCTGATCGCGATCCTGATGCTGAAGGAGCGCGTTGGCTTCGCGCGCTGGGGAGCGCTGATCGTGGGATTCCTCGGCGTGCTGATCGTCACCAACCCGGGCGCGGAGACGTTCTCGGTCGGCGCGGTTTTCGCGCTGATGAACGCGATGATCTATGGATCGGTGACGGCGGCCGTGCGCGGCATGACGGCGACCGAGTCGGCCGAAACACTCCTCATGTATCAGCTGTCGCTGCTCACCGTCTTCTTCACGCTGTTGCTGCCATTCGGCGTACGGATGCCGACCTGGGCCGATGCCGGGCTAATGGTGTTCAACGGCGTGACCAACGCGATCGGGCAATATTGGTGGACGCGCGCGCTGCATCTTGCGCCCGCATCAGCGGTGACACCGTTTTTCTACTTGTCGCTGGTGTGGGCGGCCGTACTCGGATTTGTTGTATGGGGCGATGTGCCGACGATCGGGCTCGTGGTCGGATCGGCCGTCGTTGTCGGGTCGGGATTGTTTCTGCTCTGGCGCGAGACCGCACGCCGGTAAACTAAGCTGCGCGCAGCAACTCGTTCGGCGCGGCAGGGCGCCGAGGCTGCGGTACGTAACATTCGCCGACGTGCACCATAGGGCGCGGCCGAACCAGGATCGACAGCAAGCGATCACGCAGCGCCTTGGGCGAGGTCGGCTTGACCAGGAATTCATGGACGCCAAGCGCCATCGCGGCCTGCACGCAGGAGCGTTGCGCGCACGCCGTAAGCATAATGACCGGCAACTCGGGCCGCGGAAATACGTCGGGCGTCCGCACGATGCGGAGGACCTGCGATCCGCTGAGCACCGGCAGATTCCAGTCCATGATGACAACGTCGGGATTCACGTTGCGGATCATGTCGAGCGCCGCGACGCCGTCCGGAGCCTCGTAGACCGTCTTTGCTCCGATGTTCATCAGCATCATGCGCGTGAGCTTGCGCATGTATTGGCTTTCATCCACCACCAGGATGCCAAGGCCTTCGATCATTTTGTCGATGTGCGCCGAAGTCATGCGAAGCCGATTCAGGTGGACCCAACAATTACGCAGATGGACGCTGCGATTTCGATAACCCGACGGATGCAATTTTCCGTAATTGCGGTGCAGGGCTCACGAGTCCCCAAAAAGAATGAATTTTAGCGATTAAGCAGAATGGACGTTAACGCTTTCTTGGTACAGCTGGGCGGACGGCGGACATCAAAAGATACCGCGAGGGAGAGCGTATGACGATTGGGCGAGCCGCATTGTTTACGGTGTGTATCGTGTTCGGCACGTCAATCGCGCCGGCGATGTCGTTCGACACGTCAAAGAGCGGCGACACGTGCCACGCACTCGTGATCGACCCGACCGGGGCTACCGATTTGCGGCGTCCGTTTGCGCTGCGCTATCGCGCCGTGCCGCTGCGCGTGTGTATGCCAGACGATACCAACGGCTTTTCGGCAACAGCATTCGTGTAGCTTGCCGCCTTCCACCATTCAGTTTGCGATAATCGCGTTGACCCAATAGCACGTGCCCTGCTCGTGCACGAACGTGGCGCCCCACTCGTCGCTGGGACGTTTTGCGGTCGTGAACTGCACCTTGAATTTCTCCACCTTGGCGGCATCCGGGGAAAGGAATTTTTTGACGCCACTTGAGGGGGTCCACTTGTAGACTTCGTTCGTCCCTTCGTCGCGCAGGCGGAAATCGTATTGTTCGGATGCAATTCGCAGCGTTCCGGCCTTCAGCCCGGCCAATGCGGACTCCTGGTTCAGCAGAATGGCGTTGCCGATATCGTTAAGCGACTTTGCCCGCCAGTCGTCGTCATCAGCGGCATTGGATTTCATCGGCACGACCAGAAAGTACAGGGTCGTTGGGGTCTTGGCCGCTTCAGCGTCGCATTCCTCCATCGCGGTGGTGAGCCAGACGAAATCGCCGTTTGGCGGACCCGATACCGTGCTCGTTCCGCGCAAGAACATCGTGGCGGCGATCCCCACAACCGCAACCAACACCGCGAGCGAACCCGCAATCGCAAGCGCCGGCAAGCGCGTGCGATTCGACGCCCCGCAGCGCGGGCATGACGCAGCGAACGTCGAAAACGTGCTGCCGCAGTGAGGACATTTGCTGGCCAGCAGATTGAAAGCCATGGACGACGTCAATTCAGCGGTTCAATGATTCGATCGCCTTAACAACATTGTGGCGCCCGAGGAAAGTGGGATTTACGTGCAGGCAGCGCCCCGCGGTTATCCGACAGGACAACCTTGCGGCTCAACGAGCCGGCCTGGATGCGCTACGATTGCCGAGGAATTGCGGCGGCGGCAAGGAGCTTGAGGCTGAAGCGATGATCCCTCATCACACCGTCCTGTTGGGTCCAATGCTGATCGCAGGCCTCGCTGTCATCACCGCAAGCGAAGGCCGGGCCCAGGGCAAATTTGACGCGAGCTACACGATCTCGGTCGCGCGCATTCCGCTCGGCAAAGCCACCGCCAGCGCCGATTTTAGCGAAAGCGATTACACGATCACGATGGCAGGGCGCGCCAACGGCATCCTACGGGTGCTGGCGAGCGGCGATGGAACGCTCACGACCACCGGAACCATCAAAGATGGACGACCGGTGCCGGCGCGCTATGTCTCGTCCACCGTTGCCGACGACGACAAGCTCGAGGTGCGGATGACCTTCGAGGACGGCAGCGTAAAGGAACTCGTCGCGTCCGACCCGCCCCCGATGCGGGATCGCGTGCCGCTCACCGACGCACATCGCAAGAACGTCATCGATCCCCTCACCGGCTTTCTCCTGTCGAGCCCAGATGGCCGACCGAGCGAAGCCGCCTGCCAGCGCACGATGCCGATCTTCGATGGCCGGCGCCGGTACGACCTCCGACTCGCTTTCAAGAGCCTGGAAACCGTCAAGGCCGACCGCGGCTATGCCGGACCTGCGGTCGTATGCTCGGTCGTGCTCGTTCCGATCGCCGGCCATCGCGCATCGAGTCCGCTGGTCAAATTCCTGTCCGATGGTCGCGCCATCGAAATGACGTTCGTGCCGGTCGCGGGTACGCGGATTCTCGCGCCCTTCCGCATTGTGGTCTCCAACACGCTGGGCAATCTTGTGCTGCAGGCGGACCGTTTCGAGGTCGCCCCGCTGACACCGTCAGCGACGACGCCCGGCCGCACGCAGTAGTCGAGGAAACGAGTATGGCGCTGCTGATCAAGGCTGCGGAGCTCAAAGGGCTGATCTCGCTCCCGGAGGCGATCGCGGCCGTGCGCGACGGCTTCCGCGATCAGGGCGAGAAGCCTGCCTATTCCGCGCCGCGCATCCGCATCCAGCACGAGGACCGGCGCGTGAGCGTGCACCAGGGCGGCTGCCATCGCCTGCAGGTCGCGGGCATGTTCATCCATGTCGAGCGTTTCACCTTCAAAGGTGGCGCGCAGCAATACGAGAAAGCCGGCAAACGCGTCTATGTCGCGTATGACAGTGAGAGCGCGGAGCTCAAATGCATCATCGTGGGCTCGCTGCCGCTATTCGACGAGCCGGAGACGGACTGGTTCGGCACCGAAACGCCGATCACCGGCGCGGTCGGCACCGATATCCTCGCGCGGCCGGACTGTCGCGTGCTCGGCCTCTATGGCACAGGCCGGCAGGCACGCCGCCACCTCGTGACGATGTGCACCATCCGTCCGTCGATCGAGGAGGTGCGGGTCTATAGCCGCAGCGCTGACAATCGCGCGGCCTTCGTCGCACGCATGCAGCCGCAGGTGCGCGCACGCATCATCGCAACGGACACGCCTGAGCCGGTGACGCGCGGCGCCGATCTCATCTGCCTCGCGACGGGAAGCAACGAGCCGGTGTTGTATGGCAAATGGCTCGAGCCCGGCCAGCACGTCACCTCGATCGTCGCCAGCAACAAGGGCGTCTTCCTGCAAGGCTCCGTGTCGCGGCCGCGCCGCGAGTTCGATGACGACGTGATCGCGCGCGCCGATCGCGTGGTCGCCACCCTCAAGGAACAAGCGATCATGGACGAGCAGGCGGACCTGTTCGAGCCGGTCGAAAAAGGCGTCACGTCCTGGGCGAACATCGCCGACCTCGGCGAGCTGGTTGCCGGCAAGACGCACGGCCGCCGCTCGCCGTCCGAGATCACCGTGTTCAAGCAGAACTCCGATCAGGGCGTCGGCTTCATGGCCCTCGCCAAGCTCGCGTACGACAAGGCGCGCGCCGCTGGCCTGGGGACGGCGATTTGATTCATCCACCGTTTGCCGCGGGCCCTTGCCCTCGCGCCGGATTGGACGGAAGATGCCGCCATGAGACGGGCGGTCGTGTGGCTTTGCGTGTGCTGGTTCGCATGGTGCGGCGCGCCGCGCTCCAACACGCTTCCGCTCATCTACGGCATGACGCCCGCAGAAGTTTCGTTGGCGCTCGGGCTGCCGCTGATCCCCTACTCCGGACGGCACGGCTCGGAAGTTTATTACGCGATCGATCGCGCCAATATTCCGGGCTTTTATCCCACCGACTTTGCGATCGCGCTGCAGTTCCGCCGCGGCAAGCTCACCGGCTGGAAGAAAGACTGGCGGCTGCGCGACGATTTCCCGTTCTGACGGCGCACCGCGCCGCCCGATGGTCGCCCTCTCGGTCCTCGATCTTTCTCCCGTCGCGTCCGGTTCGACCGGTGCGGTATCGCTGCGCAATTCGATCGACCTTGCGCAGCTCGCCGAAAAACTCGGCTACACGCGCTATTGGGTCGCCGAGCATCACAATCTGCCGTCAGTCGCAAGCTCCGCGCCCGAGATCATGATCGGGCAGATCGCGGCCGCGACCTCACGCATGCGCGTGGGTGCCGGCGGCGTCATGCTGCCCAATCACGCGCCGCTGATGGTGGCCGAACGGTTCAAGGTGCTGGAGGCACTGTTCCCCGGCCGTATCGATCTTGGCCTTGGCCGAGCGCCAGGGACCGATCCGGTGACATCTTACGCGTTGCGTCACCGCCAGACCGAGAGCGGCGACGACTTCCTCGAACGCTTTCAGGAGCTGCTGCTGTTCGAGCGGCGCGGTTTTCCGGAGGACCATCCGTATTCCAAGATCTACGCGATGCCGCGCGATGTGGCGCTGCCGCCGATCTGGCTGCTGGGCTCGTCGGATTACAGCGCGCAGCTTGCCGCGATGGTCGGCATGGGATTTTCCTTCGCGCATCATTTCTCCGATTTCGATGCGGCGGGCCCTATGCTGGCCTATCGGCAGCAATTCCGGCCGGGCGCGCTGTCCGAACCGTATTCGATCATCGGCTGCGCGGTGGTATGCGCCGACACCGATCAAGAGGCGCAGCGGCTCTCGTCGACGCTCGACCTCAACTGGGTGCGACGCGCGCGCGGCGAACATCTGCCGCTCGCGAGCCCCGAAGAAGCGCTCGCCTTTCCCTATACGCCGGTCGATCTCGAACGCATCAAGCACCGGCGCTCGCGCCTGTTCGTCGGCACGCCAGAGAATGTCCGCGACAAGCTGATGGCGCTGGTCGAAGCCACGCAAGCCGACGAGGTCATGGCGACCACAATGATCTACGATCACGCCGCGCGCCGGCGCTCGTACCAATTGTTGGCGCAGGCGTTCGAGCTTGCAGACTGTTGATGGAGTCAAAGGGTGCGGCAGACCCGGTCTGCTCCCTCCCCTTGAAAAGGGGAGGGTTGGGGAGGGGATCGGAATACACGCCGCTCAATGAATGAGCCTCACCCTGTCCCCGCCCCTTTTTCAAGGGGAGGGAACGATGCGGCAGCGGCGGCAGACAACGCAACCGGTGCGCTTGCGGAGACGACCGCGACATCCGCGCCCGGTTGCCCACAACGTGAAATCGTGCAATTGGGGCGCGGAATTTTGACGGTCCCGTAAACGTAAGGAGGACGACTTGGGCAAGCAATTCACCCTCACCGCATCCGATCAGTTCCAACTCGGCGCCTATCGCGCCGACCCGTCCGGCCCGTCCAAGGGCGGCATCGTGGTGATCCAGGAAATTTTCGGCGTGAACCACCACATCCGCGCGGTATGCGACCGGCTTGCGGCCGAAGGCTATACGGCCGTGGCGCCGGCGTTGTTCGATCGCACCCAAAAGGGCTTCGAGTGCGGCTATACGCCGGACGAGATCGCCAATGCGCGCAAGTTCGTCGCGAACCCGAATTGGGATGCGATGATGAAGGACACGCAGGCCGCCATCGACGACCTGAAGAAAGAAGGCCCGGTCGCGATCATCGGCTTCTGCATGGGCGGCAGTGTTGCATTCCTTGCCGCGTGCCGGCTCAACGGACTCTCCTGCGCGATCGCCTATTACGGCGGACAGATCGCGAAATTCGCCGACGAGAAGCCGAAGGTGCCGGTGCAGATGCATTTCGGCGAGAAGGATCAGGGCATTCCGATGTCGGACGTCGAAACAATCAAGAAGAAGCAGCCACAGGCGGAAATCTACACCTATCCGGATGCGCCGCATGGCTTCCATTGCGACGAGCGGGCAAGCTACACCGAGTCCGCCGCCAAGACCGCCTGGCCGCGCGCGCTCGACTTCCTCAAGAAACATCTAAAAAAATAACAAGGACGCGGCACTGCCCGGCTCGCGTCAGCGGCTAGGCCGTCGCTCACCATGACGACGCCCACCATCCAGAATCTCTTCTCGGGTCTCGCGCAGGACGCCCATGAGGAGAAGATTGTGGCGCTCCTGTCCGCGCCGAATGTGCGCGTTGATCGCATCGTGTCGAACGGACAAGCCAGCCCGCCGGACTTCTGGTGGGATCAGGAATGGGCGGAATGGGTTGTGCTGCTGACGGGCGGCGCCGGGATTTTATTCGAAGGCGAAAAGACGCCGCATGAGCTGCGGCCCGGCGATTACGTGCACATCCCAGCGCATGTGCGCCACCGCATCGAGTGGACGCACAAGGAGCAGCCGACGATCTGGCTCGCGGTGCATTTCCGCTAACAAACCATCAGCAGCAGCCACGTCATTGCCGGGCTTGACCCGGCAATCCATCTGTTGGCAATCCAGGCGACGCGTGATGGATGCGCGGGTCAAGCCCGCGCATGACAAGCCAACAATCAGAACCAGCGTTCCGTCACGTAGACGGTGTCGCCCGGCCGCACCCGCGTGGTCGGCGGTACGGATTTCCGCGCAATTCCGCCCAGCACCGGCCGGTCGATGCGGATGTCCCAGCGATAGGCGCGCGGCGTGAAGCCGCCCGCAACCGCGATCGCATTCTCGACCGTCATGTGCGGCACATAGGCATACTGCCCAGGAATCGTGACCTCGCCGAGGATAAAGAACGGACGATAGATTTCGACCTCGATCGCGACATGCGGCTCGCGCACGTAGCCGTTGCGCAGACGGTCCGAGATTGCGCGCGCGAGTTCATGCGTGGTCAGGCCGCGCGCCTTGACGGAGCGGACAAGCGGCATGGTGATCGCGCCGCTGGCGTCGACCGTGTAAGAATTCGACAGCGCGTCTTGCCCGAACACGACGATGCGCAGGCGATCTCCGCTGTCGAGCGTATAGGGCGGATCGCCAGCGAACGCGGCCTCGACCGCTTCCGGCGGCAAGAGCTCTTCACTCGGGATGAATAATGCAGGCGGCGGCGCAGGCACCGCGACCGGCTGCACCACCGGAACCGCCGGCCCGTATTGAACCGTATCGATGGCGGGCGCGGCTGGGGGCAGAGCCGGCGGCGGAGGAAGGTCGGCCCCATAGGCGGCGGTATCGGCCGGTTGCGCCGCTGCGGCGCGCTGCGAGGACTGCAGCTTTTCGGCCACGAAGCCGAGAAACGATTGCGGCTTTTGCGGAGCCGCGGCGGGCTCGGTCGCTTGTCCGTACGCGAGACTGTCGAGCGACGGCTGCTGCTCCGCGCCGGGCTGTGTCGGCGATCCCTGTCCGTAGATGTCGCGCGCGGAATCCTGTGCGGGTTGCGGCGCCATGGCGATGCGCGACGCGCTCGCGCACCCGCCGAGCGCGAGTGCGAGCAGAACGATGACAAAATGACGGGCCTTCCGCATCACGACTCCAACCCGGCCACCAAACAATCGATCGGCGCATTAACACACCAGTATGGTTAACAAAGCCTCACCCTCCGAGCTGCTGCGGCAAACGTCGCCGCGTTGGAAATCTTAATAATGTCTGAACGGTCATTCCGGGGCGCCGCGCAGCGGCGCGCCCGGAATCCATCGCACGTAAATCGCTCCAGGAGGTGGATTCCGCGCTCCGGAATGACGCCTCAGTCGAATCCGTAGAACGTACAAAACTCGTGCAGCTCTGCGCGCGATGAACGAAAGCTGTTCACCGGATGACTGCGGTCGCCGTAGCCGAGACCGATGCCGCAGATCAGCATCTGTTCAGGCGGCAAGCGCAGGAACGTAGCGATAATCTTGTGAAGACGGATCCACGCAACTTGCGGGCAGGTATCGAGGCCATAGCCGCGCGCAAGAAACGTCAGCGCACTCACGTAGCAGCCCACGTCCGCCCATTGGCCCGGGCCGAGCCGGCGGTCGATGGTAATGAAGAGCCCGACCGGCGCGTTGAAGAACTGGTAGTTGCGTTTGATCTGCGCGAGCCGGCCGTCGCGATCCTCGCGCTTGGTGCCGAGCGAGCCATACAGCTCGGCGCCGTGCTGAAAATGCCGGCCGAGATACGGCTCCCACATGTTGTCCGGCAACGCGCGAAATTCGGTTTCGAACGTGCGCCAGTCCTGTTTCTCGATCGCCTCGGCGGCCTGCCGCTTGATCTCCACAAGCGGCGCGCCGGTCAATGCGTGCACGTTCCAGGGCTGCAGATTGCCATTGGAGGCCGCGCGCGCCGCGCCCGCGATCAGCTTGCGAACGGTGTCCTGATCGACTGGCTTGTCGAGAAACCACCGGCAGGCGATGCGCGAGTCGACGGCTTCAAAGACGTCCATCGGGTGCGCAGCGCTGCTAGTGCGCGGCGGTGGTCACGCCAGTGCCGATCGGACAGCTCACGCCGGTGCCGCCGAGCCCGCAGTAGCCCATCGGATTCTTGGCGAGATATTGCTGGTGATAATCTTCGGCAAAATAAAACGGCGGGGCGTCGACGACCTCGGTGGTGATCGCATCGAAGCGTTTGGCCTTCAGCGCCTTTTCGTACATCGCCTTCGATTGTTCGGCAGCCTTCCGCTGCGCCGGCGTGAACGTGTAGATGCCGGATCGATATTGCGTGCCGACATCGTTGCCCTGGCGCATGCCCTGAGTGGGGTCGTGATTTTCCCAGAAGATCTTGAGCAGTGTCTCATAGGAAATTTTTTTCGGATCGTAGACGACGAGCACCACCTCGTTATGCCCGGTCTGGCCGGTGCAGACCTCCTGATAGGTCGGGTTGGGCGTGTGGCCGCCCGCATAGCCGACCGCGGTCACGGAGATGCCGTCGCCGAGCTCCCAGAATTTTCGCTCGGCGCCCCAGAAGCAGCCCATCCCGAACATCGCCGTTTCGAGTCCCTCCGGATAAGGGCCCTTCAGCGCGTTGTGATTGAGAAAGTGGGCTTTTGCGGTGGGAATCGGGTTCGGGCGGCCGGGCAACGCATCGGCGGCCGACGGCATTTCGAGCTTCTTCTTGAACGAGAACATGTGCGGGTCTCCCGTGAGCGTGACCCAAATATAAGCCTTCGCCGCAGCTTTCGCATCGGAGGAAGTTGCCTAGCTCGCGTTCACGATTGCTGGCTGTCATGCGCGGGCTTGACCCGCGCATCCATGCATTCGCAAGACGTTGTCCGAACAAGATGGATTGCCGGGTCAAGCCCGGCAATGACGAGATTACCTGCGCACGCGAAATCTAAAAGTGCGCTGGCTCGATCGCCTCACGTGTTCGCCCGGAGCGCTCAGTCGAGAGCGAACACGAAAATGTAGCTCGACGACTGCAGCTTGTCGTATTTCACCGGATGGACGTGGCGGCCGCTCGACTGCACGGCGAGATACTGCTTCGGCCCAATCGCGTAAGTGACCGGGGAGCCTTTGAGCGGGGTGCCGACATTGAAGCGCCACAGCTCCTCGAGCGTCTCGTCGTGATAGGCGACGATCCAGCCGTCCTGGAGTGCCGTGAAGACAACGCCGCCGGCAGTAGCCAGCACGCCTGAGCGGATCTCGATCTCGGTCACCGCCTTCGCCATCACCTTCTGGTTCTTGGCGTCATAAGCGGTGACCGAGCCGTAGTAGAGGTCGCTGGTATAGGTGCGGCGCGAGGTTTTCTCGCGGTCGAGTCCGCCGTCAGGGCCCTTGAATGCCGCTGTCATCCCGTTCGCGGTGTGGCAGCCTTCGACCCCAACCGAATACGCAATGTTCTTGACCGGATTGTAGGCTGTCGGCTGGAAGGCGACGCCACCGTGCCAGGTCGGACAGGTGCGCTTCATGCCCTCGCCGCGCAGCGGCCGCGCCGCCGGAACGTACTGTTGCACGTCGAGCCGCGGATCGTATTCGAGCGGCTTGCCGGTTTTGGGATCGAGTCCCTTGGTCCAGTTCAGCTCGTTCACATACTGGCTGCCCTTGACGAAGCTGCCGTTGTTGCGGTCGAGCGAGTAGTAGAAGCCGTTGCGTGCGAAGTGGGTGACGACCTTGCGGTTCTCGCCATTGACAACGACGTCGTGCAGCATGTGGACGCCGACCTCGTCGTAATCCCATGAGTCGTTCGGCGTGTATTGGAAATGCCAGGCGAGCTTGCCGGTCTCGATGTCGATCGCCACCGCCGAGTTGGTGTAGAGATTGTCGCCGGGACGCGCCATGGGATCGTAGTCGGGAACCGGGTTGCCGGTGCCCCAGATGGTGAGCTTGGTCGCGGGGTCGTATGAGCCGGTCTGCCACATCCCGCCGCCGCCGGTCTTCCAGGCGTTGTTCTTGTCCTTCCAGGTTTCGCTGCCGGGCTCCCCTGGCTTGGGTATGGCGTACCAGCGCCACAGCTCGTTGCCGGTGCGGGCATCAAGCGCCGCGAGCCACCCGCGCAAGCCTGTACTGACGCCATTTGCGACCAGGACTTTGCCCTCAGCGACAAGCGGAGCCGCGTTCAAGCGCTCCTTGGTGCCGAACTCATTGGCGACGGCCAGTCTCTTGTCCCAGACGATCTCGCCGGAATCGCGATTGAGCGCGACCACGCGGCCGTCCGGCGTATTGCCGATCACGAGGTCTTCCCACAGCGCAATGCCGCGAGTCATCGGCCGGCTGCCTTCGTGGCGGACGCCGAGATCGTTGTACCAGACGAACGTGCCCTGGTTCGGCTTGCGCGCATCGATCTTGTAGATGCCGCCCCAGCCGTCGCTCGTATACATGAACCCGTTGTCGATGAGCGGGTTGACCTGGTTCTCCGGACCGTTCTGGCCGACATCCTGCATGCCTGAGAGCGCCAGCGCCCAGACCATGTGCAGGTTCTTGACATTGCCGCGGTTGATCTGTGTCAACTTGGAATAGCGCTGCGAGCCGTAGTCGCCGTTCATCATGAGCCAGTTCTGCGGCTCGTTGGCGGCGTTGAGCAGGCGCTCGCCGTTGACCGTCATCTTGTACTGCGCGGAGGGCTGCGATGCCGTGAGCGCACTGATCGATACGCCTGCCAAGATCGTGCAGGCGATGCTGACGAGTCTGCGACCGCGATGTTGCATGATTGCTGCCTCCCTGAACGCCGCCATTGCGTTCGGGGCGGCACCGGGCCGACTGGGCAGCAAAAATCTTATCTGCGAAGGGTCGGCCGGGCAACGGGCCGACGCCATCGCCTCGCTCTCGGCAATCGCGACGTGAGAATACGCCTAGTTGCGCGCGTAGCCGATCAGCGGGCGTTTCTTGCGACCGAGCAGGATCAGAAGCATCGCCACGATGACGAGGACGACCCAGCTTGGCGCATTCAGCACGGTCGAGGCCATGGGGTCCCACAACCACGGCGACAGCCGTTCCAGCGCCGGCTTCACCTGATCGAGGCTGCTCTGGTGGACCGACGCCCACGCGTCGCTGACCTTGGTGATGTACAGGCGCTGGTCGGCGATCGTCTTGGTTCCATCGTAGACCAGGAAGATGAAGCCCAGCGCCAGGCAGAGAAGCCCGATAAAGCGGAACAGAAAGCGGATCATGGCCCGTCACACGCCCAACACGCACCCCGGTGCATCGCTTAGCCTTCCCTGCCCTGCCGTTCAATTCCCATTCACGCGAGCGCCGCTCCCATTCACGCGACAGCGGTTCGCGCCGTCTTGTTCCGCGCCGCTCCCTTGAGCGGGAGCGCCGCAATCCGCTAGGTTGCCTCGCCGGCCACGGCGATGTTGCCTCGGGTTGGGGACAAGGGGTTGAGATGTCAGAGAAAACCCGGCAGAGGCCGGTGTTCACCGACCAGGAAGCGCTCGATTTTCACAGCCGCGGCCGACCCGGCAAGCTCGAAGTGGTCGCCACCAAGCCGATGGCGACGCAGCGCGATCTTTCGCTCGCCTATTCACCTGGCGTCGCGATACCAGTGCTCGCAATCGCGGGCGACGAGGGCAAAGCCTACGACTACACCACCAAGGGCAATTTCGTCGCCGTGATCACCAATGGCACCGCCATCCTTGGCCTTGGCAATCGCGGCGCGCTGGCGGCCAAGCCCGTGATGGAAGGCAAGTCTGTCCTGTTCAAGCGTTTCGCCGACATCGACTCGATCGACATCGAGGTGTCGACGGAAGACCCGGACGAATTCGTCAACGCGGTGAAACTTCTTGGCAAGAGCTGGGGCGGCATCAATCTCGAAGACATCAAGGCGCCCGAGTGCTTTATCATCGAGCAGAGGCTGCGGGAGCTGCTCGACATCCCGGTCTTCCACGACGATCAGCACGGCACCGCGATCATCGCTGCGGCCGGCCTGATCAACGCGCTCGACCTCACCCAGCGCGACGTCAAAACAACGCGGCTCGTGTGCAACGGCGCTGGAGCGGCCGGCATTGCCTGCCTTGAGCTCCTCAAGGCCATTGGGTTCGCGCCCGAGAACCTGATCCTCTGCGACACCAAGGGCGTGATCTATCAGGGCCGCACCGAGGGCATGAACCAGTGGAAGTCGGCGTATGCCGTGAAGACCTCCGCCCGCACGCTCGAACAGGCGCTGGTCGATGCCGATGTGTTCTTCGGTCTCTCGGTGAAAGGCGCGGTGACGCAGGACATGGTCAAGCTGATGGCGCCGCAGCCCATCATCTTTGCGATGGCCAATCCCGATCCGGAGATCACCGTCGAAGAAGTGGCGGCGGTGCGTAGCGACGCGATCATGGCAACCGGCCGGTCCGACTATCCGAACCAGGTCAACAACGTTCTGGGCTTCCCCTTCATCTTCCGCGGCGCGCTCGACGCGCGCGCCACCACCATCAACATGGAGATGAAGATCGCGGCTGCGCATGCGCTTGCCCAGCTTGCACGCGAGGACGTGCCCGACGAGGTCGCCGCCGCCTACGGCACGCGCCCGAAATATGGGCCCGACTACATCATCCCGGTGCCCTTCGATCCGCGTCTGATCTCATCGGTGCCGCCGGCGGTCGCCAAGGCTGCAGCCGATACCGGCGTCGCGCGCAAGCCGATCATCGACATGGAGGTCTATCGCGAGAACCTGCGCAACCGCCGCGACCCGGTGGCGAGCATCCTGCAGCGCGTGTACCAGCGGCTGCGGCGGCGCCCACAGCGTGTCGTCTTCGCCGAAGGCGAAGAGGAGCAAGTGATCCGCGCGGCCGCCAGCTTTGTGCATCAGGAGCTCGGCACCCCGCTCCTGGTCGGCCGCGAAGACCGCGTGCGCGCGACCGCGGCCTCGCTCGGCGTCGATCTCGAAGACGGCATCCAGATCATCAATGCGGCGCTGTCGCGCCGCAACGACGCCTATGCGAACTATCTGTACGAGCGGCTGCAGCGCAAAGGCTTTCTGCTGCGCGACTGCCACCGGCTGGTGAATACCGACCGCAATCACTTCGCCGCCTGCATGGTCGCGCTCGGTGACGCCGACGCGATGGTGACCGGCGTCACGCGCAATTTCTCGGTTGCGCTCGAAGACGTGCGCCGCGTCATCGATCCAAAACCTGGCCACCGCGTCATGGGCGCCTCGCTCGTGCTCGCGCGCGGACGGACGGTGCTGGTCGCCGACACCGCGGTCACCGAATACACCGATTCCGAAGTTCTCGCCGACATCGCGATGGAAGCCGCGGGCCTCGCGCGCCGGCTCGGCTACGAGCCGCGCGTCGCGCTGCTCGCCTTCTCGACTTACGGCCACCCGCCTGGCGAGCGCGCCGAGCACGTGCAGGGCGCCGTAAAGGTGCTCGACCAGCGTCGCGCCGATTTCGAGTATGACGGTGACATGGGCGCGGATGTCGCGCTCAACATGGAGCTGCGCGCGGCCTATCCGTTCTGCCGGCTCACCGGGCCCGCCAATGTGCTGGTGATGCCGGCGTTCCATTCCGCCTCGATTTCGACCAAGCTGTTGCAGGAGCTTGGCGGCGCAACGGTGATCGGCCCCATCCTCGTCGGGCTCGACCGTCCGGTGCAGATCGTGCCGCTCGGCGCCAATGACAGCCAGGTGGTCAACATGGCGGCGCTCGCCGCGTTCAACGTGAGCGGCTGAAGCAGCGCGGTAAAGTTAAGAGCGCGTTCACGATTGCTGGCTGTCATGCGCGGGCTTGACCCGCGCATCCATCCATTCACCAAGACGTTGTCCGAAGAAGATGGATTGCCGGGTCACCAGGGCGTTTACGCCCGTCTTCGACGGGCTATGCCCGGCAATGACGACACCACCTGCGAAATCTGAATATGCGCTATCGGCGCGCGGCCGGCGTGGTTTTCAGCTTCGCGAGCCGCGATTCGGCGGTCGGGATCCAGCGTGCCTGCTCGGCAGTGAGCTTCTTCTCGCCGTCAAGGTTGCGCAGCGTAGCGATGACGAAGGTCCATCGCCGTTCGGCCTCATCGCCACGGTCAGCCAGCGCCCACTGTGCCGTCACGAGATCGATTCGCTTGGGGGCGTTGGTCGGATCGGCGGCGGCAACGCGCTCGCGGATCGTAACGCAATCGCGATAGTGCTTGAGCGCCTCCTCGCGCGCCTGCTGTCGCCACAGCACGTCGCCCATTCGCGCATGCATGAAGGACAAGTCGCGCTGCAGGTTCAGATTACCGGATTCCGCATTGGCGAGGCGCTCCCGGATCGTAAAGGCGCGGCGATACGCGCCGAGCGTTTCGGCGAAATTGCCTTGCGCGATCAGGACGTCGCCGATCCGGCCCAACACGAACGCAAGACCCTGCTGCCGGCCCACGCTGGCAGGATCGCGCACGGCCAGCACCTCGCGCACGGCCAGACTTGCCCGATAGGACGCCAGCGCCTCCGGCAGGTTGCGCTGGGCGCGCAGCATGTCACCTGTGCGCTCGTGGGACGACGCGAGTTCGATGTTCAGGTCCACGTTGCCGGGATCGGCCAATGCCAGACGCTCGCGGATGGCCAGGCTCGCGCGGAAGGAAGCGAGCGCCTCCGCGATATTGTTCTGCTGGCGTAGCACGTCACCCACCGTCTGGTGCGACCAGGCGAGATCGCGCTGCCAACCGGCATGGCTCGGATCGCTCAGTGCCAGACGCTCGCGGGTCTCGAGCGCGGCACGCTGCGCCACCAGCGCCTCAGCGAGCTTACCCTGTTCGCGGAGAAGATCGCCGATCCGCGTCTGCGAATAGGTCAGGTCGTATTGCCAGCTCACATTGCTCGGGTCGCTCTTGGCAAGGCGATCCCGCACCGTGATAGCTTTTCGATAAAGCTCGAGCGCCTCGGATATATTTCCCCGCGCGCGCAGCGCGTCGCCAACGCGGTCGTACAGCAGCGTCAGATCGCGCTGCCAGCCCGCATTGCTCGGATCGCTCTCCGCCATCCGCTCGCGTATGACGAGCGCGGCACGGTGGGCGGCAAGCGCCTCGTCGCGTTTGCCTTGAGACCGCAGAACGTCGCCGATGCGCTCGTGCGACAGCGATACGTCATACTGCACGAAGGCATTGCCCGGGTCGGCTTTGGCCAGCCGCTCGCGGATCGCGAACCCCGCCTGGTAGGCTGCGAGCGCGCCGGCGAAATCGCTTTGCTGGCGCAGCGCATCGCCGACCCGTTCGTGCGAAAGGGCGAGATTGCGCTGCGCAACGGCATTGCTCGGGTCCCTGTCGACGAGTCGCTGGCGCAACGCCAATGCAGCGCGATGCTGCGGCAAAGCGTCCGCGATATTGCCTTGCAGGCGCAGGACGTCGCCGATCTTGTCGTGCGTAAACGCAAGGTCGCGCTGCCAGTTGGCGTTATCAGGGTCGGTCTTGCCAAGGCGTTCGCGGATCGCGTGCGCAGCCCGATGAGCAGCAAGCGCCTCTGGCAGATTGCCGGCGGCGCGCAGCGCGTCACCAAGCCGCTCCTGCGAGTAGGACACGTCGTACACCACCGACGCATTGGTCGGGTCGCTTTCCGCCAGCCGCTCGCGGATCGCAAGCGCAGCGCGGTGGGCGGCGATCGCTTCGGTCAGATTGCCCTGCGGGCGCAGCACGTCGCCGATACGCTCGTGGAGATACGCGACATCGCGCTGCCAGCCGGCGTTGGATGGATCGCTGGCGGCGAGCCGTTCACGGATCGCAAAGCTCTTACGATACGAAGCAAGGGCCTCGGAGAGAGCGCCCTGCGTACGCTGGACGTCGCCAATGTACATGTAAGACGTCGACAGGTCGCGCTGCCAGTTGGTGTTGCCGGCATCTGTCTCGACCAGCCGCTCCCGGATGGCGAGCGCCGTGCGATAGGCCGAAAGGGCCTCCGTGAGGTTGCCCTGCGCGCGATATACGTCGCCGATATTGTTGTGCGAGATCGACATGTCGCGCTGGAAGCCGCCATGATTGGGGTCATGCGCGAGCAGCTTTTCACGGATCGCGAGCGCGGCACGGTAGGCTACGAGTGTCTCGCTCAGGTTACCTTGCGCGCGCAGAGCTTCGCCGATGCGAACGTAAGAGATCGCAAGCTCGCGCTGAAAATTGATGTTGCCCGGGTCCGCCTTGACCAGCACGTCCCGGATCGCGAACGAGGCGCGATAAGCCGCCAGCGCCTCGGCGACACTGCCTTGCCGAGCCAGCACATCGCCGACCAGATTGTGCGAGATCGAGAGATCCATCTGCCAGTCGGTATTTTTCGGACTTGCCTGTGCGAGCCGCGCGCGAAGGGCGAGCGCCGCGCGCTCGGCCTCGAGCGCTTCCGGTAGATGGCCCTGAGCCATCAGAATCTGGCCGATCTTCTCCTGCGCGTTGGCGAGCTCGCTCTGCCAGTCCTGATCGTCCGGCGTGCGTTGAATGTTGCGTTGGGCGATCTCGTGAGCGATGTCGGCACGCTCGCGTGCAGCCGGCAAATTGCCGCGAGCGATGAGAATGTCGCTGATCCGCAGTTGCGCGCGGAGCGTGCCGCGTTCATCGGCCGCCGCAAGCGTCAATGGCAGGAGCTGATCGAGGTCGCGTTCGGCGACAGAGAGATTGCCGGCCTGCGTTTCGAGGAACGCGTGCCAATACAACGCCTCGCGATCCTCAGGATCGAGCTCGATCGCGCGCCCATAGGCTTCGCGCGCGCGCTTGGGATCGGCGAGACCCGCAATCGCGCCCAGATGGCGATAGGCAGCGGCGGCATCTTTCGAATTCGTCGCAATGGTGCGCTCTTTCTCCTGTGCGACGGCGCGGAACAGCGGCTCGGCTTCCGTGATCTTGCCGGCCTTGAGCTGCTCAAGCGCCCGCATCAGGCGGGGATCGCCTTGCGCGGCGCCATCGGC
>JADMIO011227303.1_pt1 | contig 18194 bp, 15 predicted proteins | sample 8958161 | NCBI WGS metagenome assembly JADMIO01 (sample SAMN16585339, study PRJNA669376) | soil metagenome | isolation source: Crop rotation soil | place: USA: Cullars Rotation, Alabama | collected 2011 | reverse complement strand
GCCGCGACTTCAAGTCACGTGAATTCCAAGCTTCGGATCCCACTGTGCTGGAAAGCTCCGGCTCAATGGAAGCGCATTCTAAAATCACCGCCCGCACCGCGCTGACCGTTTTAAGGCGGGGTCCTTTCCGCCGCTACATCATTGGCAGCGCGATTTCCGACACCGGATCGTGGATGCAGGTCTTTGCCCAGGGTTATGTCATGAGCCTGCTGACGGACAAGGCGCTCTTGCTTGGTTTCGCCAATCTCGCCGCCGGCGTCCCGATGCTCGCGCTGACCATGATCGGCGGCGCCGCGGCCGATCGTTACGACAAACGCAAAATCCTGCTCATCACCCAGTACGTGCAGATTGTCCTCGCGGTCGGGATCGGCTTGCTCATTGCCACCAATCGCATTGAAATCTGGCACATCTTCATTTTCGCCGCGCTGCTCGGTGTTTCCAATTCGTTCGAGATGCCGACTTTATCCGCGCTCGTTCCGGAGCTGGTGGAAAAAAGTGAATTCCAGAGCGCCATCGCGGTCGATCGCGCGGTCTTCCACGGATCGCGCGTGCTTGGACCTTCGTTAGGCGGCATCCTTGTCGGCGCGATCGGCCGGGCTTCGGCATTTTTTGTCAACGCCTTCTCCTTTATCGCCATGATCATTGCCATCATGACCCTGCCTCCGCGAAAACTGGGCACTGCGGAGGAAGAGCAGCAGCGCACCAGCGGGATCAAGGAAGGATTTCGCCATGTTTGGAATGACCGCGCCAGTCTTGCCATGATCGGTGTGATCGCAACGAATACCGTCTGCATTTTCCCGATCATCACTGTGATGATGCCGCTTTACGTGCGCTTGGTCCTCAAAATGGGGCCGGACCAGCTCGGCCTGCTCATGGGCGCCTCGGCCATTGGTTCGGTCGTCGGCGCGGTTTTCCTCATCACCATTCCGCGCGATCGGCGTAGCGCCATCATGATGGGCTGCGTTTTGGTCGTGGCCGGCGCGATCTTCGGCCTCTCGCGCGCGCCACGTTTCAACGTCGCCATGGTTCTCCTGGCCTTCAATTCGCTCGGACTCTCGATGAACTGGGGCCTGGCGAATACAATCGTGCAGGAACGGGCCCCGGATTATTTGCGCGGGCGCGTTTCGGCCGTTTTCATGATGAGTTTCGTCGGCCTGATGCCCCTGGCCGGTCTGGGCGTAACCAGTCTTTCCGACACCATTGGAATGCCACACGCCATGCTCACGGCGTCGATTCTCTATGGCGCAATTGGCCTCTTCGTCCTGGCGCGCGTTCGCCGTGAATGTGGCGGCTTCGGCGAGGCCTGTGTGGATGATGTCGAAACTCCGCCGCCATCAGTGCCGGCCACGGTCTAAAACCTGTTTCTCCCCAAGACATGCTTTCCTTTTCCACTTGCTGGAACTCCAGCCGGCATACCGACGGCGATGTCATGCTGCGGGAGATCAAAGAGCTCGGGTTCGATGAGGTCGAACTGGGTCACGGCATTCGCATTTCTCTCATGCCCGGGATCCAGGAAATGTTCGACGCCGGCGAAGTCAGGTTCAGCAGCCTGCACAATTTCTGCCCCCTGCCGGTCGAAGTGATGCACGCCTCACCGGACTGTTACCTTCTTTCGACCAGTCAGGCGAGAGAACGGGATCGCGCGATCAAACAAACGCTGCAAACGATTGACTTCGCGGCTCGCCTGGAAGCACCCTTCGTCGTCCTCCATCTGGGCGAAATTCCCATGGGGCCAATCACCGATTCCCTGATCAAAATGACCAAGGAAGGAAAACTACTTTCGCGCGAGTTCGTGCAGAAGAAGCTTGATGCGGTCAAAAAACGGGAGGAACTCGCGCCGCCGCATATTGACCGGGTGCGTGATGCCTTGAAGCCGATCGCCGAATACGCCAAAGAGAAAGGCGTTCGGTTAGGCCTGGAAGGCCGGCGGGGTTATGAAGAGATTCCAAGCGAACGAGAATTCCCCATGTTACTCAACGAGCTTGATCCGTCAGTCTGCGGCTACTGGCATGATCTCGGGCACATTCAGATTAAGGAGAACCTGTTTTTCCTGAACCACGAAGATTGGGTCAAACAAACGGCCGATCGGACTTTTGGCTGCCATGTGCAGGATTGCATCTGGCCGGCGCAGGATCACCAGGTTCCGTTCGCCGGCGATGTCGACCTGGAGCGCCTTGTTCCGCTCCTGCCAAAAACCTGCACGATGGTGTGGGAACTGAGCCCGCGCAAAACGGCCGTCGAGATCCGGCGCGGTTTGGAAAAGTGGAAGGAAACGTTCGGGCAATGAAGAAGACCGTTCTGACCATCATTCAGGTCTGCGTCACCCTGGCCATGCTTTGGTTGGTCTTTCACGATCCGGTGCAGCTGAAAAAGATGCGGGACGCGCTCCAACAGGCGAACTATGGCTGGGTCATCCTGGCCATCCTGGCCTACGTGGTCGTTGAAATCGCCGCCGCCGTGCGCTGGCAGATTTTGCTCCGGGTTCAAAAGATTCATCTCAGTCTGCCGCGCGTATCGGGACTTTTTCTGATCGGGATGTTCTACAACCAGGTCCTCCCGGGAGGCACCGCCGGCGACATCATGAAGAGCTATCTGCTTCTCAAAGAGACGAAGGAGAAGGCGGGCGCGCTGCTGGCGGTCGTCTTTGACCGCCTCATTGGGCTGGTCGCGCTGGTTGTCATTACTGTCACCTTGGTCAGTTTGCGTTTCGATCTTCTCTGGCGCACGCCGACTCCCCCGGGGGCTGATTTAACCCCGCGGCAACTGGTCTTTGTGTTGCTTCTTCTCCTCGGGACCTCGATCACCGGTCTGATCGCCAGCTTTGTCATCAGCGGATTTAATCTTTTTCATCGCCTGCCGCAGAAATTTCCCGGCCGGGAAAAACTCATCGAAATTTCGGCGGCCTACCATCTTTATGCGCGGCATTGGATTGCCAGCCTGGCGGCCTTCGGCGCGTCGTTAGTGGCGCACGTCTCGACCTTCACCACTTTTCTCTGCGTGGCTTTCGCCTTTCACGCGAACGTCAAAGTAATCGATTTCTTCGCGGTTCTTCCGATTGAGCGAACCATCACGGCATTGCCCATCAGTGTGGCCGGTGTCGGGGTGCGCGAAAAGATACTCCAGGTGCTGCTCAACAGTCTCTGCCACGTCGATATTCCGGTGGCCAAATTGATCGGGACGATGAGCTTCCTGGTGATGTTTTTCTGCTGTCTGCCGGGCGCGATTGTTTATTTTTTCTATCGGCCGAGCGGGGTGACCGAGCGCGTGCGCCTGAAAGAAATGCAACGCGAGGTCGGCACGCTCGAGCATCAATTCAGCGAAACCGACAAAGCGACGCGCTGATCTCCCGCATGGCTGGGCAAAGTCGACCGAAAGTAATCGCCACGTTCGCGATGACTGTCGACGGCAAGATTACCTCCCGAAAATTTTCGCCGGTCGACTTCACTTCGCGGGCCGACAAAACGCACCTGATCGAGCAACGTTCCAGGGGGGACGCGGTCCTCATCGGTCATGGAACCTTGAAAAAGGACAATGTCCGTCTCGGCATCGGCCGCCCCGAATTTCGCGAGGCGCGGATCCGGCGAGGGCAAGCGCCGTTTCCGCTGCGGGTGATTGTCTCCAACGAAGGCAAAATCGATCATCGGCTGAAAGCGTTCCAGGCCGATCCGGCAAGCGCGGGGCCGATCGTGATCTTTTCCACTACGCGCATGCCCCGCCCGGTGCGGATGGCGTTAATGGACCGAGCGACCCTCCACCTAACGACAAAGCGCCGGGTCGATCTGCGCGAAATGCTTCTGCGGCTACGCAGCGAATACAAGGTGCGCACGGTCGCTTTTGAGGGCGGCGCGGAGTTGTTTCGCGCCCTATTGGAGGAGGACTTGGTCGATCAATTGAATCTCACCATCGCCCCTTTCGTCTTCGGCGGAAGAGAAGCGCCGACGTTAACCGGTCTGGATAAAAGTTTTCTGCCGGAAGCGGTTCACTGCCGCTTGACGGGAATGCGCGTGATTGAGAACGAATGCTTCCTGACCTACCGAATCAAGCATCGGCGCGTGAGGAAAAAGTAGGGCCGGCAAGCCTATTTCGGCTTGCGCCGTGGGCGACGCACCAATTCTCCAGTGCAATTCGGGCAGACGTTCTTCATCTCGTCAGCGCAGTCGGGACAGAAAGTGCACTCGTGGCTGTAGATAAAGGCCTCGCTTTGGTGGTCCAGCCTCCGGCCACACTTTTCACACTCGGCTTTCATTGAGAGCGACATAGATCGAATCTTTTAAAGAAAATTAGCGCAACTGAACGGCCTGCACGAGCGTTTGAAAGAGATAATCTTTCTCACGCAGGCGGGATCCGGCGGTCGCGGGACTGCAAACGGAGAAGATTAATCTGTCGCCAACACCTTACTAAAATGCGCAAGACCAACTCGATTATCATGCGCGCTCCGCGGGAGCTGATTTTCGAAACGGCGGCGAACCTCGAGCTTTGGCCGCGAATCCTTCCTCATTACCGTTACATTCGCTACCTCGAGAGAACGCCCACCCGCAACGTCGTCGTCATGGCGGCCCGCCGTTCCGGCATTCCGATCACCTGGACGTCGATCGAAGAGATCGATCGCGAACGCATGGAGGTTCGCTTTCATCATCTGAAAGCGTTCACCAAAGGCATGGAAGTGGTCTGGTCCTTTACTCCTGTCCCCGAAGGCGTGTTGGTGGAAATTCGGCACGACATGAAATTTCGCGTCCCTTTTCTCGCTCCCCTGGCTGAGCCGATCATTGGCGACTTCTTCATCCATCACGTTGCCAACAAGACGTTGCGCTGTATGAAGGCACACGTGGAAGCACAGGCAAAGGAGCGAGTCGCGGCATGAGTCGGCGCCGCGCAGTCATCACCGGTATCGGCCCGATCACCTGCATCGGCATCGGACGCGAAGAGTTCTGGAATGGTATTCGCGCCGAGCGCAGCGGAATCAGCCAGATTTCGACTTTCGATACCAGCGGGTTCAACGCCCATTGCGGGGGCGAGATTCCGCATTGGGATCCGACGACCTATTTCCCGCCGCATCGATTAAAGCGGCTCGATCGTTATGCGCAGTTTGCCGTCGCCTCGGCGCAAATGGCCCTGGAAGATGCGGGGATTGAATTTTCGCCCGAGCGTCCGCAGCACCGGATCGGGGTGAGCTTTGGCACGGCTCTCGGCGGTGTTTGCCAGGCGGAAGACCAGCACATCCGTTTCCTCAAAAAAGGAACGCGCGGGGTGAATCCGACTCTGGCCTTGCAGGTCTTCGGTGGTTCGGCCCATTCCAATATCGCGATCGAATTTGGATTTCGCGGCGTCGGAACGACGAATTCGAACAGTTGCGCCAGCGGCACCGTTTCTGTCGGAGAAGCGTTGCGTTACATCCGCGACAATTTCGCCGATGTGGTTGTGGCCGGTGGAGCGGAAGCTCCCCTCTCGCCCCTGACTTACGGCGCTTTCGCCATTATCAAAACGATGAGCCAGGTGACCGGCGATCCCGCACTTTCCTCCCGCCCGTTCGATCGGCTGCGCGATGGTTTTGTCATGGGCGAAGGCGCGGCCTCCCTCGTGATCGAGGAACTGGAACACGCGCGTGCCCGCGGGGCCCACATTTACGCCGAGGTCCTTGGTTACAGTTTAAATAACGACGCCTACCACATGACGTCTCCCCTGCCCTCCGGCGAATCGTGCAGTCGAGCAATGCGCGACGCCTTGAACGACGCCGGCCTCGAAACTGGACAGATTGATTACATCAACGCCCACGCGAGCTCGACGCAGCTCAATGACAGCACCGAGACCGCTTCGATCAAGAACGTGTTCGATGGCCAGGCTTACAAAACCCCGGTCAGCGGAACCAAGGGCTATTATGCCCACCCGTTAGGCGCCACCGGCGCCATCGAAGCCGCCTTGTGCGCCCTGGCGCTCGACCGACAGTGGATTCCGCCGACGATCAATTACGCCAATCCTGATCCGGCTTGCGATTTGGACGTTGTCCCGAATCACGGGCGCGACGCGGCCTTGAATTACGTCATGAGCAATTCGTTCGGATTCGGCGGCATCAATGCCAGCATCATCCTCGGACGAGTCCAGTAGGCGCGGCCCACTGGTTTCGATTACCGTTGCCTCAACGGCGGATTCTGCGAATCCCGGCGTAAACCGGCCAAGCCGATCAGGGCGAAGGATGACGGCTCGGGCACGGCGGTACCGAGAAAAAGTGTGTGCGATATGCCGGCGAACTGCCCTGAGTTGCCCGTCAATGGAGTATGGATCGTGGCTGAACCGGCGATCATCTGCCCGGGATCGGTAATCTGATAAAGGTTTGCCCCGTTGCTGCCGCCGAAAACATAGATGCCTTCGAGCGCCATTCCGGTGCCGCTTAAGTCCCAGGAAACGAGCGCGGTGCTCGCCGAAAGATAATCGATGGTGAACGGGCTGCCCTGAGGAGCCTGGGATTGTCCTTCGAGTCGAAGAAGGCTTGTCAGGTCGGACAAACCCAGTTCCGGAGCGGCAACCGAGAGGATGTGCGAGGTGCTCTCAGGAGTATTCTTGTAAGTCGCAGCCAATTCCACGTTCGCGCGTGCGAGGAAAGCTCCGGAAAAAAACACCACCACAGCCAGCAGACTGATATTCGATTTCATGGTTCCCTTTCGTTCAAATGTTCAACTTGCGGTTCCTCTGAAATATCCAAACCGCCGCGAGACGACAATCAAAAAACCTGCGCGAATTGTGGACTTATCCCAATAGATCGGGGCGATTCTGCCGGGTCTTCTTCAACGCTTCCGACTTTCGCCACGCATCGATCTCCGCGTGGTTCCCTGATAGAAGAACGTCCGGCACCTTCCATCCGCGAAAATCGGCCGGCCGGGTATATTGCGGGCCTTCCAGAAGATTGTTATTGAAGCTGTCGTTGAGCGCCGATTGATCGTCTCCGAGCACGCCGGGAAGCAGGCGAACGGTCGCGTCCACCACCACCGCTGCGGCGACCGCGCCGTTCGTTAGGACATAGTCCCCGATCGACAGTTCGAGGTTTACCAGATGATCGATCACGCGCTGATCGACTCCCTCATAGTGGCCGCAGAGAATGATCAGATGCTGTTCCTGCGACAATTCGCGCGCCACGGCCTGGTCGAAACGCCGCCCGGCCGGTGACATCAGGATGACTTTCGAGCCTTCTTTTCGCAATGTCTCAACGGCCGCAAAAATCGGTTCCGCTTTCATCACCATGCCGGGACCTCCGCCAAATGGCGCATCGTCGGCCGTCCGATGCTTGTCGGTCGTCCAGTTGCGCAGGTCGTGAATTTGCAGGTCGAGCGCACCGCATTCCTGGGCGCGCTTCATCATGCTCTCGCTTAAGGGCGCGCGACAAATCTCGGGGAACAAGGTGACGATGTCGACCTTCATAATCTGATTGTAGCGGCGGTCTATGACCGCCGGAACAAAAGAAATCGGCCGCTTACAGGCGCTGCCGCGTGAGAAACTATTCTACGATCTCGAGGGTTGCGCGTTGATTGTGGCGCGCAGCGGAGCTGGAAAGGAGCGCCCGGATCGCTTGAATCGTCTGGCCGTTCCGGCCAATGACCCGGCCGACATCGCTTTGCCGCAGTTGAACCTTAAAGACCGTGGTCTTCCCGTTCGGCACCTCCGTAAGCATCATTTCGTCCGGAAATTCGATCAGCTGACGGATAACAAACTCGAGAAATTCTTTCACCGGCCGAAGAATAGCTCGTCTGCGGCGGTTGTCGATGATGACGGAGATCCTCAGCCGGCGGAGGAATTACCGGGACTTCGGAAAGAAACAGCAACGGCCGCCACTTTCGTGGCGGCCGTTACAAATCAGCGGAAGCTCGAATCAGTTTCGATCCTGGAAGCTGTCAACCGTGCTGCGGTTCATTGAACCGGTCACGCGCAAGCCGTGATCGCGCTGATATTCGGTGATCGCGCGTTGCGTCGCCGGTCCCATCACGCCGTCAACCCGGCCGTGATAATACCCAAGACGTTTCAGGCGCGCCTGCGCAACTGCGACCGGCGATCCATTGTAATCCCGGCTGTCAGAACCGCGGTAACCCGCGTCCCGGCCCTGGTAAACACCATTGTCATCGGAGTCGTCGTAGCCGTCATACGGATAGCCGTAACCGTATGGGTATCCGTAGGCGTACGGGTAACCGTAGGGATAGCCCCAGAAGAACGGATCATAAAATCCGAAATCAAAGATGACCCACGAGCCGTTAACGAAGCGGCAACGGTGGCCATGCCAGAAGTGATCGTGATGCCGATTCCAGTTAGGGTGCGCGCTGGCCGCCTGTCGCGCGACGATGCGCGCGCCACCGGAATTGAATCGGCCATTGACCATCCGCGGACCGGCGTTTGTCGCCGATTTGGCGGCGAAATTACGCGAGGTCGCGTTGCCGGCGGCAAAATTCCGGCCGGCAAAGTTGCGCCCGGAGAAATTGCGACCCGCGAAACTGCGCGAAGGCGCGGTGTGCGACGAACTTGAGTGTGAAGGGGCCGACATTGCCGGAGCTGCTCCGCCGCCGCCGCCAAAATGGTGCGAACCGGCCTGCGCTGGCAAAACGAGCGCGAATCCAGCCGCCATGCTGATCAGTGGAAACTTTATTTTCATATTCAAACCTTGGTTGGGGTTAGTAATTGAACCACCAACAGCTGCGCATGTTGCGGAAGATCTGCAGGAATCTCGCAGGGAGGCTCGACTCGGGCGGGTAAAATCAGGGCGGCGTCGCAGGAGCTCCGCCCTCCACGCCTTGGGTGGTTTAAAGCGGCTGTTCTCCGGTGAAGTGGCGCGAGCCTCCGGCTTGCGATCTGAAGAGGAGATTAAAAGAAGCCTTAGGCTGTCGCCGGGGTGGCGGCAGCGGCCTGCTTCTTATTTTTCTTCAGCAGGCTGCGAACGGTGTCGGACGGCTGGGCGCCGCGCGCGATCCAGTACTCTGCCCGTTCGATTTTCAGGGTGCTGTTATGCCCGGTCTTCTTGGGATCGTAGGTCCCGATGATTTCAATAAATTTGCCGTCGCGCGGGCTGCGGCTATCGGCCACGACCACCTTGTAATACGGGCGATTTTTCGCGCCTTCTCTGCGTAATCGGATTGAAACTGCCATATCAATTTTTCATTCGCGCCATCTGCGCCATCATCTTCTTCATTTTACCTGCACTCTTCATCATCTTGCGCATCTGCTCGAAGCGACGCAGCAAATCGTTCACTTCCGTGACCGTGCTCCCGCTTCCGCGCGCAATCCTTTGACGCCGCCGGGCATTCAGAATGTCCGGCCGCGTGCGCTCTTCGTTCGTCATCGAAAGCACGATGGCTTCCGTGCGCTTGAGCTGCCTCTCGTCGATTGAAAGGCCCTGCAAGTTACCCATCCCGGGCAACATGCCAAGAATATTCTCCAGGGGACCCATCTTTCGCATCATCCGGAATTGGGCCAGGAAATCGTTAAAATCGAACGAAGATGTCCGCAGCTTCTTCTCCAGCCGCATGGCTTCATCGATATCGACCGCTTCGGCCGCCTTCTCGACCAAGCCGACGACGTCGCCCATCCCGAGGATTCGGCCGGCCAGGCGATCGGGAACGAAGAGTTCGAACTGATCGAGCTTCTCGCCTGTGCCGGCGAACTTAATCGGACGCTGGGTGACTTCGCGCATGGAAAGCGCCGCCCCACCGCGGGCATCGCCATCGAGTTTGGTTAAAATGATCCCGGTTATGGAAAGGGCGGCGTTGAAACGCGTAGCCACATTCACCGCCTGCTGACCGGTGGCGGCATCGACCACCAACAGGATCTCGCGCGGTTGAATCAGGTCGCGCAAGGCTTTGACTTCTTCAATCAGGGGCTCGTCGATCTCCTGACGCCCGGCGGTGTCGTAAATTTCAACGTCCCCATGATTGGCGCGGGCCCATTCGCTGCCCGCAGTCGCCGCGCGGTTGACATTTTTCTCCTCGAGTGACGGCGCGTGCACCGGCACATCGACCTGTTTCCCGAGCGTGACCAGCTGTTCGATTGCGGCCGGCCGATAAAGGTCGCAGGCGATCAGGACCGGTTTCCTCCCCTGCTTTTTCAAGAAAGCGGCGAGCTTGGCCGACGAGGTCGTTTTACCGGAACCGTTCAAGCCGACGATCAGGATCCGTGCAGGCTGGGAAAGATCGAGCGCCGAGGAGTCGCCACCGAGCAACGCGGTCAGTTCATCGTGAAAAATCTTTATGACCTGCTGTCCGGGCGTGACGCTTCGCAGGACCGATTCACCAAGGGCCTTTTCTTTGACGTGGCCGATGAAACGTTTCGCCACCTGAAAATCGACGTCCGCCTCGAGCAAGGCCATTCGAACCTGGCGCAGAGCGTCGTCAACGTTCGCCTCGGTCATGGTTCCATGACCGCGGAGATCCTTGAAGACGTCCTGAAGTTTTTCGCCTAACTGCGAAAACATAACGAATGCAGATCGCGCTGAAGGGCGATTACTTCTTCGGGGTCGCGGATGGCGCGCCGGCGGGCGGAGCCGAACCATCGTCGATGCCAAATGTCCAGTGGGTCTCGACCTTCTTGCCTTCGGATTTCGCGCTCAAAATAACGGTGCAGGTTTTGTCGCGCAGCTTTTGCGTCACTTGATACGAAACCATATTGGTCTTCGGATCGAAACTGGCCGGAACGACTCCCAGTCCGCTGATGCGCATTTGAATGCTGCTCGGATCGATCGTGCCAAAGCCCGAGACGTTGGCCCTGATCAAAGGCAGTGCCGTGCGCACGGTTTCGCCGTTGCCCGGTTCCGTCTGCAAGGTTTCCGCGCCCACGGCCGCGACCGGCGCTCCGCCCGGACCGCCACCGGAAGAGGCAATCGTCTTAACGGCGTCCTCAAACGTCTTCGGCTTATTCGCTTCGATGGCGTAGCGGCCTAACGCATCCATCGGCGAGGTCCAGGTAATGGGTTGCCCGTAAACGGTAAACATCGCTTCGTAACCGGCCTTGCGCGCAAGTTCCTTCACGTGCTCGTTGTAAAATCCGTAGGGCACGGCGAAACAATTCACTTTGATCGCCAGGCGTTGCTCGAGGAGCTCTTTGGAACCGACCAGTTCGTTCTGCAGAAATTGCTCGTACTCGGCGCCGGTCAGGCGCTTCCGCTGCTTCTTGCCACCGGGTTCACGGATGGTCACGGGATGATTCTCGCGCAGGTCCTGGTGCGTCGCGGAATGCGCTTCGATGTCGATTCCGTTGTCGCGCATGTCGCTGAGCATCTCCCAGGTGATGGCTTCGCCGCCGCCGAACAGCCCGCCGCGAACACCTTCGGTGTAAACGAACATGGTGAAGGTGTAGCCGTATTTTTTCATGATCTTCCAGGCGGCGTCGTATTGCGATTTCAAGCCGTCGTCGAAAGTGATGACGGCGCTGCGTGGGGGGATGCTCTTTTCGCCGCGACGCCAGGCCAGCAAATCCTGCAGGCTGATCACAGTGATGCCGCGATCCTTCAGCTCCTTCATCTGCGCCTCAAATGCGGCCGGGGTAATTTGCGTCCCGGGGAAGCGGACCTTGTCGACCACTCCGTGGTAACAAAAGATGATTGCCTGCGCGGTCTGGTCGACCACCACCCGGCCAGATTTTGCCGGGGCGGCGCCTCCGCTCGAAGTCGTCGCGGTGGAGGTTTTGCTTGAACCGGCCGCCGGAGCGGAAGTCGCGCTCGTGCCAGCGGCCGCCGGCGCCGCGGGAGCTGCCGCGACGGAGGAGGCCGGAGGTGCCCCCGCGCTAACGACCGCGGCCGGCTTGTGGCACATCGAAACACCGAACATCAAAACGAAAGGAAAAATCGCGAATCTGAAGAGCATAACGTGAGGAAACGCCTTTAAGTGCGCCTGCACAAAAAACAAGCGGTTTTTCAGAATGCGGAGGCCGGTTTCGAGCAAAATGCGCGAAACCTTTTGCGAGAGCGTGACTTTGAGGTATTCAGTCGAAATGCGGTTCCTGCGATATCTCTCTTTTCCTTTTTTGCTCGGCTTGATGACCGCCTGCCAGACAGCCGGTCCGGCCGGCCCGGCGGTCAAGGATACGTCGCGCACGTTTACCACTGTGGTGGTCGACGCCGGTCACGGCGGAAAAGATAACGGGGCCTATCGGAAATTTGGCGGCGCGGAAAAAGCCGCCACCCTCGATGTTGCCCGCCGCCTTGAGCGCAATCTGCGCGACTCGCAGATTCACACGGTGATGACCCGCACCTCCGACCGTTTCATCCCATTGGAGGAGCGTGTGCGCATCGAGAATGCGCAAGCGAACTCAATTTTTGTCAGCATCCATTTCAACGATTCACGCAAACGTGGCATTCACGGGTACGAAACCTATTACCATTCATCGACGTCGCGTGAGCTGGCCGAGCGAATCCAGCGCCGGCTCATGACCATTCCGCACTCGGCCAATCGCGGGGTGCATTACGCCAGCTTCCGGGTCTTGCGGCTGGCGCGTTATCCGGCGGTGCTGGTCGAATGCGGTTTCTTGAGCAATCGCCACGAAGGCGGCGAGGCCCGCGACTCCGAGTACCGGCAGTTGCTGGCGGATCGAATCGCCGAAGCCATCGTCGATCTGCGTTACGGTCGCGGCATCTATAACGCCCCTCCGAAACCGGCGGCGACACCCGGCGAAGTAACCGGACCAGGATTGGCGCCGTCGAAACTTCGACCGCACTAAGTTTCGGGATCAAACAGCGCTGGGAAACGCAGCGGCGCCTGAAGGTTTGTTAAAATTCCTTCCCTTTTGCCTCCGGCCCAACGGCCGCCAGCAGAATAATGGCGGCAAAGACAGCCAGCTCAACCATCGCCATCGTTAGGCCGTAGTCGGGCGTGCCGTTTTTCATGAAAAACTTCTCGGCCAGCCAGGCCTGTTGCTGCGCGGCGTAAGCCGCGGCCAGGTTGCCGAGTTGGTAGGCCACTCCGGGAAAAGTTCCACGAAGCATGGGCGGCGAAAGTTCATTCAAATGAACCGGAACCACTCCCCACGCACCCTGGACCATGAACTGCATGAGAAAGCCGCCAAACACGAGCACGACGGTCGAGGGAATAAAAACCCAGGTCGGAATGAGCACCACACCGCAAATCGCGCAGAGAATGACGCACCGCCGGCGTCCCCATTTTTGCGAGAGCATGCCCACGACCGTGCCACCGCAGATCGCGCCGACCGCGTAGACAATGGTGATCATTGATTTTCCGGCGACGCCGAAGCCGCGCTGTTTTTCGAGGAACGTTGGATAGAGATCCTGGGTCCCGTGCGACATGTAGTTAAAGGCCGTCATCAGGAGGATCGCGTAAATGAAGAGCAGTCCGTATCGCTGAAAAATAGGCAGGAGCTGCCCGCGTTCGCGACTCCGCTGACTGCGTTCTCGTTCCCAGACCGGTGATTCGGGCACGTGCGCGCGAATGTATATGACCAGCAGAGCCGGGAGGGCGCCGGCGACAAAAAGGCCGCGCCACCCGAAGACGGGAAAAATGATCCAGTAGGTCAGGGCCGCCAGCAGGTATCCAAACGCGTAGCCTTGTTGAAGAATTCCTGAGCAGAGCCCACGCGCATTCGGTGGAAGCGATTCCATGGTTAAAGACGCTCCCAGGCCCCATTCTCCGCCCATCCCGATTCCGAAAAGCGCCCGGAGAATGATGAAAATCGTAAAGTTAGGCGCCCATGCGGTCAGCAATTCCATGACCGAGTAAAAAATGATGTCCACCATCAGGGGGATCCGCCGGCCGAAACGATCGGCCAGGAAGCCGAAGACGAGCGCGCCGAGCGGACGCATCATCAGCGTCACCGTGATGGCAAAGGCGATTTCGGAAACGCTGCGGCCAAAATCTTTGCCGACTGGAATGAGGACGAACGTCAGCAGGAAAAAGTCGAGCGCATCAAGCGTCCATCCGAGGAAACAGGCGATGAAAGTGTTTCGTTGCTGGCGGTTGAGCGATTTTAGAATGCGAAACGCTTCAACCATGCCGTTAGAGAATACGGCCCGATCTTGCCTGGCCGACGTGAAATTCGGAAGCGTGTTATATTATGAGGTGCGCTACCTGGTTAAGGCGAAAGTCAAAGAGGGCAAAGCCGCGGCGCTGTTAAGGGCGATCGAATCCGGCGCTCTCGGTCGCGGCTCGATTGCCGGCGACGAGTACCGGGAGAACATGAAAACGGCGCGGGTGGATGCGAGTCAGGTCGCGACCTGGGTCGAGACTTGTTTTTGCGATCCCCCACTGGAGGAAGAGCGGCCTTACTGGGAGGAATTCTTCGAGCTGCTGGCGGTCAAGGATGCGCACGCGCGTCGCAACTGTCGGCACGAGAACGGGACTGAGCCGTGGGCGTGCTGCGATTGTGACTGCACGCGGAAGCTGGAAGAGAAACTGGGGACGCAGGGCAGATCGTTCCTGGCCGAACTCCGGCGGTAGAGTCCGGGACGCCAGGCAACACATCGACGTATCCTGATACGTCAATATATCGCTTGCCGCGGCACGAAAATCCCTTTTATTCCTCGTTCACCGTGGATATCCACCCGCTCGAAAACCTCCTCCAGCAGCGCCTCGTCCTCCTCGACGGAGCCATGGGCACCATGATCCAGCGCCTCAGGCTGGCGGAGGCCGATTATCGCGGCGAACGCTTCCGCGACTGGAAAGGACGCGACCTCAAAGGAAGCCTCGAACTCCTTCAACTCACCCGCCCCGCGGCCATCGAACAAATCCATCTCGACTACCTCGAGGCCGGCGCCGACATCATCGAAACAAACACTTTCAGCGGCACGACCATCGGGCTGCACGATTTTCTCTTTCAAGGCGAACCGACCGGGCCACGCAAGGACGAGGAATTCTTCGAACGGGTCACGACCGACGCCGGATTCCGCGAACTGGCGCGCGAAATCAATCACTCAGCGGCACAAATCGCGCGCAAAGCGGCCGATCGCGTCTCGTCCGATTCCGGGCAGCAGCGATTCGTCGCCGGATCAATGGGGCCGCTCCCGGTGGCGGGTTCTCTTTCGCCGGACGTTAACGACCCGGGCTTTCGCGCGGTCAGTTTCGATCAGCTCAAGAAGAGCTACTACGACCAGGCAGAAGCGCTGCTCGCCGGCGGGGTCGATTTGCTCGCGGTTGAAACCATCTTCGACACTCTCAATGCCAAGGCGGCGCTTTTCGCGATCAGCGAACTCTTCGAACGCATTGGAAAGAGCGTGCCTCTCCTGGTTTCCGGAACGGTGACCGACAAATCAGGGCGGACGCTCAGCGGCCAGACGGTTGAAGCTTTTCTGACTTCAATCTCACACGCAAAACCGCTGATGGTGGCGCTGAACTGCGCCCTCGGTCCCGACGAGATGGAGCCCTACGTTGAAGAACTCTCGCGCATCGCTCCGACTTTTTTCGGCGCCTATCCGAACGCCGGCCTCCCCGATCCCCTTTCCGAGACCGGATTTCCGGAAACACCGGGCAGTCTCGCGCCCAAGTTAGGCAAATGGGCCGCCAACGGGTGGCTCAATTTTGTCGGCGGCTGTTGCGGGACGACCCCCGAGCATATCCGAAGAATTGCGGCCCTGATTCGAGATTGTCCGCCGCGTCAGCTGCCTAACGAGTGTAAACGCTGGCCCGTAACCTCGTTGCAACTTTCCGGCCTCGAACCGCTCAATATTACACCGGAAGTGGGCTTTGTGGTCGTGGGCGAACGGACCAACATCACCGGCTCGCCCAAGTTCTCCAAACTCATCCTCGGGGGCGATTTCGAAGCCGCCCTGACGGTTGCGCGCCAGCAGGTCAACGGCGGCGCCAACATCCTCGACGTCAACATGGACGAGGGCATGATCGACTCCGTCGCGACCATGCGGCGGTTTCTCCATCTGATCGGGAGCGAGCCGGAGATCAGCCGGATCCCGATCATGATCGACAGCTCCAAATGGAGTGTGCTCGAAGAAGGCTTGAAGTGCTTACAGGGCAAAGCGGTCGTGAATTCGATCAGCCTCAAGAACGGTGAAGCCGAATTTCTCACCCAGGCGCGCCTCATCCGCCGCTACGGCGCGGCCGCCATCGTCATGGCGTTCGATGAAAAAGGGCAAGCGGACACGCTGGCGCGGCGCGTCGAAATCTGCCGGCGCGCATTTGACCTTCTGACTAACGAGGCGGGCTTTCCGGCGACCGACGTCATTTTCGATCCGAACGTCCTCACGGTTGCCACCGGCCTCGACGAGCATCGCAACTATGCGGTCGATTTCATCGAAGCGACCCGCTGGATCAAATCCAATCTCCGGGGCGCGCACGTCAGCGGCGGGGTGAGCAACATTTCATTTTCGTTCCGGGGCAATAATCGCGTGCGCGAAGCGATGCACTCGGCTTTTCTTTTTCACGCCATCGCCGCCGGTTTGGACATGGGAATCGTCAACGCCGGCCAGCTGGCGGTTTACGAAGAAATCGAACCCGAACTGCGCGAGCGCGTAGAAGATGTGCTCCTCAATCGACGGGCCGACGCCACCGAACGATTAATCCAGTTCGCCGAGACTCTTGGCGCCCAGGGCAAGGCAAAGGAGAAGGACGAATCGTGGCGGCAGGAGCCGGTGGAAGAGCGTCTGAAACACGCGCTCGTTAAAGGAATACTCGATCACATCGACACAGACACCGAGGAGGCGCGCAAGAAAGCGCGGCGTCCGCTCGACGTGATCGAAGGTCCTTTGATGGCCGGGATGTCCGTCGTCGGCGACTTGTTCGGCGCCGGAAAGATGTTTCTGCCGCAAGTGGTGAAAAGCGCCCGGGTCATGAAGAAGGCCGTGGCTTATCTCATGCCGTTCATGGAAGCGGAGAAGAGCGCGACCTCCAAACCGCAAGGCTGCATTGTCATGGCGACGGTCAAAGGAGACGTCCACGACATCGGCAAAAATATCGTCGGCGTGGTTCTGCAATGTAACAACTATCGGGTAATCGATCTCGGCGTGATGGTGCCGGCCGCGAAAATTCTGCAAATGGCCCGCGAGGAAAAGGCGGACGCCATCGGCTTGAGCGGACTGATCACGCCGTCGCTTGATGAAATGGTGCATGTCGCCAGCGAAATGGAGCGCGAAGGTTTAACCCTGCCGCTGCTCATCGGCGGAGCCACCACCAGCCGGGCGCATACGGCCGTGAAAATCGCGCCGCATTACCGGTCAACCACCGTGCACGTGCTCGATGCGTCGCGCGCCGTCGGCGTGGTGAATTCGCTCTTGAGTGACGAATCCAAGACAGATTTCGATGCGCGCAATCGCGCGGAGCACGAAAGGCTGCGCGAGGCGCACCTGGCGAAAACGCGCGAGAAAAAGCTCGTCTCCATCGCGGAAGCGCGGGTTCATGCGCCTTCGTTAAGCTGGGATAATTACACTCCGCCGACACCACTCGAGACCGGCCTGCACCTGGTCGCGACGGAGACGCCGGGCGAAACGGAATTGCCTTTCACCAAAATCACACTGCCGGAGTTGATCGAATACATCGATTGGTCCCCTTTCTTTCACACGTGGGAATTGCGCGGCCGTTATCCGGCGATCTTTGAAGACCCGGTGGTCGGGCCGCAGGCGCGCGAGCTTTTCGACGACGCCCAGGAACTGTTGCAAAGAATCGTTAGGGAAACATTACTAAGCGCGCGCGGCGTGTGGAGTCTGTGGCCCGCTAAAGCCAGGGGCGACGATGTCGAACTTTTCCGTGACGGCGACCGATCGTCGCCGGTGGGCACGTTCCATTTCCTGCGGCAACAAATGCAAAAGCCGGCCGATCAATCGAACCATTGCCTGGCCGATTTCATTGCCCCGGGGCAGCCTGATTATCTTGGCGGTTTTGCCGTAACCATCCACGGAGCCGATGAGCTGGCAGCTCAATTCAACGCGGAGCATGACGATTACAGCGCCATCCTGAGCAAAGCGCTGGCCGACCGCCTCGCGGAAGCTTTCGCCGAATATCTTCATCGGCAGGTGCGAATCGCTTGGGGTTTCGGTTCGGCAGAAAAGCTTTCAAAGGAAGATCTGCTTCGGGAGCGATACCGCGGGATCCGTCCGGCGGCCGGATACCCGGCTTGCCCAGACCACGCAGAGAAGACGACTCTCTTTGATCTGCTCGACGCGAGTCGCCTAACCGGGATCACCTTGACCGAATCTTTCGCGATGCATCCCGGCTCGAGCGTTTCCGGGCTCTATTTCTCGCATCCCGAGGCCAAATATTTTGGCGTTGGTCCAATTG
>JADMIO011121720.1_pt1 | contig 18194 bp, 6 predicted proteins | sample 8958161 | NCBI WGS metagenome assembly JADMIO01 (sample SAMN16585339, study PRJNA669376) | soil metagenome | isolation source: Crop rotation soil | place: USA: Cullars Rotation, Alabama | collected 2011 | reverse complement strand
GACACGTTCACCTACCAGGCCTTCGACGGCGCCGTTAGCTCCAACGTCGGCACGGTGACGTTGACCGTCGCCGCGGTACCCGACGCACCGGTGGCGGTCAACGACAGCTACACCGTCAACGAAGACGCCAACTTGAACGTGGCTGGCCTTAACGTGATCTCGGGCGTGCTGGCCAACGATTATGACGTGGAGGCCGACGCTCTGACTGCGACGCTCGTCAGTGGACCGAGCCACGGTACCCTGAACTTCAACAGCGATGGCTCGTTCAGCTATCGCGGCAGCGCCAACTACAACGGCACCGATTCCTTCACCTACAGGGCCAACGCGGGCGGCCTGTCATCCAGTCCGGCAACTGTCACCATCACGGTCGTACCAGTTAACGATCCGCCCAGCGGTTCCGGGGATACTTTCACCATCAATGAAGACACCAGCTTGACGGTCGCCGCCCCCGGCATACTCGGTAACGACAGCGACGTCGACGGCGACACGCTTATCCCAGTGCTCACTGGCGGCCCCGCACACGGCAGCCTGTCTTTGCAGAGCGACGGCTCATTCCAGTACACGCCCGATGCCAACTACAACGGCTCCGACACATTCACCTACAGGCTTAACGACGGCACGGTTAACTCGCCCAATGTCACGGTCACGCTCAATATCACCCCGGTCAATGACCCGCCCAGCGCGGTCGACAACAGTTACACCGTCAACGAGGACGCAACGCTGAACGTCGGCGGACAGGGGATCTTGGCCAACGACATCGAGGTGGACAACGATCCGCTCACGATCACCATCCTCACCGGACCGGCGAACGGCACGCTGAGCCTGAACGCCAACGGCAGCTTCAGCTACCGCGGCAATCTCAATTACAACGGCACGGACTCGTTTACCTACAAGATCAACGATGGCACGGTCGATTCGAACGTCGCCACGGTGTCCTTTACGATCAACGCCGTAAACGATGTGCCGATCACAGGCACCGAAACCTACACCATCGCCGAGGATAACACGCTGACGGTGGCGGCAGGCGCCGGTGTGCTGATCAACGACAGCGACGTCGAGGGCAGTCCGCTCACCGCCGGCCGGGCCAACAACCCGGCGCACGGCACGCTGACATTGAACGCGGACGGCTCCTTCGTCTACACGCCCGATGCCAACTACAACGGCACCGATACCTTCACGTATCGGGCCAACGACGGCACCGCCGACTCGCCCCCCACCACGGTGACCATCGTCGTGACGCCGGTCAACGATGCACCGGTCGCCGTGAGCAACACCTACACGGTCAATGAGGATACAACCTTGACCGTGAATGGACTCGGCATCCTCGCCAACGACAGCGACGTCGACGGTGATCCGCTCACGCTCACCTTGCTCGGCGGCACGACAAGCGGCATCCTGAATCTGAACGCCAACGGCAGCTTTACCTACCGCGGCAACCTCAACTTTAACGGCATCGATTCGTTCACCTACAAGATCAGTGACGGCACGGTCGATTCGAATGTCGGCACGGTGACCATCACCGTCAACGCTGTGAATGACACACCCGTCGCGGGCAACGACAGCTACACCATCGCCGAGGACAACACCCTGACCATTCCGGCCGGCACCGGTGTGCTCAGCAACGACAGTGACGTCGAGAGCAGCCTCAGCGCCGTCCGGGTCGCCAATCCGACCCATGGCACTTTGACACTGAACGCCGACGGTTCCTTCATCTACACCCCCACTGCCAATTACAATGGCACGGATAGCTTCACCTACCGTGCGAATGACGGCTCAGTGAATTCCAACATCGCCACGGTGACCATCACCGTGACGCCCGTCAACGATCCACCCGTCGCCGCCAATGACAGTTACTCGGTGAATGAGGACACGACGCTGACCATCGCGGCGCCGGGCATTCTGGTTAACGACATCGACGTCGACAACAACCCGCTCACCCTCACGTTGATCAGTGGCACGGCCAACGGCACCCTGACCCTCAACGGCAACGGCAGCTTCACCTATCGCGGCAACTTGAACTTTAACGGCACCGATTCGTTCACCTACAAGGTCAACGATGGCACGGCCGATTCGAACGTCGCCACGGTGACCATCACCGTCAACGCCGTGAATGATCCACCCGTCGCGACGGGCGACAGTTACGCCATCGCCGAGGACAGCACGCTCACCGTGGCGGCCGGCACCGGCCTCCTGAGCAACGACACCGACGTGGAGGGCAGTCCGCTCACAGCCAGTCGGATCAGCAGTCCGCTGCACGGCGTCCTCACGCTCAACGCCAACGGCTCCTTCTCCTATACGCCCGACGCCAACTACAACGGCACCGACAGCTTCAGCTATCGCGCCAGTGACGGCCTGGTGAATTCCAACATTGCCACGGTGACCATCACCGTGACGCCGGTCAACGACCCACCCGTCGCCGCCAGCAATAGCTACACGATCGCGGAAGACGGCACGCTCACCGTCGCGGCGCCCGGCGTCATCGGCAACGATGCCGATGTCGACAACGATCCGCTCAGTGCCGTCGTCGTGACCGGACCGAATAACGGTACCCTTACGCTCAACAGCAACGGCGCGCTCACCTACAAGCCCAATGCCAACTTCAGCGGCGCCGATTCCTTCACTTACAAGGTGAACGACGGCACGGTCGACTCGAATGCCACCACAGTGGCCATCACGGTGACGCCCGTTAATGACCCGCCGGTCGCCGTCAACGACAACTTCTCCACCAGCGAAGACACGACGCTGACGCTGACGGTCCCCGGTATACTTGGTAACGACATCGATGTTGACGGCAATAGCCTGACCGCCGTGCTGGTGGCCGGCCCCGCGAACGGCACTCTGATGCTCAATGCCAACGGCTCGCTTACATATACCCCGCGGGTCAACTTCAATGGCAGCGACAGCTTCACCTACCAGGCGAGCGACGGCAGCGCCACTTCCAACACGGCGACTGTCACCATCACAGTGGCTCCGGTAAACGACGCCCCCGTGGCGGTCGGCAACAGCTTTACAACAACCGAGGATACGCCGCTCAATATCGCGGCGCCCGGCGTCCTCGGGAATGACAGCGACGTGGACGGCGATACCCTGTCCGCCGCGCTGGTCGTCGGGCCCGCCCACGGCACGCTGATCCTCGACCCGGCCGGCTCGTTCCGCTACACACCCGCGGCCAACTACAACGGCAGCGACTCCTTTACCTACACGGTAACAGACGGCTCGCTCAACTCGAACGTCGCCACTGTCAACCTCACCATCACCGCGCTCAACGATGCTCCGCTGGCCGTGGGTGACGGTTTCACGTTCGACGAAGACTCAACCCTGTCCGTTCCGGGCCCCGCCGTCCTGACCAACGACAGCGACGTTGACGGTGACGCCCTCATTGCCATCCTCGTCGGCGGACCGGCCCATGGCACGCTCACCTTGAATGCGAACGGCTCTTTCAACTACACGCCGATCGCCAACTTCAACGGCACCGACAGCTTCACCTACAAGGCCAACGATGGCACACTCGACTCAAACGTCGCCACCGTCACGCTGACTGTTGCGCCGGTGAACGACGTCCCCGTGGCGGCCGATAATAGCTACAACGTAGCCGAGGACACGCCGCTGACGATCGCCGTGGCTGGCGTCCTTGCCAACGACAGCGACGTCGATGGTGACGCACTCAGTGCCGTGCTCGTCACCGGTCCGACCCATGGAACCTTGACCTTGCGGGCCGACGGCTCCTTCGACTATCAGGCCGTCGCCAACTACAACGGCACGGATAGCTTCACTTACAAGGCCGGCGACGGCACGGGCTATTCTAGCGTGGCCACGGTGACCATCGGCGTCACGCCGGTCAACGATACGCCAGCCGCGGCCAATGATTCATACAGTGTTGCCGAAGATACCCCGCTTGCGGTCGGCGCTCCGGGCGTGCTTGGCAACGATGGCGACGTCGATGGGGATCCGCTCACGGCCATGCTGGTTGCCGGCCCCACCCACGGCACCCTTGTCCTGAAAGCTGACGGCTCTTATGTGTACACGCCCGCGGCCAATTTCAGCGGCAGCGACAGCTTCAGCTATCGCGCCAGTGATGGGCTCGCATTTTCAAACGCGGCTACCGTGGCCATTACCGTGACAGCCGTCAACGATGCACCGGTGGCGGTTGACGACGGCTACAGCACGGCCGAAGATACGCCGCTGGTCGTGGGCAGCGCCGGCTTGCTGGGCAACGATAGCGACGTCGACGCCGATGTGCTCAGCGTGCGTGTCATCCAGGGCCCCGCTCATGGCACGCTGGCCCTGAGCGGCGACGGTTCCTTCGCCTACACTCCCAATGCCAATTACAACGGCACCGACAGCTTCACCTATCGCGCCGGTGATGGATCGGCCGATTCCAATCTGGGGACCGTCTCCCTGGTGATCGCGCCTGTCAACGACGCGCCGACGACCACAAACGATAATTACACCATCAGCGAAGACACGACACTGTCGATCGGCGGCCCCGGCATCCTGGCCAATGACGGCGACGTGGACGGCGATCTTCTCAGCGCCATCCTGGCAAGCGGTCCATTGCATGGCGCACTCAATCTCACGGTGTCGGGCGGCTTTTCGTACACACCAGGCGCCAATTACAATGGCAGCGACAGCTTCACCTACTGGGCCAACGATGGCACCAGCCAGTCAAACCTGGCCACCGTTACGATCAATGTGACGCCCGTCAACGATGCGCCCGTCGCCGGTGATGACGCGTTCGGCCTGTCCGAGGATGCCACATTGACTGTCAGTGGTCCGGGTTTGCTCACGAATGACCTGGATTTGGACGGACAGTCTCTGCAAACCATTCTGGTTACCGGCCCCGCGCATGGCGTCTTGACGCTGGCCGGCGATGGCTCCTTCAGTTACACGCCGGCCGCGAACTTTAACGGCACCGACAGTTTCACCTATCGGGTCAGCGATGGGTTGGCCAATTCGAATCTGGCGACGGTGACCCTGACGGTGACGGCGGTCAACGATGCACCTGAGGCCCACAGCGATGCCTTCGGCGCCACCGAGGACGTTCCGCTCGTCGTCGGCGGCCGCGGCGTGCTGGCCAATGATAGCGACGTCGATGGCGACCCCATCGGCGCAGTCCTCGTCAGCGGCCCGGCTCACGGCGTGCTGACGCTCCAGGCCGACGGATCCTTCTCTTACACACCCAATGCCAACTACAATGGCATCGATTCCTTCACTTATGTTGCCGACGACGGCTCGGCCCAATCAAGCGCCGCGGTCGTCACAATCAGCGTGGCGGCGGTGAACGACGTGCCGGTCGCCCTCGGCTCGAGTTACACCATCGGCGAAGACGCTACGCTGATCGTGGCCGCTCCCGGCATCCTCGGCACTCCGACCGATGTAGACGGCGATCCTCTGGGCGCCACCCTGATCAGCCCGCCGGCCAATGGGCTGGTCTCGCTGAACCCCGACGGCTCTTTTACTTATACGCCTTTTTCGAACTTCAACGGCAGCGACACGTTCCTCTTCCAGATCAGCGACGGCACGGCATTTTCCAATGTCGCCGCGGTAAACATCAGTGTCACGCCGGTCAACGATGCGCCCCTCGCTCATGACGATTCTTACGCCACCACTGGCACTCTCAACCTCACCGGTTCCGGCGTCCTCGCCAACGATATCGATGTGGACGGCAATCCCCTCACCGCGGTGCTCGTGTCCAGCGCGACGCACGGCATCCTGGCCTTACGGGCCGACGGCACGTTGACCTACGACCCCGACCCGCTCTATGTCGGCGTCGACAGCTTTACCTACAAGGCGAGCGACGGCGTGGCAGACTCCGGCATTGTCACCGTGACCTTGCTGGTCGGCTCGAGCAACGTCGCCCCGGTTGCCGGCGACGACTCCTTCACCTTGCAGGAAGATCAGTCACTGACCTTCCCCGCGGCCGGCGTACTCGCCAATGACACCGACAGCAACGGCGACCCGCTTAATGCACTGCTTATCAGCGGCCCACAAAACGGCAACGTGACTCTGAATGCCGACGGCTCCTTCACGTATACGCCGGCCGCCAACTTCTCGGGAACCGACACGTTCACTTACCAGGCCAACGACGGCACTCTCAATTCGAGCGTGGCGACCGTCACCCTGGTCGTGATGCCGCGCAACGATCCGCCCGTGGCGCACGACGACACCTACGTCATTGCCGAAGATGGTACGCTCGATGTTGTCGGGGCCGGTATCCTCCATAATGACGCGGACCCCGAAGGTAGTGCCCTAACGGCCGAGGTTGTCGCCGTCCCCGCCCACGGCACGCTTGCCTTGCTGGCCGACGGTTCCTTTCATTACAGGCCGGACGCCAATTATAGCGGTGTCGATACGTTTACCTACCAGGCCAATGACGGCAGCGACCTCTCGAACGTGGCCACGGTATCCATCACGGTCACACCGGTCAACGATGCACCCGTGGCGGCTGCTGATGTCCTCAGCGTGGACGAAGACACGCAGCTAAACATCGCCGCCCCGGGACTTCTACAGAACGACGTCGATGTCGACGGCGACGCCCTGGCAGCCTCGCTTGTCAGCGGTCCAACGCACGGCTCGCTCACGCTGAACGCGAACGGCTCGCTGACTTATCGGCCCGACGCCAATTACAACGGCCAGGATAGCTTTACCTATCTTGCGGGCGACGGTGCCCTTGCCAGCAACGTGGCCACGGTCATGATCACCGTCAATCCCGTCAATGATGCTCCAGTCGCCGCTGCCGATTCCTACGTCGTGGACGAGGATACGGCCTTGACGGTGGCCGCTCCCGGCCTCTTGGCGAACGACACCGATATCGACGGCGACCTGCTCTCGACCGTACTGGTCAGCGGGCCCACGCACGGCACCCTGAGCCTGAGTGCGGACGGTTCCTTCCAGTACACTCCGGCCCAGAATTTCCAAGGCAGCGACTCGTTCATCTATCGCACCAGTGACGGCAGCGCCCTTTCCGGCAATACCATGGTGGCTATCCTGGTCAACCCGGTGAATGACGCCCCCACAGCGGGCGACGACGCTTATACGATGAGCGAAGACTCGAGCCTGACGGTGTCAGCCCAGGGCGTCCTGACGAACGACGCGGACGTTGACGGTGACGCGCTCGCCGCCGTCCTGATCAGCAGCCCAGCTCATGGGACGCTGGTCTTGCACGCGGACGGTAGCATTACTTACACAGCTGATGCCAATTACAACGGCAGCGACGCCTTCACCTATCAGTCCAGTGATGGTGCAGCCAGCTCGAACATTGCCCATGTGACCATCGCCATCACGCCGGCCAACGATGCTCCCTCGGCCAACGCCGATTCGTTCGCCACCAGTGAAGATGGGGCGGTCACCGGCATCGTTCTCGCCAATGATCAGGACATCGACGGCGACACGCTGTCGGCGTTGCTTGTCGCCGGGCCGGCGCACGGTATCTTGACGCTACATGCCGACGGCACGTTTACCTACACGCCCGATGCCAACTACCACGGCGGCGACGCCTTCACTTACCAGGCCAGCGACGGCACGGCCAACTCTAACGTCGCCCAGGTGACAATCGCCATCACGCCGAGCAACGATGCCCCGATCGCCAATCCGGACTCGTTCGTTGGCAATGAGGATATGACACTGACCGGCGCCGTGCTCGGCAATGACCAGGATATCGATGGCGATACCCTGACCGCCGTGCTGGTTGCCGGACCGGCCCATGGCACTCTGGTCCTGAACGCCGATGGTACGTTCACCTATACGCCAGGCGCCGACTTCACGGGTGCCGATGGTTTTGCCTACCAGGCGAGCGACGGCGCTTCGAGCTCGGGCGCTGTCCAGGTAACGATCAATATTGCCGCCAGCAACGATGCGCCGCTTGCCCATGCGGATGCCGTGACCACCACGGAAGACACGCTCGTAACTGGCAACGTGCTTGCCAACGATCAGGACGTTGACGGCGACACGCTGGCGGCGGTGCTCGTGGCCGGGCCGGCGCACGGCACCTTGACGCTACATGCCGACGGCACGTTTACCTACACTCCCGATGCCAACTATTACGGCGGCGATGGCTTCACTTACCTGGCCAGCGACGGCACCGCGATCTCGAACGTTGCCCAGGTGACAATCGTCATCACGCCGAGCAACGATGCCCCGATCGCCACTCCGGACTCGCTCGTTGGCAATGAGGATGTCGCCGTTACGGGCGCCGTGCTTGGCAATGACCAGGATATTGACGGCGATACCCTGACCGCCGTGCTGGTTACCGGACCGGCTCATGGCACCTTGGTCCTGAACACCGATGGTACCTTCACCTACACCCCCGACGCCGACTTCCACGGCGGCGATGTCTTTACCTACGGCGCCAGCGACGGCATGACGGGCTCCAACGTGGCCCAGGTGACGATTATCATCGCGCCGAGCAACGACGCCCCGGTAGCAAACGGGGATACTTTCGTCGCAGGGGAAGACGCCGTCGTCCTCGGCGCCGTGCTCGGCAATGATCGGGATGTCGACGGCGACACACTCTCGGCGGTGCTCGTCGCCGGCCCGATCCATGGCACCCTGCTTTTCAGTGCCGACGGCACGTTTACCTACACGCCCAACGCCAGCTACACAGGCAACGATATTTTCACCTACCAGGCGAGCGACGGCGCCGCGAGCTCGAACGTCGCCCAGGTGACGATCAGTGTCACGCCAAACAATGATACCCCCTTGGCCAATCCAGACTCGTTTGTCGGCAGCGAGGATGTAGTCCTGACAGGCACGATAATCGCCAACGACCAGGATATCGACGGCGACACGCTCACCGCCGTGCTCGTCGCCGGACCGGCCCATGGCACGCTGGTCCTCGGCCTCGACGGCACCTTCACGTACACGCCGAGCGCCAATTTCAACGGCAGCGATGCCTTCACCTACCAGGCCAGCGATGGCACCGCAAGCTCGAACATCGCCCAGGTGAGCATCACCGTCACGCCAACCAACGATGTTCCGGTCGCCATCGCGGATTCATTCGCGGCTACTGAAGACGCCGTCGTGACTGGCGCGCTTCTGGGTAACGATCAGGACGTCGACGGTGACACGCTGGGCGCGCTGCTCGTCGCTGGACCGGCGCATGGTGCGTTGACGCTACATGCCGACGGCACGTTCTCTTACACGCCCGCGGCGGATTTCACCGGCAGCGACATCTTTACGTACCAGGCGGTCGACGGCGCCGCGAGCTCGAACGTCGTGCAGGTGACGATCAGCGTCATGCCGAACAATGATGCCCCCTTCGCCAATCCGGACGCGTTTGTCGGCAGCGAGGATGTAACCCTGACGGGCACGGTAATCGGCAACGACCAGGATATCGACGGCGACACGCTCACCGCCGTGCTCGTCGCTGGACCGGCCCATGGCACGCTGGTCCTCGGCCTCGACGGCACCTTCACGTACACGCCGAGCGCCAATTTCAACGGCAGCGATGCCTTCACCTACCAGGCCAGCGATGGCACCGCAAGCTCGAACATCGCCCAGGTGAGCATCACCGTCACGCCAACCAACGATGTTCCGGTCGCCATCGCGGATTCATTCGCGGCTACTGAAGACGCCGTCGTGACTGGCGCGCTTCTGGGTAACGATCAGGACGTCGACGGTGACACGCTGGGCGCGCTGCTCGTCGCTGGACCGGCGCATGGTGCGTTGACGCTACATGCCGACGGCACGTTCTCTTACACGCCCGCGGCGGATTTCACCGGCAGCGACACCTTCACCTATCGGGCCAACGATGGCACCGCCAGCTCGAACATCGCCCTGGTGAGCATCACCGTCACGCCAAGTAACGACGCTCCGGTCGCCAACGCCGATTCCTTCCAGGTGAATGAAGACGCGACGCTGAGCGTGGCTGGCACGGGAATCCTGGCCAATGACGTCGATGTGGACGGCGATGTCCTCACAGCGGTGCTGGTCAGCGGGCCCAGTCACGGTACCCTGACGCTAAACCCCGACGGTTCGCTGGTCTACACGCCGGACGCCAACTTCCAGGGCAGCGATTCGTTCCGCTACCAGGCCAGCGATGGCAAGTCCGCCTCCGCCAGCATAGTCGTGACCATCGACGTCGCAGCCTTGAATCATGCCCCGATAGCCGCGAATGACTCATTCAACATTGCCGCCGATTCAGCGCTGCCAGCCGCTTCCGTGGTGATCAACGACCAGGACAACGATGGGGATCCACTCACGATCAGCCTGGTGAGTGGGCCGGCCCATGGCGTGTTGACATTGCACAACGACGGCACCTTCCGCTACACGCCGGCGGCCGGCTTCAGCGGTACCGACAAGTTTACCTACAAGGTTGCCGACCCGGCCGGCGGCTCGAGCACGGCCACGGTAACGATCACGGTAAACGCCGCGGCGGTGAAGATTCAGCCGCCGGTGACTGGCACCGAACAGGCCGTGCAATCGATCCTCACGACCCAGGACATGGGCAGCAAGGGGACGGCCGCCGGCTCGACCTCCTCGGGTGAAACGGGGACGAGTGCGGTCGCCCGGCTGTTCGCGGTCACGATTGATCGCAGCACACCTGCGGATAGTTCGGCCACGCAGGCGCGCGCCGGCGGCTCGGCCAGCGCCAGCACCGCCTCGAACACCGTGAACGCCGCCGGCGGCGGCAGCGACGACCGGCGCGGCGGCGGCGGCGATCAGGCCACGACATTGCCGGGCAGCGATAGCTTGCACGTTGAATCAGTGCCGTTCGCCCAGATGTCCCAGGCGTTCGTCATCTCCATGGCCGAGCTGCCCGAAGCTAGCCAGTCGCGCGGCTGGGCGACGCTGCTGACGCTGGAACAACTGCCGCGGCAGACCGCCGCTGCTCCGGTCCGCCGCCAGGACGAGACAGCTGCCGGGACGAGGGCCTGGGCCATGACCGGCATGATGGCCACCACCGGTTACATGCTGCTCAACACTCGAGCCATGGCCTGGGTGCTGGCCCTCGTGCTCACGCAGTCGACCTGGAAAGAGCTTGATCCGCTCGAAGTGATCAACGCCCGTGAAGAAGACGAAGGTCAGGGCAAGAAGAGCACGCGCAAACAGTGGTGGAACGAGGTGGGATTGCAATGATACGCATCGCGCTGGCCTTGACCTGTATTGTGCTGTGCGTGTTCTTCGCCGCCCACACCCTCGGCCTGATTCCCGATCAGGACCGCACCCAGGCCGAGCTACGTGGCCAGCTCTGCGAAGAAGTGGCGCTGGAATGTGCCGGCTTCCTACAGCGTGGCGATGATCCGGGTCTGCGCTCGTATCTGGCGGCATTCCACGGCCGCCGACCGGAAATCGTGTCTCTGGGATTGCGCACTGCCGACAAGGCCCTGGTGGTCGAATACGGTCCTCATGCACGCCCGGGGCAGGGCCAGGCTTCACTTCAGCAAGCCGCCGTGCCCATTGTGCTCGCCGGCCAGGCCTGGGGCCAGCTCGAGGCCAGCTTCCGTCCCAGCCCGACCGTGGTCCCCGGACTGAGCGCCTTTTGGCTGACCACGGCGTTTTTCGCCCTGATCACCTTTCTGTCGGCTTACGGTTACTTGCGTGTGGCCCTCAAGATTTCCAGCAAGCAGGGCCGGGCCGCCGATCGTGTGCGGGCCATGCTCAACACCGTGGCCGAGGGCGTGCTCATCCTGGACAAGGACCAGCGCATCACGCTGGCCAATGAAACCTTCGCGGCCAAGGTGGGCCTGGAGCCCGACGAGCTGACCGGCCTCAAGGTCGACGACCTGGCGTGGCGGCTGGCCGGCAAGAACGGCGGCGATCAGCAATTGCCCTGGAAAAGGACATTGCATTCGAAAGAAGTCGCCATGGGCACGGTGATGACGCTGGCCAACAAGTCGGGCGTCCGCAACTTCTCGGTCAACTCGTCGCCGGTGCTCGATAACCAGGGGGAATGCAAGGGAGTACTGGCCACCTTCGACGACCTGACGCCCATCGAAAACAAGAATAGCGAGCTGCGGCAGACGCTGCACAAGCTCAAGCAGTCGCGGCAGAAGATCCAGTCGCAAGCCAAGGATCTCGAGCGCGCCAAGATCGCGGCCGAGGCGGCCAACCAGGCCAAGACCGACTTCCTGGCTAACGTCAGCCACGAAATCCGCACGCCCATGAACACCATCCTGGGCATGACCGATCTGGCCCTGGAAACCAGCTTGCCGCACGAGCTGCGTGAGTGCTTCGAGATGGTCAAGCTGTCCGGCACCTCGCTACTCGAGCTGATCAACGACTTGCTCGATTTGTCCAAGGTGGAAGCGGGCAAGTTCAATCTCGAACACATTTCCTTCTGCCTGCACGAGACGCTCAACGACACGTTGCGGTTCATGGCAGTACGGGCCCATGAAAAGCAACTCGAGCTGCTCTGCGATATCGACCCAAGCGTTCCCGTCGGCCTGGTGGGCGATCCGACGCGGATTCGTCAGGTGCTCATCAACCTGGTTGGCAACGCCCTCAAGTTCACAACCACCGGTCAGATTCTGGTGCGCGTGGGCGTGGACAAGCACAGCGCCGAGAGTGTCAACTTGCATTTCCAGGTGCGCGACACCGGTGTCGGCATCCCGCACGACAAGCTCGAGGCGATCTTCGAGCCGTTCGTGCAAGCCGACGGCTCCACCACGCGCCGCTACGGTGGCACGGGCCTGGGCCTGGCAATTTGCCGTCAGCTCGTCGAGCTGATGAATGGCCGCATCTGGGTCGAGAGCACGCCCGGCGCGGGTAGCGCCTTCCACTTCGTGGCCCGTTTCAGCCTCGATGCCACGAGCGCACAACCGGCAGCCTCGCTCCGCACGGGCCGCGTGCTGGTGGTCGACGACAATGCGGATGGCCTGGACATCCAGGCCCGGCTGCTGGGCGAGATGGGCTTTCAGGTCACCGCCCTGGCCAAGAGCCTCAAGGCGGTTTCGGAATTCAAGGCGGCCCAGGCGTCCGCCAATCCCTACGACCTTGTCATTCTCGATGGCCACATGCCCAACGTGGATGGCTTCGATATCGCCAGCGCCATTCGCAAGACGGGCCCCGCCAGCCCGCCGATCATCCTGCTCGTGGAGGCGTCCCAGAAGAAGACCCAGCTGGCCCGCTGCGAGGCCATCGGCGGCGTAGTGCCGCTATCCAAGCCGGTGACACACATCAGCCTGGCGCAGGCCCTCGACCGGGCCATGACGCAAGCTTCGACTGCCGAGGAGACGCCAGCCCGCGCCGAGACGCCCGCGCAGCCAGCGCCGCTACCACCCCTGCACGTGTTGCTCGTCGACGACAATGCCTTTAACATCAAGGTCGGCAGCCTGAAACTGACGCGCCATGGCCATACCGTGGAGTCGGCCAGCGGCGGTCCGGAGGCACTCGCTCTTCTGAAGAAGCAGGCGTTCGATATCCTGCTGCTCGACATGCAGATGCCGGAGATGGACGGCTTCGAGGTTGCCCGGCGCATCCGGTCGGCCGAGCAACCGGGTGGTCCACGGTTGCCGATCATTGCCATGACTGCCCATGCACTGGACGAGATTCGCAAGAACTGCATGGAATGCGGCATGGACGGCTACGCCACCAAGCCGATCAACGATGAGCAGCTGTGGGCGGAGATGCGGCGCGTGCTGCCGCCCGAGGTGCTGGATCGACCTGTACCCGAACGACCGGCGCCAGTATCGGAAGAAGTGATGCTGGAGTCGCCGTTTCTATCGGCAGACGACGTGGAAGGGACAGGGGTTGACCTCGCGAATGATTCGATCCTGGCGCGGGTGGGCGGAAACATCGACCTACTCAGGAGCTTGCACGGCACCTTCCGCACTGACGCCGGTTCCCTGGTACGCAATATGCGATCTGCGCATGCCGAGAAAAACGCTGGACAATTGCGAATTGCAGCCCATACTTTGAAAGGCATGTTGGGGTTTTTCGGAGCGAGCCGGGCAACCGAGATTGTCCGCCAGCTCGAGGAAATCGGCAAGAACGGGTCGGTCGATGGCGCCGACGGCATGATCGATGAGCTTCTGCACAACATTGCCCAGGTCGATCAGGCGGTCAGCAACCTGTGCCGGCAGCAAGGGAGCGTTTCGTGAAGATTTTGATTGCCGATGATAACCACTTTTATCGGCTTGCACTCAAGGGCATCCTCGCGGAATGGGGATATGAGGTCGTCGAGGCCAAGGATGGCAACCAGGCGTGGTCGGTCCTGAAGGGGCCCGATTCTCCCAAGCTGGCGATCCTGGACTGGATGATGCCCGGACTATCGGGCCCCGAGCTGTGTCGCCGCGTGCGCAGCATCAACCAGGCCGAGCCGACCTACCTGATCATCCTGACCAACCTCGACGGCAAGGAAAACAGCCTCAATGCTTTGCGTGCCGGCGCCGACGACTTCATCCACAAGCCGTTCGACCGCGATCAACTGGAAGCCCGCCTGGGTGTCGGCCGGCGCATCGTCAACCTGCAGACGATGCAGACCGTGGTCTACACGCTGGCGCGGGCGGTGGAGGCCAACAGCCCGTATACGCATGGTCATGCCGAACGCGTGACGCGCTATGCCGTCGCCCTGGCGGCGGACATTGGAATCGGCGACAATGAACTGAATGTGCTGCGTCACGGCGGCCTGTTGCACGATTTGGGCAAGATCAGCATTCCTGAGGGTATCCTCAACAAAAGAGGGCCGCTCACTCCCGCCGAGTATGACGTCGTCAAGAAGCACCCGGAGCTGGGCTATGAGATCCTCAAGCCGATAGTGTCGCTCAAGGATATGCTTCCGCTCGTGCGCTGGCACCACGAGCGCTGCGACGGCAAGGGCTACCCGGATGGCCTGACCGTCAAGGAGATTCCCTTCCTGGTGCGCATTCTGTCAGTCGCCGATGTCTTCGACGCCCTGCGCAGCGAACGTCCCTATCGTGATGCCATCCCACACGGCGAATGCCTTCAAATGATGTTCAAGGACGCCGCCAACGGTGGACTCGATCCCGACTTGGTTGCCCAGTTTGCGGCGCTGCCGATCGATGCTTTCGAGGAAATCGTTGCACCGGCGATTCCGATAACTGTCACCAACCTGCCGGAAGCCGTCGCTGTCGAGCCATTCCTCCAAAAAATGGCCTGAAACGGCCGAATTGACGTGATTGTCGCCCGATTCGCTGGAACAACCCTCCTTTTTTGCCGATCTTGATAGATATCTCGTTCCCACGCTCCGCGTGGGGACGTAATTCCGGACGCTCCTGCGTCCTGGCCGGGTACGCGTGGGCGCGACGCAGAGCGGTCGCAGACTTGCATTGCCCACGCGGAGCATGGAACGAGAAGAGGGGATACGCGATGCGCGCCTGCATCTTGCCAATCGGTCTGGTATGCGCCATTTACGCCGGCCCTGTGCCACCGGCCGCCGCCCAAACGCCACTCGCAAAAAAATCAGCGACGCAAGATTTCTCGCTGGACATGCCCCGACCCGATCAGCTTTTTCGCAGCCAGTCGGAAGAGCAACTCCGCGATGAAATTCGCACCGCAAACTTCGCGCGGGGGGTCAAGAAAGTCCAGTTCCCGCCGACCTTCGAGCCGATTCCGCCCGTGGGTAAGCACCTCACGTCCAATTCCCCAAACAGCATCGACCGCCCCGTCACGCGCGTCTGCTTCAACACCCTGTACTACGAAGACGTCCGCACTGAACGCGAAGTTCGCTCCTGCGGCTGCGTGGAACCCTTGCGTTCGGCTTTCCTCTTCTACGGCAAAACTCTCGCCCTGCCCATGCTGATGCTGCACACGTGGCCGTGCGAGTATCAGTGCGTCGATTATCGCTAATGGAGAGTCGACGCGCGCTCTGGCTGGAAGCTTGAACCGCTTGCCAATGAAAATGTGCCTAACTCGTTTCGCCTTAGTTGATTAGAGATGAAACCAAGCGACGCAGAACGGGTGTCACGTACAGGTGTATACTGCACTACTCAGAGTAAAATTGTAAAATTTCCAAGAATGCACTTGACAGCGCATGTGATCCAGATTACCTTGGTCCATTAGTTTGCTACGGCCTCTTCTCTGTTCCGGCCCCGCCGCTTCGCATCTGCGAACGGCGGGGTTTTTTGACCAAACTAGCGAAAATCCGCCCGGCCTATCCCCCATGGAGACCGGGACTTTCAACCGAAACGCGTTCCAGGACGCGATAGCTTCTCGCCCCACCCCTTTTCCGCTTCGGCCCGGGGGTCCTATAATGCTCAGCCGCGGAGATTCTCGCGCCCGCGATAGGAGTCAGGCTTTCTAGTCTGGCCGGGATTCATTTGCTCTTGGCGCCTGCACTTTGTCGAAAGGAGCTTCCCATGTTTTCCCAAGAATGCCTCCATGAACTGAACGCAGCCTGGTTGCCCAATATCACCGACCACGGCCTGAATCGACTGATCGACCTGCTGGAAAAGGGAAGTCCCTTGCTTATCCATGGCAGCTTTACCCGCGCTGTACCCATGGGATGCCTGGCCACGCAAGTTGCCTGGAATCATCCCCGTACTGCGCATTTGACCCTCGATGCCGGTATCTGCTGGCTAAGCCGTGTCGCTGGTCTCAACCCCGCAACTTCGCTGGTCATTCGCGAATGGGACCGCTGCGGCAGTGCCGACTTCGAAGTGCGCTCCAATCTGCTCGAAGTGTTCAAAGAAGAACAGTCACGCCGTCGCGAGCCAACCACCGAGCGCGAACCGGCCGAAACGCTGGTCGAGGTTTAGCCGCCACGCCGTACCGGAGCGCGGGCCACCCGCTTGGCTTCGTTGCGCCCTCAAGCGCGGTCCACAACTAAAGAACGGAGAACGATCGTTTTCCGTTCTTCCTTTTTTGCCAGGATTGGTCCGAGGGTTCGTCTATGCTGCCGCGCGTGCTCGAGTCCGAGGTCATGGACTCGCCGGGCGAGGCTCACGACTACGACGCCATGGATCACGCCACCGTCAATCGCGTCTTTGTCGAAGACCTATTGGCGTTCTGGCCTGGCCCCGGAACGGTTTTGGACGTCGGCACCGGTACGGCCCAGATTCCCATCGAACTGTGCCGCCAGGCCGAGCGCATCCATGTCACAGGCATCGACCTGGCCAAACACATGCTCGCCGTCGGGGAGCAAAACGTCGCCCGCGCCGGCCACCAAGAGCGAATCCATTTGCAACACGTCGACGCCAAAGGCATACCCTGGCCCGCCGAATCGTTCGACGCCGTCATTTCCAACAGCATCGTGCATCACATTCCGCAGCCGGTCGTGGTACTCGCCGAGATGGTCCGTGTCTTGCGGCCGGTTGGTGTGATCTTCGTGCGCGATCTGCTCAGGCCCGACAGCGATGCTGCCGTGTCGCGTCTGGTTCAGCTCCATGCGGCCGGCGCCAACCAGCACCAGCAAAAGATGTTCGATGATTCGCTGCGGGCTGCCTTGACCCTCGATGAGGTGCGCGCCCTGGTCTCGGGCCTGGGATACGATCCGACCCACGTCAAGCAGACTAGCGATCGCCACTGGACGTGGGCGACGCGCACGCCACTTGCGGCGTAGCACTTAACGAGCGCGTGCGCTGCGAGCGCCAAGCCGCAAGCGGCGACTCAGCTACTGCAGATGCACCTCGATCTTCGCTCCCTTGCGCTGTTCGGCGAGGATGTGCTGGTACAACTCCATGTCCTGGGCGATCACTTCGCGAACCGAATCCCTGACGGACTCGTAGGTCGTGTTTTCGCCGATCGTGCGATCGGTCACCTTGAGAACGTGCAGGCCGAAGTCGGTGGCCACCACGTCGCTGATCTCGCCTTTCTTCATGGCGAAGGCTGTCTTGGCGATCGGCTCGATGACCACGAACTTGTAGGGGAACTGGCCGATATCGCCCCCCTTTTCCTTGCTCGGGCAATCGGAGTATTTCTTGGCCGCCTCGGCGAAGTCGATCTTGCCGGCCAGGATTTCCTGACGGATTGTCTCCAGACGGGCGCGGGCGCTCTGCTTTTCGGCGGCGGGCGCCGTCGGCGGCAGCTTTACCAGGATATGGCTGGCAGTCACGAACACCTTGTCGAACAGCACCTTGTTCACCTCGAAGTAATTGCGGACGTCGGCTTCGGGAAATCGCGCCATTAGGTAGTGACGCCACATGATGCGGGCAGCAACGTCCTGGCGGAACTGGTCCTCTGTCTGCTTGCCGTCGCGCAGAAACTGCTCGAGCGTCATGCTCTTCTTCTTGAGGGCCGCCTTGCTTTCCAGCACATTGGGATCCTAAGCTTAGAATTCCACGTGGACAAGTTGTCGC